>ULWS01026041.1_pt1 | contig 11721 bp, 9 predicted proteins | sample 1960591 | NCBI WGS metagenome assembly ULWS01 (sample SAMEA4835818, study PRJEB28245) | human gut metagenome | biome: gut microbiome; material: fecal sample | place: Denmark | collected 2008
TGCACGGATTTTTCCATAGCCGCAGGATTCGGTGGATTTAACGGCTCACCCGGTGCATCCGAATGAAGCATATCACGGATTGCGCGAAGCTGATACCCCTTCTCCTTAAGCTCCTTTATCCTCAAAAACTGTTTTATATTGTCTCTTGTATAGTATCTGTGACCAAGTTCATTTCTAGGCACATCAAGTCCCAGCTCATCCTCCCAGTAACGCAACACATGAGTCTCCACATCCACGGCAGCTGCCGCATCGGAAATCATGTAACGTACTTTCTCCAAATTGAAGTCCTCCTGTCTGAAATTATATTTTATTCGCTATACGCTTTTGGCACATCGAAAAGAACCAGCACTGCGAAAAAAGTTATATCGCTGTACTGGTTCAATTATAGCCTTGATAGAACTCTCATTCAATTGGTTTCGGTCGCAACTTTCGACATATAACTCTCTGTCTTAAGCTATCCAAACAGCTCCTTGAGAGCCTGTGCATTCTGTGCATCCGCAGATTTCCTGTTCTCCTGCTGTATCTGCGTATAAACCTCCTTGCGGTAAATCGGCACCTCCTTCGGTGCACTTACACCGAGCTTAATCTGGTCGCCTCTGATTTCCAGAATAGTAATCTCGATGTCATTATTAATCACCAGAGATTCACCCTTTTTTCTTGTAAGAGCCAGCATACTATTCACCCGCCCTTTCTTTTTTCCCTTTTATAATGTCATAAATCGGGAAGTGCACCTTGTAGTCATCCTCAACTATAAGCTGTGCTGCTTTGTTGCTGTCGGTATTGACAACAATAGGAGCCTTTAAATTGCAGGCAATCTTTGTGATGTCGCTAGGCACATTTACAGTGACGATCACATACATATTCTCCTCATTCAGATCTCCAAGAGGCGCAAGAAGCTCCTCGTTGACCGTCGGCTTGTAGTCCGGCATGATGATATCCGGTGTCATGACAGGAAATGCAATGTCTCCATCATCCATCGATTGAAGCCACATGATAGACTTCTTATCATTCTCCTTCTCCGAATTGTATATCAGAGTGTAGTTTTTCAGCTCCGAAAAGCCTATCATCCCTTTCTCCATTGTGATGATTTTGTCCTGTGGGATGTCAATTTCCCCAAATATTCTCGTTTTTGCCCTCATGGCTTCCTCCTTTTCGCCCGCTCCGCGAGCGTTATATAATCCGGTAGCTGTGTACCGTTTTTAAAATCCTTACAGATAATCAAGCAATGTCTGTGAGTTTGCCTTTGATGCCGCTGTCAGACTGGACTGATATGCATTGTACATAGCGTAAAAATCAATGATTATATCAGAAATATCCCTATCCTCATTTGTCGATTTAAGCTCCTCTATGGTCGTCTGCTGCTCCTCAACTCTGTTCTTGATGAGAGTGAGGCGGCTCTTTGTGCTTCCCGAATTGGTGAGTGCCAGATTTACCTTATTCAAATGATCATCAAAGCGTGTGATGTACTGGCTGTAGGTCTTTTGCAAATTGTTGTCGGCATAGTCAGCCTCCTGCTCTGCAGCCTCTAAATATGTCTTAAGCTTTGCCTGTGAATCCTTGTCAGAGTACTGCTGTTGCTGCATCATATTCTTTATCTGTGAGACCTTGTCGTGAGCATTGACAGCATTCTGAACTACATCAATCAACTCATCCACATCACGCTTGATGCCTGTATCCATGACGTCCTTCGCCTGTGTATTGACAGTGATATCGGTGCTGTTTGCCACTGTGTATTTGATTTCCTGACTTGAAAACTTAAAATCCACTACCTTTGATGGATCGGAGTATATGATATCTCCTGCTGCATCATGGGGTACATTGCCACCTGCATCGAGTGTCACAGCATTTGTAATATCCTTGCAGTTGTAATAATACTCAGGTCTAGCATCACTGCTGTCAAAGCCTGTCTTTACATATGTGACAGACAGCTTCTTTTCATTATTCTTAATTGAAGCAGCTACATTTTTACCAAAAACAAATTCACCGGTTTCCTGTATATATGCCGTATCATCAGCAGAGAGCTTTGATGGGTCAAAATCAGACACACTCTTGTATACAGTATAATCTGTGCCCTGTGTCAGCTCTTTTCCATCGATAGAAAGCTTCACATCATCTGTCGTATTACCGTAGCCCAGACGGATTCTCTGGAAGCTGTGCTCTGTGACATCTGTGGTACAGTCAGGTGTTGCCGCATTTATACTATTTGGAACAGTCACGCCATTTGTATAATACCGCTTCTCTGACAAATCAGCGGCAGAAAACTCCTGTGTTATCTGATATGTGCTCTTTGTGTCCTTCTGGAATGTGAGCTTTGATGATGTGCGGTAGCCCGTAAATACCGTTCTTCCTGCGTAGTCTGCATTGCCCTCTGTATACACCTGCTCTGACAGCGCTGTAAGCTGCTGTAATATAGTGTTTCTGACATCAGCTGTGAGCGTATCTGTAGAGCCGTTTACACACTGTGTACGGATATCTGTGAGGAGTGATTTCATGTTGCTAAGGGCTGTCTGTGTGACATCCATCCACGAAGAAGCATCCGGGATATTGTTGTCCTTGTACTGGTCAAGATGCGACAGGCTGGTCGACAAGCGAAGCGATCTGATTGCGATAACCGGATCCTCTGATGCCTTGGATATCTTCTTTTGAGTAGTCATCTGGGTATTGTATTTGTCCACCAAAACCTTTGTTGAATTGATATTTGTCTTGGTATTTCCCATTATCATATTGTTTGTGATTCTCATATTATGCCTCCCGCTTCTATGCCACGCCCGTATCGTTTATGAGCTTATCAAGCATCTGGTTCATAACCGATATGATTTTAGATGCCATATTGTATGAATACTGGAACTTCACGAGGTTTAATGCCTCCTCATCCTCATCCACACCTGATACCGATGTTCTTTGGTTTGCAATAGTCTGCTCCAGATTGCTATAGAGCTTGTTGTAGGTCTCTGCCTTTTCCGTATCCACTGACACATTGGAGATGATTGTCTCAAGGAATGATTCCGCTTTATCGCCTCTGTATACTGTTTTCTCCGACTGCAGCTTCTTTAACTCATCAACTATATCACATGAATCTGTCTTGACATAGTCTGTGGAAGTCGCAAAAAGCGATACATCGTTCATCACATCCTTGTTTACGGAGAAATTGGCCGCTGTCATCCTGTAATACGTGTTGGAGCTGCTGTTTATTGTGGCAGTCTGTCCATCAGGCAGCTTGCTGTAAGCCTCTGATTCCGAGAAATCATATACCTTGGCTGTGTTTGTGATTGCTTCAAAAAATGTAGGTGGTGTATCCCCATTCAGATTCTGTCCTTTGCTCTCTATCTGATTGAACATCTCTGAAAAATTTCTGACAAACTCGTTGAGCTGTGTCATATAGTAAGGGATTCCCCTCGCATTTATTGCAGAGCCCGCATTTAAAAGATATCCCTCTGCCACAGTCTTTTCAGGGTCTGCTATGGCCTTGTCCTTGCTCAGATTAAATGTTACAGACTTGATATTGCCCTGCGCATCCACCTGTGCCTCCCAGCTGTCATAGCTGTAGCTGATATTATTTACAGTGATTTTGCCGTCCTTGTCCGGCAGATTGAGTGATTTTATATTGTCTATTGATATATTCTCCACTGTGAGCGAATACGAATCAGCCTTTGTGACCTTACCCTTGAAATTCTCCAGATTATCACCGTCTCTCACCTCAAAGAGAGCTTTCAGGCTTCCCCCTGCGGTTCCGGCTGTCGCGGAAAACTCCATCTTAGTATCTTCCCAATATATTTTATACAGATCGTCGTTGTCTGTCTGATTGTTTTTCGTCTTTGACGACTCACAGATGAGCTTTCGGTAATCCTTGCCCTCCACAACCTTCTCTCCATTTATATAGAGCGAGAAATTTGTGCCGCCCAAGTTGTCTCCATTGGTGTTTTGCACCTCTGTCTCATTATAAGATACATTAACAATCTTGGACAGGCTGTCGATGAGATTCGCCCTCTCATCCCTAAGTGAGCCGGCCTCGACACCGGTTCCTGTCTCTATCTGGTTAATCTCCTTATTTAACAGTGAAATTTTCTCACTGATTGAATTGATTTTGTCTACGTTGTTTCTGATTTCTTCGTTGCAGTCATCCTGCAGCTTTGAGAGATTGTCACTCATCTGGTTGAAATATGTACAAAGACTCTGTGCACTGCTGATAAACTGATTTCTCACTGTCTTGTCGGACGGCTTGCTGCGCAGTGTATCAAGGTCTGAAAACATCTGTGAAAAAACACTCGAAAAGCCCTTAACCGATGAGCCGTTATCCTTAAAGTAGTTCTGAATCTGTTCCATGTAATACAGCTTCTGCTCATAGCGTCCATAGCAGGAATTGTTTTCCCAGTATTTATTGTCGTAGTACAGGTCACGCTGCTGTTTGATTGAGGTGACTGTAACACCTGTGCCGACGCTTCCGTAGCGGGCTGTGACATTTATGGCATCCTTTGCCTGCAGGGTAGCCTCCTGCCTGGTGTATCCGGTCGTCTTGACATTGGCTATGTTGTTTGCAGTTGTATTGGTCGCTACCTGAAATGAGCTCAGAGCGCTTGACCCTATATGTAATCCAAAAAATGTTGAAGCCATATCGACTCCTCCTGTTCATACTCTCTTGTCGTATCCTAAAACTATATGAGCTGTACTATGAGCTCAGTCATCTGACTGATTACAGTGATAAAACGGCTTGATGCGTTGTATGCTGACTGATACTTGATCATGTTTGTCAGCTCCTCGTCACTCGACACACCCATTATCTGGTTTCTCTGGTTGTCTATGGCCGCTGCTGTCGATGTCATAGTGTCTGATGACGCCTTATATATGCTGCCGTTTGTTCCGAGATGCGAGATTATCTTGTCATAATATCCCTCAAAATTGCACTTCGACGTATCCTTTGGGTTGATGTATAGATTCTCTGCTGACCACGCCTTTGTAATCTGGTCTGCAAGACCATAATTTGCGGATCCGTCCTGCTTGTATGACGGCATCAGTGTCACCTGCGCTGCAAGCTTTGGATTTACTGAAACATTTCCAAGCTTGTACCATGATGAGTTGTTAGCCTTTGTCTCATCATTGTATACATAAAACTGTTTGCCATCTATTTCCATCTGCGTGTAACGGTCATATCCTTCTCTTGCAAAGAGCTCATGCGGTGGCAGGCTGCCATCAGCTCCTACCGAGCAGTTTGCCGTATCCAAAACCGTGTATGTGGTACCGTCTGCCGCTGTGTATGTGGTATTCGGACAAAATATATCGTTCATGGCCATCATGATGTTTCGCGCCAGATATGATATCTCGGCCTGTGTCTCCATGACCACATTGTCCTCCACCCTACTGTAATTCTCCTCGCTCATGAAATCATAGGTGCCATACTCTGAGCCTCTTGATACAAGGAGTGCCTTCAGGCTTCCTATATCATTATTCAGGCTGGTTGCTATGTTGGTGGTCTGCGTGCAGCCGACTCTTTCAGCCAGCGCTGACGGCAGCGCAACGTCGCTAAACACCGGCATATAGCTCTCCTGTGTAGTAATATGAGGCCAGTACGGTGTATAAAAGCCTGTACCCTTTTCCTCGGTCAGGCCTATATGGTTACACTTGTTATCCTGTACAAACTGCTGTCCCTCGAGCTTGATACGCACGTAGCCGGTGGAATCCTCCTCAGCCTCTATCTTAGCGTAACCTGCGAGCTCATCAATCAGACTGTCCCTGGCATCGCGCGCTGTCATGGCAGTCTCTACACCGCCTGACTCTGTCTTTTGAATCTCAAGGTTGAGCGCATAAATCTTGTCGCCGATTTCGTTGATTCTGTCAACCTGGTCTTTAATTTGTAAGTTGATATTTGACTGGTATTTCTGAAGATCAGAATAAACCGTATTGCATCTGGTCAGAAAAAGCTCGCTCTTTTGGATAATAAGGTTCTGATTCGTCGAATTCGTCGGATCCTTGCCATACTCCTGAAAAGCCTGCCATAGCTCTGATATACTCTCCTTAAACTCAGCACCGTTCATCTCCTGCATGATATCCTCCACATATGATGTGGTGCTGTAAAGTGTCGAGTAAAAGCCCTTTCGACCATTCTCCTGCCTATACGATTTATCTAAGAATATATCCCTGACATGTGCCACATCCGATACGGAAACACCCAGTCCGCTCTGCTGGATGTTGGTGCCTGCTGTAGGGTTATTTCTGGTGATATAATGTTTGTCTGAAAATCTTACCTGCTGGCGCACATAGCCTGTCGTATTGACATTGGCCATGTTGTTTGCTGTTGTATTAAGAGCATTCTGCGAGTTTTTAAGTCCGGAACTACCTACGTAAAAACTTCCGAATCCATTTGCCATGTTCCTGTCCTCCCGGTTAATGATTATTGCTTTGCATCAAAACCGCTGCTGCCTAAGATATCGCCTGTGTTATATGCATTTCTGTCATAATTGGCGGTCTCCGGCGCCTGTTTCATGCTCTTGAACAGGGTGATGTCAAACTCTGTAAGCTCTATTGCCTGAGCAAGTAATTGTGAGTTTAAATCGTTGATTTCTTTCATCTGTGCAGCTGCTTCAATCAGACTGTCGCGCGCTGCCGTAAGCTTCGCCTGAATATCCGGCTGTGTACCGAGATATCCAATCAGCCTTGTGACTGTCATCTTCTCATCTGATTTGCCCAGTACATTGGCAATATCTGTGAGAAGTGAAACCTGCTTATTGCTCATAATAAGAAGCTCATCGCCTGCCTGCTGATCCAAATCAGTCAGTGCTTCAAGCGCAGGGATATCGGCATCTATGATTATCTGACGTTTCTTCTCCCCATTTGCAGCGAGTGTTCTGTATACTTTTTCTTCCTCTGTGAGCACATTTATAAGCTCTTCCACTAAACTAGCCACTATAAAATCCTCTTTTACCTTTGATATATGATATGATTATCATATTACAGAGAGTTGTACCTCTCTAACAGCTTGCTGGCGAAATCATCTCCACTGACCTCATACTGTCCGGAGTCTACCATGTTCTTAAGCAAAGCGACTTTATCTTCCCTGATGTCCGAAGCCTCTGATACTGCTTTTTTCGCAATCTGGTAATCTCTACCGGCCTGCGAAATTGATACCTGATCAGACATCCTCGACGCGCTTTGTGTCTTTGCTGTCTTTGTTGTTCTTGATACGCCATACAACTGGGCTATCTGATTATATGTATCTATACGCATAACAGGATCTCCTTTCTATTTATATTTCATCCTTGAAATATGTAAATTTTGCTTCCTGACATATTTATCGGATGTTTTTTTTATTTCTTTATAGACCGTGGAAAATTTTTGGTTACCGTTCGCATCCGCCTGTGAGAATCGTTGTGATGTGAGTGGATTTAATCCCCTCTGTCACTGTCTGCAAAAGTATGCGGTATGTATCCTCCACAAGCTCACAGTCCGACGGTTCAATCCCAAGCTCTGCTGCTTTTTTTAGAATGAACCTGACCTTGTCATCATCATGCTCCACCGCATAGATGTCATCAAACATACCTGCATAGTATCTGTCTAAAAATCTGCGCTTTGCAGCTGTCTCGATTTTTGTGCCTGATGTGGTAAGCACATACAACTTCGTGCCTTTTTCCTTTGCCTTCATGGCATACTCCTTTACCTGCATCACAGGACGGCACCACTCATATGTATCCTCACCATGCTTACTGCAGTAGTCTGCCCACTGCACATCTGACATTCCTATCTGAAATTTTCCGTTTACCTTGTAGCACGGACTGCTTAAAGTGCCGTCTACGTCTATGAACATTGCCTGCATAGTGTCTGCTCCTATATAGTTAGTTTATGCAGCTATAATAACATAAATCAGTGGAAGTTTCCTTAATCCTACCTGCTCATATCATAATAGCGCGCATATATTCCATCCAATGCCAAAAGCTCCTCGTGTGTGCCTCTTTCAGCAATGCCACAGTCAGCTACCACGAGAATTTCGTCCGCATTTCTGATTGTCGAAAGTCTGTGGGCAATTGTGATAGTCGTTCTGTCCTTTGCCAGCTCCTCAAGACTTTTCTGGATAAAGCGCTCGCTCTCATTGTCGAGGGCACTGGTTGCCTCATCAAGTATTAGCACAGGCGGATTTTTAAGGAACACCCTCGCAATGGAAATCCTCTGCTTCTGCCCTCCTGACAATCGTGTGCCTCTCTCACCGACAAACGTATCATATTTATCCGGCAGCTCCATGATAAAATCGTGTATATTCGCCTTTTTGGCCGCATCTACAATCTCATCCATCGTCGCATCCGGTTTTCCGTAGGCGATATTATCCTTTATGCTTCCGCCAAACAGATAAACATCCTGCGAAACCAGTCCAATCTGCGAGCGAAGGCTCTCAAGCGTGAGCTTTCTCACATCATTTCCATCTATTGTGACCCTGCCCTCCGTCACGTCATAAAACCGCGGAAGCAGTGAGCATATTGTCGTCTTTCCGCTTCCTGACGGTCCAACAAGCGCAATTGATTTTCCTGCCGGTATCTCAAAGGATACATGCGAAAGCACCGGTGTATCATCATCGCTATAGTGGAACGAAACATCCTCGTAACAGACATTTCCCTTTACATTTTTAAGCGGTTTTGCATCAGCAGCATCAACTATATCCGGCTCAGTTTCCACCACCTCTAAAAATCTTCTAAAGCCCGAAAGTCCCTTCTGCATCATCTCAGTCAGCTCTACAAGTATCTGGATAGGACTGATAAAGATGCCTATATACAGCGCATACATAGCAAGGTCGGATGCCTCCATCCTTCCATGCGCTATCAAAAAACCACCGAATACCAGTGTGACAAGATACATCATCCCCTGGAAAAATGCATTTCCGCTCATAAAGCTTCCCATACATCTGTAATTTGCATCCTTTGAAATCAGGAAATTTTCATTACTTCTGTTAAATTTTTCCTGCTCGATACGCTCATTGGCAAATGACTGCACCACCCTTATGCCCGCCAGAGTATCCTGAAGACTCGAATTAATATCACCGATTTTTCGCCTGTTATCCATAAAGGTTTCCTGCATTTTCTTATTCTGTCCATATGAAAATACAAGCATAAGCACCACAAGAATAAGCATAGGAACCGCAAGCATACGATTTATCATAAACAGAAAAATGAACGAACCGATTATCTTTATAAGCGATATAAAAAGATTCTCCGGTCCGTGATGCGCAAGCTCCGATATATCAAACAAATCGGATACGAGCTTGCTCATCATCTGTCCTGAATTATTCTGATCATAATACGAAAAAGAAAGCTTTTCATATTGGTCGAAAAGCTCCTTTCTCATGTCGCGCTCCATCCTCGCTCCCATCATGTGCCCCGCATATGTCACATAATACCTGCACGCAGTCTGTATGATATATGCCACCAAAAGGCCTATTGTAATAGGAATCAGCGCAGAAATGATCTTTCCCGGTGCTCCTGCAAAAAGGGTTTTGGTCAGCGTGCGAAGCAGCTGCGGAAACGCCAGATCTATGGCACTGATTATTGTTGCGCAAAGCAGGTCTATAAAAAAGACTGCTTTGTAGGGTTTGTAGTATTTGATGAATTTCTTTAATGTTTGCATGGTGTTCTCCCTGGGTGTTCTTTTTAAAACAATTTGTTTCTCGACGTACATCATTATATATAGGTAAACCTATATATGCAATAGGATAACCAATGAAAACACCGGATAACACCTGATAAATAACATAGCATTTCGTCTGTAGACGAAATCTATGCGAAATTTTCACATTGTTATGCGAAATCAATGTGAAATCACAGTTGTTATATTTCGCATAATGACATATAATATAATCAAAGTATTGCTATTAAATTATTATGCGGAGGTACCACATGGAATATTTATCTTGCTCAGATGCATCAAAAGCAATGGGATTTTCTGTACGAAGAATCCAGCAGATGTGCAAAAACGGTGAATTGCCCGGTGCAATAAAGGAAGGACGTAAATGGTTAATCCCTGACGAAACCATACACATGAATCATTTCGCGAAAAATAAATCTCTGCCAATAGGTGTATCTGATTTTAAGCTTGCAACCACCGGCTATTATTATGTAGATAAGACTCTGATGATACGTGATTTTCTGGATAAAAAGCCAATGGTATCTCTTTTCACACGCCCAAGGCGTTTTGGAAAAACTCTGAATATGGATATGCTGCGCGTATTTTTTGAAAAAACAAACGAGGATACATCTGTTTATTTCAAAGACAAACAGATATGGCAATGCGGCGATTACTACACTAAACACCAAGGACAGTATCCTGTCATTTTTTTGACCTTCAAAGATGTTAAAAGCATGACCTGGGAAGAAACCTTTCAGAAAATCCGCAGGCTTATATCTCTGGAATTTATACGACATAACGAGCTTGAGACAAGTTCTGTTTTAACCGCTTACGAAAAAGAACAATATCATCTTCTTGCCGGAGACAGCGGGGATGAAGTCGATTGTCAGATGGGTCTGCAGCTTTTATCATTACTGCTTCATAAGCATTATGGAAGGGAATGTATCATTATCATTGATGAATATGACACACCCATCCAGCAGGGGCATACCTGCAATTTCTATCCGGAAATTGTAAATTTCATGCGCAATTTTTTCTCAGGAGGACTCAAGGACAATCCACACCTTGCCTTTGGCTTTCTTACAGGAATACTGCGTGTAGCAAAGGAAAGTATCTTCAGCGGCATGAACAACCTGAAAACCTATTCTATCCTAGATGATGGCTACAGCTCTTATTTTGGTTTTACTGAAAAAGAGGTAAAAGACATGCTGCGATACTATGGAAAAGACGATAAATATAATGAGCTCAGCGAATGGTACGATGGATATCGTTTTGGCAATACAGAAATCTTTAATCCATGGTCTGTAATCAATTATATCTCTGACAACTGCTTTCCGAAAGCATTCTGGCAATCCACCGGCAGCAATGAGATAATCGGAGAAATTATCCAGACAGCTACGCCTGAAATTACCAAAGACCTTTATAAGCTGCTCTGTGGTGAAAAAATCGCAGCCTATATTGATACCGGTGTTATCTATCCCGAGGTTCAGAATAATCCATATAGTATATACAGCTTTCTTCTGGTAGCCGGATACCTGAAGGTTGCCAATATTTATCCGCAAAGCGATGGAAATTTCATGTGTGATGTTGCTATTCCGAACAAAGAAATTACTTTTGTTTACGAAAAGGAGGTTCTAAACCGCACCAACCAAAATAGCCTTGCCATATCTATCAGTCAGGCTATCTTTTCCAAGGACACGCAAAAACTCCAGGCTCTGCTGGAGGATTTTATGGTAAAAAGCATTTCTTCTATTGATGGAGCTAATGAAGGCTTCTATCACGGAATGATGCTTGGTCTTTGTGCCATACTTGGAAACCGCTACAAGATACGCTCAAACCGCGAATCAGGCCTCGGTCGATTTGATATTCAGCTTATGCCTTTAACAAAGGGAATGCCCGGATTTACCTTTGAATTTAAACACACTAAAGATGAACATACCGATTTATCTGCATTAGCCGACAGCGCCCTGCAACAGATAGAAGCAAAGAAATACGACACAGAGCTGCGCGATAATGGTGTGAATTCAATTATAAGCATCGGTATTGCTTTTAGAGGGAAAAGTACTGTGGTGAGGAGAGGCTAAAAATCTCACCGAATATTAGTATAATCCAAAAAGAAGCACA
>ULWS01016673.1_pt1 | contig 11677 bp, 4 predicted proteins | sample 1960591 | NCBI WGS metagenome assembly ULWS01 (sample SAMEA4835818, study PRJEB28245) | human gut metagenome | biome: gut microbiome; material: fecal sample | place: Denmark | collected 2008
TGCATATATCCTGCCGGTATATCTTTTTTGTCGAGATATTCGGCCAATACACCGGGTTGTTTTCCGTAAGTGATTCGTATGACTTTGGACGGTTCTCTCGGTATCCGGAAATTTTCGGTTCCGCCTTTGGTCGCCCCTTCGAAAGGGAGAAACCGTCCGTTGTCGATTACCGTATTCCAGTAATGTTTGCCTGTAGAGGTGCCCCATGCCGGAACGAAGTCGATGCTTCCGGCGAATCCCTGTGAACGTAATGCAAAAAGCGTAAGGTTGACCATGTCTTCACAAGGCCCTTGTTTTCTGAATAGAAGTTGCAACGGACTCAAAAACGGTTGGGGTTCTTTGCTTTTGCCTAAGACGAAAGTGTTTTGAAACCAGCTTTCCAAGTCGGTATTGATCGACTTTATATTTTCTGATACGGTTTTTTTCGGGTCTATGAGGTGTGCGAATCTTTTTCGGTAAACATCTTGCCATTCGTCGATGGGCTCTACTACATTTCGATAGGGTAGGAGATATTCGCAGAAATCTTCAAAAGAGAGTCTGAATGCCCATTTTTGTTTTTTCAGAAGGAAGCTATTGTCGATGTGCCGGATCAGATAATCCGAACCGATTTGTTCTATATCCTGAATTTTTATGGGGACAGGTTTTATTTTTTCTTGAGAAGATCGTTTGTTGAATGTGGCGACGGCTTCTTCATAAGAGGGGTAATCGAACTCGTTGAATTCGATTCGTTTGCCTGAGGTATCTGTCCAAAAATAGGTTTCTGAAGCGTGGATATCCATGTTCCTTATTAAAAAGCAGGCCGCTTCCCATTTTAATGTGTCTTTTTGCGAACTGTAATGTCGGAGGACGTCATAAAGTTTTTCTCCGTTTTTCCCGGCTTTACGGATCACTTTTATTACTTCCGCATCGGGAGTAAAGTCTTGCGGGAATAGAGTGAGAGCCGGAAAAAGTGTTGTCAGAAACAACAGGCTGTGAATCGGGATTTTTTTCATGGATCAATAAATTATTTCTGTTTTTACAATTAGATTCGGTGTTTTTTTATGGGTTTTCTTTTAAGCATTTCATGGCTTTTAACCGGTATATATTTCGTTTTTTATCTTTAGAGAAAGTTGAGATTTTAATGATTTCCGATGCTGTTTTCTTCATTTGTGCGTGCTTGTTATCGTTTATATACAAGTCTAATAAATGAGATCTTGAACGTAAATCGGAAGGGATCATATCTGAAATCTTTTTCCAGTGTTTTTCTGCGTTTTGTTTGTCTCCTGTTTTATAATAAATTTCTGCAATCAGAAAATGTATAGAGGGATGTTCTGTGTATCGCAAGGCGATTTTGCCTTGTTCGAGAGCATTATCATACGCACTTGTGTCGGTTAATAACCGGGCGTATATTCTCCGATATGTCCAGTCTGTGGAGATGTAAGGTGAATATTCGGCGGCAATTTTCAGCGCTTTTTCTTTTTCATGGTTCGATAATCGGACTATTTCCTTTATCTGTACTTGAGCGTAAAAGGTTCTGCATTGGAATATACCCCAAAAACAGCTTGTGATCCCGATCAGAATAATGGCGAAATAACGGAATATATTTTCTTTTTTACCTGCGAGACTCATCCTTTCGGGAGTCATGGCATAGTAACTTATCAAAATAGTCCATATCGGAAGGGTATATGTCAATGTGTAAAAAACAGACATGACGGCTGAAGACACGGCAATCGATAAAGCCGGAATATCTTTGTTTCTAATGGATGTCAGGATAAACAGGGCATAAAAGGCCGTTATAAATAAACCGCCGGCAATACCGCCCTCTATACTCTGTTCTATGTAGTCGTTGTATCCGGTTATGACATGCCGCGCGTTTTTCCTTTCTTCAAAAGTCGTATTCGTTTTGCTTGAAAAATATTCTTCTTGAGCTATGTTGTAGTTTTTATCGAAAAGTCCGTATCCATATCCGCCCGGTTCTTCGAAGATCATCTCGGAGGCGATTTTCCATATCAGAATCCTTCCGTCTGCAGAGTCTTTCTTAAATGAATAAAGATGATACCCCGATACGGTAAGAAGACAAATTGTTCCGATTATAATGATCGAAAGACTCTTTTTCGATACTTTCCGAATGTAGTTGCGTATGCTTTTTTCAGATAGTATGAAAACGAAGATAATAATTCCGGTTCCGATAATTGCCGTCCGGCATTTTAAAAGAAATAAAGCACTTATGAGAAAAACACTTATGATAAAATTAAATATTTCCCGTTTCTTCATTTTTATTTGATTGAAGAAGAACGGCAGCGATGTTGTAATGGCAAGTGCGGTGATATTCGGATTGTTGAATGTCCCTGTGATTGGGAAAAGACGGTTTACAGGATCGATTATGGAAAAATGTTGTAGAAAACATACTATTCCTTCGGTTACACCGATGATTCCGAAAGTCGTCAGAAGAAGTTTCTTTGTAATGATCTGTTGCTTTATGAGAATATGGATGGAGATGATGTACAATAAAGAACATGAAAGGTAGCCGGTTTTATATAAATCACTGGAAACGATGAGCGAATATATCGAGATGAATGTCAACCATGATATAGATAAGACGGTAATTCCGGATGCCGGAATGATGCTGTTGTTTCTAAAAGCCACGATTGTTATGGCAGTTCCTCCGATGCAAGAAAATATGCAGAAGAGAAAATGAATAAACATGCTTGGGTAAATAAATATCCGTATGGGAAATATGGATAAAAACAGTATTGTAGCGATGGTAATGCAGATACCAATGTAAGTATGGGTATTTATTTTCATGGTAAGTCGACACCTTAATAAATATATTTGACTAAAAATATGTATAAAAGTAATTGTTTATGTTATAATATCAAAGCATTTGAGGGATGTTTGAAAACATATTTTTTAAATAATTATCAAAAGAAGGTGTAGTAAATGACATGAACTCCGAAAGTTTTTTGTCCAACTTTCGGAGTTCATGTCATAAATATTGCACCTTCTCATTTGACGTATTGAAATGGAGTCTAAATGTTTTCTGTTTTTTTGAGCGGTAGAGTATCTTTAGAATTTTGTTGTTGAGTCTTTTGTTTTAATTTATTTATGCTTTGTAACAAGCGATCGGAAAATGGAAATGAACCGTTTTCAAGAAGCATTTCCAAAGAAATCTGTCCCATTCGGAACAGTTCCAGCAAAAACTCGTTCGATGCTACCCGGTATGCCGGAGAGGAAACGGATTCGGTGATGGATATATCGAATTCTGCATTACGGACTTTATCCGGAGATGCGAGTATTTGTCCTTCGGTAGCTTTATCTCCCGCAATTTCCAAATACCGGTTTTCGTCGTAAAACTGCTGGATGGTTTTCATCATTTTCGTATCTCGGTCTTCCCGAAAAGTTTTATAAGATTCGAACAGGTCGATGAGATTCAGACTTGCATTTTGGGTTTGTTGTGCATAAAGGGAGGCGGGAGTTCCCGATGCAGCGGTTTTTCCTTGCATAGCACCATGTACGCCAGAGATATCTTCTAACAGTCGCATTTGCAGGTTTAAAAGTTCATAAGCTCCTACGTTGGTCGAATTTACGGCAATTTGTTGAGGAAGAGGTGCTCCCGGTTTCGGTTTGAATAAAATGATTCCGTTATATCGTGTCCATTCCTCAGCTACATCTTCGATCGTCATCCCGTCGGGAATTTGATCTTCCGGGAAAAGCAATACGCCTTTGGCACTCGATCCCATGATAAAATCAACCAATGTAATCAGTCGGTTTATATATCGTTGCTGGTCGATGATGTCTTCGACAAAAGAATGAATTTCTCCGTCGATAAGCGGATAAAGCCGCATGCTGTAAGGGTGTTCTCCGTGCCAGTACGGGGTCTCTCCTTCATCCAAAATGTCTCCGAAAGGAGAGAAAAAGCGATAATACCAAAACTGGTCGATAAACCATTCGGTGCGGATCAGCGGTACGTCTTTACTGTCGATACCTGCTTTTCCGGCATCGGAGATTCTTTTTCTGTTTTCCGCTTCGATGGCCGGTAAACGGTCTATTTCTTCTTTATAAAGTTTTCCGGTCAAAGTATCATGGCATTTTAACCGTTCACGATTTTCGAGTCTCCATATTTCTATTACCCGGCAGAGGTGGTCTTCTCCGGGAATCAGAAAGTCGAGATTGTCGATCCGCTCCGTGGTCAGGTTTGAATATTGACGGTACAGTTCTTCTTGATTGGCATTACTGTAAATTTCCCGGAGACGGGAAGCCCGTTTGCGAGAGCCTCCCGAAAAATTGGATAAGATTGTTGCGATAGGTACATCATGCAGTTCACCTATCATTGTGCAATCCCAATGTCGTATATCTTCCATATTGTTAAAGAAAATTCGGTTCGGGTTTATTTCGTTGATCCATACATCCGTTTTATTTCGCCTTTTGCCGTAAACTATTTTGTGGAAGCAGCTTCCCGAGATCAGAAATTCTTCGAGAGTCCTGCCGTCGATTTCCCACATTCGGTTATGTTGATAAACATATTCGAGGGCTATGCTCATCAGTTCTCCTAATTGTTGTTCGTTCCGGTCTCTGGAGATGCATACCGGTTGAGTTTGAGTGCTTCGGAATTGTCCGATGACGTTCTTTACCAGTTGACGGATCAGATTGTTTTTTAAGGGGACTTTCCCTTGTTCTTTCAAATATTGTTCTTCGGTTATCGTTCTTCCGTCCGGTAACGTTACTTTATCGCTCCATTGTTGTCCGAATGTATATTTCCTGTTTCGTTTGCGACGCCTGCGGTATGGTTCTATATTTTCCCATGCCTTTTTTGCCGTCCATAAAATTTCGTATTGAGAGCGGTCGAATGTTTCGTCTTCTTTTTCTTTTCTCTTTTCCTGTTTCGGCATTAGTCGTTTGTTGTTAAAGATTTTGTAATTGCAGTCATCCATAATGATTTTTATTTTACGGTTATAAGTCGGAGAGTCTGTTTCAGTCCTTTTTTTGTATTGGAGTATTATAAAGAATTTTAAACAGACTCTGGATTTACTTTCTCGATTGCAAAAAAAATATTGAATCGTTCCGGTTTTATGCGATAATTATAAAATCTTGCCTGAACGAATTCTTTTTTATAAATATCCCACGAGCCGGCATGTTCTCTATTCTATTTTTACCGAAAAAGAAATTGAAAGATAATATTATGCAACAGAACAGATTACAAATTAAGGGCATGTCGCATCAGTTACCTCCGGCAATGTGTGGCGACGGGGAGTGTAGCCGGATCGTGAACTTGAGATGCCGGGACGGTATTTGGGAAGCTGTCGGCGAACCCCGCTTATTATATACTCCGGAAGAAACTTCCCGTAGAGTCATATTTTTGCATTGTAACGAAGCCTATAAGCATTATATTTCGTATGACGGCACGAATCTTTATTTTGAGGCGGAGGAAAAGGATGGAGAGGTCTTTCCGACTGGATTGGAGGCATTGTGTGAGATCTCCGGACTGTCGAGAATAGAGTCGGTCGGAAATACACTTGTTGTAATTACCGATACGGAGATATTTTATTTGTTGTACAGAAACGGAATTTATGAGATATTGGGGACACGTCCGGATATGCCCGAAATATCGTTTTATTTGGGAGGAAGTATTCAGAGTACCGAGATCTTCGATACTTATACCTTGAAGGTAGAGACTCGGGATGACGGAGTTTGTCGCCTTTCCGATACAGACAAGAGGGCGTTTATTTCTTGGATATATGGCACGTATAGTAAATGTAAGAGTAAGTTGTTGTCGGACGGTTATTTCGCCCATCCTTTTTTGGTGAGGTATGCACTCCGGATGTATGACGGTTCTTATATTCTTCCGTCTCCGCCTGTCGTCATGTTACAGTCGGATAAAGCCGATACGTTGAATAATATTGAAGCACTTTGCGAGCTGGAAGACGGATATTTGAGGCGATTTGTCGAAAATAAGTTCAATTTAAGGGGAGAGTCGCTTTATTATAATATCGGCAAGTGCGATTTATCGAAATGGTCGGATATTGTTACCGGGATAGATGTGTTTATTTCGAAAGAGATACCGGTAGTCAAGCAAGTTGCCATGACAGAAAATGATTACCGGTATGAGATACGGAATATTGGGGGTAAACAGACTCGGATTATTATTTTCGATGTGCCGCAATTGACAGAAGAGGAGGTCAAACGGAGGCTGTCGGAAGAGGTCGTATTCTTTAAAGTGGCATCCTTTTCCGGAAAGGAACAGATTGCTCAACCCTTTTCATTGGAATATAATTGTGACTTGAATAATCTCGAACAACAAGATGTATTGCCTTTGGATAATTTTTCTCATCATCGTATTACGGCGAAGACTTCTTATGTGTATAACGGAAGATTACATTTGGGAGGAATATCTATGTATTATTCCAGCGGTTTTCCCCTTTCGGTTTTTGCGTTGACACAGAATCGTTATAATGGAGTAGACTTAGTCGACATCGATATACAACGGGGATATATCGAAGTGTACATGAACGGTTCTGACGGGGAGAGGCGTCTGGTAAATTCTTTTGAGTCTCGTATGTCTCTTAAGGGTCTTTCGTCTATGATTTCTTATCCTGACAGTCGAGCATATAAGATGAAAGTGAGGATATATGACGATGTCGGAGGAAAGCAATATGGAATAACGGTCGATTTGAAATCTTCTCAAGATCAGAATATGGCTTATTATGTTTCTCCGGATCTGAAGCCCATTACTTTTACTGAAATATCCGAACCTGATGAAAGTAAGATTCCGGAAGAGATAAATGCTGTGGAGCATACTCCCAATAAGTTGAGAGTATCGCAAATAAATAATCCTTTTGTTTTTCCTCAAGAGTTTACTTATATTTTGTCGGGAGGAGAGATTACCGACTTAGCGGCTGCTACGGCAGCCTTGTCACAAGGTCAGTATGGAGAGTTTCCGTTATATGTGTTTACGACAGAAGGTATATGGGCTTTGCAGCAGGGGAGTGAGGGAGTCCTTTACAGCAATCAACATCCTGTAAACCGGGAGGTCTGTTTGTCTTCGAATCTGATTGTTCCGATAGATAATGCTGTCGTTTATCTTTCCGAACAAGGGGTTATGGCTTTACAGGGGGCAGAGTCCAACTTACTTTCTCCTGTGTTCGGTGGAGTTCCGGATGCACTTCCTCAAGATTCGTCCGATGGTGATTCTATATCGTTATCGGAGGATTTTGTCCCGTTTAGAAAGTATATCCAAGGGAAATGTACCGCCGGGTATAACTATATCCGGCAGGAAATTATTTTCTTGAATGCCGATTATCGTTTTTGCTATGTATTGGGATTATCTTTTTCGAGTTGGTACTGCCGTATTGTTGATTGGAGATATTTGTATAATCTCTATCCGGGTTTGCTTGCCGGGGATGAAAACAGCAGGTTATATGATTTGTGCTCCGAAGATCAATCGGATACGCAAATAAGTGTGATAACCCGACCTATAAAATTATTGCCCGATATTTATAAACGTATTTCTCACATTGCATTGCGTTGTTCGGTACAAAGGGCCGATTTGGTTTGCAAGGTGTGGGGTGCACAAGAGGCAGAAGGACGTTATTCGTTACTTTATCGTTTTCGTATTGCCGGAGATGTGCCGGGACAAATACGGATGCGTCTGGTTTCTCCTCCTTTCAAGTATCATCGGATAGCGTGGTGCGGAACGGTCTCTTCCGATGCTCATTTCGATGTAATTGATTTAGGTTTCGATCTGGTATCTTCGGGTAAGAAATTACGTTAGAAAACAAAATCTGCCGGAAAATTTTTCTTCCGGCAGATTTTGTTCGATAAATTATTGCTTAGTCTCTTCTTTATCGAATGGAGATAAGTTGTCCCATCCTCCTCCTAATGCTTTGTAGAGATAAACGACAGCAATCTGTTCATCTCTTATGGCATTGCTAAGACCTGTTTGTGCAGAAAAAAATCCTCGTTGTGCATCTAATACGTCGAGATAGTTGATGACCCCGTTAATATATTGTAGTTGGGCCAGTTCTACATATCCTTTTGATGCTTCGTAAAGATTTTTTTTCAGGATACGGGCTTCTTTTACCTTGTTAAAGTTTACAATTGCATTTTTTGTTTCTTGAAAAGCTGTCAGAACCGATTTTTCGTATCGATAACAAGTCTGTCTGAATACCTCTTTCTGAGCCTTATGCTTTGCGATGTTTTTTCCAGCGCCGAAAATGGGAGAAAGTAATGTCCCTCCGATAAATCCGTAAGGAGAACGTAAAAAATCATTCAGAGAAGAGCTTTCTATCCCGTAAGTAGCTGTGAGAGTTAATTTCGGAAACATGTTCGTAAAGGCAACACCGACTTGGGCATGCGCCGCAATTAACTCTTGCTCGGCTTGTCTCAGATCGGGACGCCGCTCCAAAAGGGTCGAGGGTAATCCTACAGGCAATTGTTCGGGCAAATAGATATCGGGATTCATTTTTGCCCGGGTAATAACAGCTTCATATTCTCCGACAAGCAACGACAAGTCGTTTTCTTTTTGAGAAATCTTGTTTTCCAGTTCCGGTACTAATGTCGCTGTACGGGCAAGTTCTACTTGAGCCTGACGAAAAGACGTTTCCGAAGTCAATCCCCCTTCAAAACGGATTCTCGCCAGATCGAGACCTTTTTCCCATGTATCCAGTGTCTGGCGGACGATGTCCAGCTCGTTGTCCAATGCAACCAGTTCGTAATAGTATTGTGCGACTTGTGCGATCATCGACATTTGTAAAGCACGTCTTGCCTCTACCGATGCGAGATATTCGGCAATACTTTCAGCACGTGCCCATCGCAGATTTCCCCATAGATCGATTTCCCATGATAGGGAGAGTTTTCCCTCGAACGAATTATCGTTGTCGGGGTTATTCCCTCCGTCATTCGTATGTTCCCGTTCAGGATGTATAGCCGCATTTATGGTAGGGAATAAATCTCCGGTAGCTATTCTTTTTCTATATGCCAATTCTTTTATACGGGACGCTGCGATCAGCATGTCTTTGTTATTATCGAGAGCCTTTTGTATAAGAGACTGCAATAAAGTGTCCGTATATATAGTTTTCCAATCCTGATCGGCCAGAGTTGACGAGTCGGAATGTTGTTCCGTAATTCTTTCGGGCAGGTGTAATTCCGGACGACTGTATTTTTTCCCTATTTTGCAGGAATAGAGTCCGGTCATTATCAGAATAACGAATACTATGTATATTTTGGATACTATTTTCATGACCATTTTTCTTTAATTGACGCTTTGAGTTTATATATTAAAGTAAAGAAAAAGGGAACAAGGATAATCCCGAATGTGATGGAGAATATCATTCCGAAAAAGACTCCTGTTCCGATAGATTGCCGGCTTGCCGAGCCCGGTCCGCTTGCCAATACCATCGGGAGCATACCCAAGATGAAAGCGAAAGAGGTCATGACGATGGGGCGGAATCGTTGGCGTGCTGCGTGAATGGCGGCATATATGATGTCTGCACCGTTGTCGACCTGAATTTTTGCAAATTCGACCACCAGAATCGCGTTTTTAGCGGCTAATCCGATCAACATGACAAGTCCTATTTGGAAATAGATGTCGTTTTCCATTCCACAGACCCATATTCCTAAATAAGCTCCGAAAGCAGCTACGGGAAGAGATAACAGTACCGAAATAGGGACTAACCAGCTTTCGTATTGTGCTGCCAGAAATAAGAATACGAACAAGAAAACGAGGGCCATTATTATACCCGTTTTACCATCTGCTTTTTTCTCTTGAAACGAGAGTCCGCTCCATTCGATTCCGATGTTGGCAGGCAGATGTTTTTGCGCTATTTCTTCCATGATTTCCATCGCTTGTCCAGAACTGTATCCTTGTGCCGCCGCTCCTCGTATAATGGCCGTATTGAACATATTGAATCGCTTAATACTTCCCGGGCCGGTCGTGTAATCAGTCGTTCCGAGAGCGGTGAGAGGAACCATAGCTCCGTTACTTCCTCGCACGAAAAATAAATTGATGTTATCTTTATGAGCTCGATAAGGAGCTTCAGCCTGAATATATACTTTATAAATACGGTTGAACATGTTGAAATCGTTTACATATACCGAACCTGTATAAGCTTTCATTGTAGAGAAAATATCGGTTAGCGGTACTCCCAGTATGCGGGCTTTGTCCCGGTCTACATCGAAATAGAGTTGCGGAATTTCCGATTGCATAGAAGAGGATAGTCCTGTCAGTTCTTTCCGTTGCGAAGCGTAATGCATCAACGTGTCTGTGGCTTGTATGAGATTCTGAAACGTTGCATCTCCCCGTGCTTCGAGTTGCATTTCGAATCCTCCGGAAGATCCGAGACCCGGAATGACCGGAGGAGTACTTAGAAATACTTTGGATTCGGGATATTGGGAAAATTCTTCTCGTACGGTTTCCATGATTTGTTCTACACCTACACCTTCTCTCTCTTCCCAAGGTTTAAGGATTACCGTGAGTTCGCTTCGCGATTGGTTGCTCCCTACTCGAGGACTGCTTCCGGTGACATTCTGTACGTATGCGACATACGGATTCTCCAGCAGATAGGAGACTGCTCTTTCGGTGACTTTTCGGGTACGTTCGAGAGTCGCACCTTCAGGAAGTTCCAATTCTACTTTGAAATAGCCTTGATCTTCTTGCGGCATAAAACTGGACGGAATAAAGCGGGAAATGACGAACATGATGACCAGCATGATTCCGAATCCGGACAATATTCTTCTCGGATTCATCATCGCTTTTTGTATGAGGTTGGAATATTTCCTGTTTCCGGTAACCAACCAGTGGTTTATATATCGGAATAGAATGTGTTTTTTCTTTTTCTTGTCGCTCGGTTTTAACAGCAGAGCGCACATTGCCGGGCTTAATGTCAAGGCCACGACTGTCGATATGAGTACCGATACGACAATGGTTACCGTAAATTGCCGGTAAAGTTGTCCGGTGATGCCGCTAAGAAAACTTACGGGAATAAATACGGCACAAAGTACCAACGATGTCGCAATCAGAGCACTTGTCAGTCCGTTCATTGCTTTTTTTGTCGCCTCGTATGCACCGATATGTTCTTCTTCCATAATTCGTTCTACATTTTCCACGACGACAATGGCGTCATCGACCACGATACCGATGGCGAGGATAAGACCGAGCATGGTCAGAAGGTTTAGAGAAAACCCGAATATCAGCATAAATCCGAAAGTCCCGATTAATGAGATCGGCACGGCAATTACCGGGATAAGGGTCGCACGCCAGTTCTGTAATGATAAAAATACGACAAGAATGACCAATCCCAATGCTTCGAACAGTGTTTTATAAACTTCGTGAATCGATTGAGAAATATAAGTCGTCATATCGAAAGGTATCTCATAACTCATACCCTCCGGAAAGTTCTTGCTGATTTCTTTCATGGCGTCTTTTACCGCTTGCGCAACCTCTATCGCATTTGCTCCGGGAAGCATGTATATTCCTAATACGGCGGCATTCTCGCCGTTGATACCGCTTTCGGTATTGTATGAAGAGGCTTCTAAGGAAACTCTGGCGACATCTTTCAACCGGATAAGAGAACCGTCGGGATTGGCCCGGATGACAATATCCTCGAATTGCCCTACGGATGATAATCTTCCTTGGGTAGTGATAGGTATCGTTATGTCCAGCCCGGTTACAGGTTGCTGACCTAAGACACCGGCAGCCGATTCC
>ULWS01010266.1_pt1 | contig 11498 bp, 10 predicted proteins | sample 1960591 | NCBI WGS metagenome assembly ULWS01 (sample SAMEA4835818, study PRJEB28245) | human gut metagenome | biome: gut microbiome; material: fecal sample | place: Denmark | collected 2008
GAGCTGGCCATCACCAAACTCGACGGCACAGCCAAGGGTGGCGTGGTGATCGGCATCTCCGACCAGTTCAAGATTCCGGTGAAATACATCGGCCTGGGAGAAGGCATCAACGACCTGCAGGTATTCCACAAAAAGGAATTCGTGGAGTCACTTTTCAATGAGGAGAATCTGAAATAAGTAACTGGCCGAAATTATTTTAATGTTTATTTGAGTAAAATTTTTAGACGTTTTTTCTCGATGAAGAAGGAGTGTAGCGAGCTACACGACTGATTAAGAGAGGAAAAGATTCAAAAATTTTGCCAAAGAAACATTGAAATAAAAGGATTGGTTAATATAAAATAATTTTGAACAGTTACTTAACAATGTCAGACAAAAAAAGCGTCAATGTCGTAACATTGGGATGTTCAAAGAACCTGGTCGATTCCGAGCGGGTTCTTTCGATGCTCACCAAGGCCGGTTTAGAGGCTTACCACCAGACCCCGGAAGACACCGACATTGTAATCATAAACACCTGCGGCTTCATCGGCGACGCCAAGGAGGAATCAGTCAACACCATCCTGGAGTTCTGCGAAGCCAAAAAGCGCGGAGAGATTGAGCAACTGTATGTAATGGGCTGTCTCTCCGAGCGATACCGCGATGATCTCAAGACGGAGATTCCCGAGGTTGACCGTTACTACGGCAAGTTTGACTGGACCGGAATCGTCAATGACCTCACGGCTGCCAATGGCGACCAGACCGCCGGAACTGACCGGCAGGCTGAGGATGCGGCGCGGGTAGTGACCACACCCTCCCATCACGCCTACATCAAAATTTCCGAGGGGTGTAACCGCTTCTGCGCATTCTGCGCGATTCCCCTAATCACCGGGCGCCATCATTCGCGTCCGATGGAGGAGATAGAACAAGAGGTCACTGACCTCGTCACCAATGGGGTAAAGGAGTTCAACATCATCGCCCAGGATCTGTCGAGCTACGGTCTCGACCTTTATGGGGAACATCAGCTCGCACAGCTTGTCGACCGATTGGCCGACATTCCGGGTGTGGAACGCATCCGGCTCCATTACGCCTACCCCGCCGACTTCCCGATGGAGATACTCGACGTGATGGCCCGCAGGAAAAATGTCTGCAAATACCTCGACATCGCCCTCCAGCATATCTCAGACAGAGTGCTGACGAATATGCGCCGCCATATCACCGCTGGGGAGACCCGCGAGTTGCTCGCCGAAATCCGCCGTCGAGTGCCGGGAATACATATCCGCACCACCCTTATGGTCGGATTCCCCGGAGAAGAGGAGGAGGATTTCAATGAGCTGATGGAGTTTGTCCGTGAACAACGGTTTGAGCGTATGGGTGCTTTCGCCTATTGCGAGGAGGAAGGCACATTCGCGGCCAACAACCTTCCCGACGAGATACCGGAGGAGGTGAAACAGGATCGCCTTAACCGCCTGATGGCACTCCAGGAGGAGATTTCACTTGAGATTCAGCAGCAGAAAAAAGACTCGGTTATGGAGGTCATCATCGACTCCGAGGAGGAAGACTATTATGTCGGACGCACTGAATTCGATTCCCCTGAAGTCGACCCCGAGGTGCTTGTCAAGAAGACAAGGTCACTGAAGAAAGGGGATATTGTGTCGGTGAGAATCACCGAGACCCTTCCGTTTGAACTCATAGGAGAACCACTCCCCTGACGGCTCGAAAGTCACAGGCTCAAATATGGCGTCAACAGACAACAACATCGTCGGAAAAGACTCCGGGGGAGAAATCATCTTCCGCGCTGCACGCAACTGCCTGAGATTCTGCATCCCATTCGCCGTATGCCGTCTCCCGGGAAATGAAACACTTGAATTCTTCTGCGGCATCAATTCACCTGCCACCGACAACAAACCACGGAAATCATTCGAAATCGGGAAATGGCTTGTGCCGTGGTCTGAGAGAATCAGCATAGGCGACCTCCTCACCCCGCTCCAAGCGGCCAATATTGAGGAATCTGACTTGAATGACCGTCATTGGTTTTCGGAGGGAAATGAGTCTTTCCGACCTGACCGCGTCATCTCTAAAGAGGAATATTGCGAGGCGGTGACCGCCATCACCGATAGATGCCGCCTGCGCGACGGCAAGACGGTCTACTCCCGTATCATCGCCGGAGAAAATCCCGATCTTGACATCCCTATGGTTGCCAAGCGGTTGTTTGACACCTTTCCCGATTCATTCGGCTTCCTGTATAACACCCCTATGACAGGCTGCTGGCTCGGGGCTTCCCCCGAGACATTGCTTGATTTCGATGCCACGACGCGCCGGGTATCGACCATGGCATTCGCCGGCACACGTCCAGCCTCGGAGGGTGAAGCACCGTGGGATGAGAAAAACCTGCGTGAAAACCGATTTGTGGCCGATTATATCCGCGACAAATTCCGCTCGCTCGGAATAGAGCCGGAAATCAGCGAACCGCAGACCGTCCGCTACGGAATCATCCAACACCTGCGGCGCGACATCACGGCTGTACTTCCTGATGGAATCGACTACTCCAGGCTACTCGACCTCATCAATCCCACCCCGGCCCTCTGCGGTTCCCCGCTTGAGGACGCGATCAAAGACATCAGCGACTTTGAGCTGCACACCCGCGACTGCTACGGCGGCTTCATCGGCATACGCCGGACTACTCCTGCCAGCGAAGCAGCCATCGAGAAAGCTGACAGCTTCCGCAGTTTCGTGAATCTCCGTAGTGCGCGTATCTCCCTGCAGCCATACGGGTATTTCGAGATTCTTGCCGGGGGAGGTCTCCTCCATGGATCCGACCCACTTTCGGAATGGGCCGAGACCAAATCCAAAGCCTCGCGCCTGCTTTCAATCCTCTCGGCGACCAATGCCACACACTGAAATCGGGGACTGCGCGTCGGTGAAATTTTAAAGAATTTTATCGGGGCGCGTTGGGGAGATTAGCGGGATATGTTGTAACTTTGCAGACTATGATGGAGAATCTTATTGAACGTGAGAAGACAGACCACCTGCGCATGCTGCTCAACCGGGCGCGGCGGGTTGTGATTACCTGTCATTTATCACCTGACGGCGACGCCATGGGCTCTTCGCTGGGACTTTGCCGCGTACTGCGCAATGCCGGAAAGGAGGTCAAGGTAATCACTCCTGACAGTCCCCCGAAATACCTTATGTTCCTTCCCGGAGCGGAGCATATCGTCGTCTACTCCCGTTTCGAAGCGTTCGCCAACAAGATTCTGGCCGAGACAGACCTGATTTTCTGTCTTGACTATAACGACGCGAAGAGAATCGACCTGGTCGCGCCCGGAATGCTTTCATCCCCCGCGCCGAAGGTGATGATTGACCATCATCTCTATCCCGACACTTTCCCTGACCTGGTGATTTCCCATCCCGAGGTCTCCTCGACATCAGCGCTTGTCTACAAGGTAGTGTCGGCAGTAGGGATGCTGCGGTTCCTCGATCATGACGCCGCGATGGCTATATACACCGGCATGATGACCGACACCGGCAATTTCTCTTACAATTCCAACGACCCCGACCTTTACCGTATAATCGCACGTCTGCTCGACAAAGGGATTGACAAGGACTGGATTTACAAGAAGGTCTACTTCAACAACTCGCTCAATCGTCTAAAGCTCAACGGCTACGCGATTTGCGAGAAGCTGGAGCATTTCCCGGGCCACAAGGCCACGCTCATCACTCTCACCCGCGATGAGTTAAACGATTACCACTATCAGAAGGGGGACACCGAGGACCTGGTCAACCGCACCCTGACATGTCCCGACATCGTGTATTCCATCTTCCTGCGCGAGGAGTCAGACTACATAAAGGTCTCGGCCCGGAGCAAGGGGGATTTCCCGGTGAACAAGATGTGTGCCGACTTCTTCAACGGAGGGGGACATCTCAACGCCGCCGGCGGGGAATTCCATGGCACACTCGACGAGGCTGTTGAGAAGCTCCTTGAGGCAATGCCGCTATTTGACCGTTATCTGCCGGAATAAATCTATCACTACGATTGCAGCCACTTCCAAGAAAACATCACGAAACCAATATAATGAACCTCAGAAAAATCCTGACTTTCGCCATATGCGCCGCTTTCCTTTGGGGCTTCAGCTCCTGCAAGGATTCCAAAAGCTATGCCGAACTTCTTAATGAGGAGACCAAGTCAGTCAACTCGTTTCTCGCTGACCAGAATGTGATTCTCGACGTCCCTGCCGACTCCGTGTTTGAGTATGGGTTTGACGCGCCATTTTACCGCATCGACCCCGACGGCAATGTGTTCATGCAGGTGATTGATCCGGGAGAGACCGAGAAGGTGAAAGATGACGCTCTGGTGTTCTTCCGCTTCACCCGCTACAACCTGAATGAATACGCCTTAACCGGCGAACTCGGTACCGGCTCAGGCAACTCGGAGAACATCGGCCTCGGGTCGGCATCTTTCCGCTTCAACAACTTCACCCTCTCCACCTCTTCACAGTGGGGTAACGGACTACAGATGCCGCTCAATTTCCTCGGGTTCAATTCCCGTGTCAGAATCGTAATCAAGTCTCAGTTTGGCCTTTCAAGCGAGATTTCACAGGTTATCCCCTATCTCTACGACATCCGCTATCTACCGGCTGTCAGCGAATAACCGCCCCCTCCTCCTCCTGACCGGTATTATTGATTATTCAACAATATTCCAGATTCATCCACCTAATGTCACTCATCAAATCGATTTCCGGCATCCGCGGCACAATCGGCGGAAAGACCGGTGAGGGGCTCAGCCCCGTTGACGTGGTGAAATTCACCGCTGCTTACGCGACTCTGATACGCAAAACAACCACACGCACAACCAACACCATCGTCGTAGGGCGTGATGCCCGTCTTTCAGGCAAGATGGTCGACTCGCTTGTCGTCGCAACACTTTGCGCGATGGGCTTCGATGTCGTGAACATCGGTCTGGCCAGCACCCCGACCACCGAGGTAGCTGTTGTGGGCGAACAAGCCTGCGGAGGCATCATACTTACAGCCTCACACAACCCCACACAATGGAACGCCCTCAAGCTCCTCAATGAGAAAGGGGAGTTTCTCAACGATGCCGAAGGTAAAGAGGTGCTGCGCATCGCCGAGGCTGAGGAATTTGAATTTGTCGACGTGATGTCGCTCGGCCACGAACTGACAAACACCACCTGGAACCGCCGCCACATCCAGCAGGTGCTCGACCTCAAACTTGTGGATGTCGAGGCTATCCGCAAAGCCAACTTCACCGTGGCTGTCGACGCGGTGAACTCAGTCGGAGGCATCATCATCCCCCAGCTTCTCCGCGCACTCGGTGTGAAGAACATCATCGAGCTTAACTGCGAGGCAAACGGTAAATTCGCCCATACCCCTGAACCTATCCCCGAAAACCTCACACAGATTGCCGACCTCATGAAGGAGGGTCGTGCGGATGTCGGATTCGTGGTTGACCCGGATGTCGACCGCCTCGCGATTGTGATGGAGAACGGCGAGATGTTTGTCGAGGAATATACCCTTGTGGCAGTCGCCGACTATGTGCTTCGCCATACTCCCGGCGCAACCGTCTCCAACCTCAGCTCCTCACGCGCCCTGCGTGATGTCACCGAGGCTGCCGGATGCAGCTACTCTCCGGCGGCTGTCGGCGAGGTCAACGTGGTCACCAAGATGAAGGAGACCGGAGCTGTAATCGGTGGCGAAGGAAACGGCGGGGTGATTTATCCCGAAGCCCATTATGGCCGCGACGCGCTGGTAGGTGTCGCCCTCTTCCTCACCCTTATGGCGAAGAGCGGCAAGAAGGTCACCGAACTCAAAGCCGGTTATCCCGCCTACGCAATCGCCAAGAACAAAATACAGCTCACTCCCGATATCGACGTTGACGCAATCCTTGAAGCGATGAAAGAACGCTACAAGTCTGAAAAAATCACCGACATCGACGGGGTGAAGATTGACTTCCCCCAGTCGTGGGTTCATCTCCGCAAATCCAACACCGAGCCTATCATCCGCATATATGCGGAAGCCCACACCATGGAGGAAGCGGAAGCCCTTGCCAACGACATCAAGGGGGTGATAGCCTCAATCTGCAAGTAATTGTTTTTTATAATTTCCACCTTTTATGCGGACGCGCCCCGGCGCGTCCCTGCTGTTTAACCAATGTCCCTTTCTCTTAGATTCATATTACTCGCGGCAATATCCGCTTCATCCCTGGCGGCGACAGCCCAGCAATGGGCGTTGCCCAAGGTTTCCGTGGCCATACTCCGTAGCGAACCACACCATGCCTCCGAACAGGTGTCGCAGGTAGTGATGGGGACGCCGCTTAAAATATCCCTGAAGCAAGGGGACTGGTGGAAGATAGAGACACCTGAGGGTTACACCGGCTATGTGCGCAACAACACCGTAGCCGGGCTTGATGACGAAGCGATGGATGCCTGGCGCAAATCCCCGAGGGTCGTGGTGTCAACCGATGCCACCGTCTACGCGATGACCCTCCCAGATTCATCCCCGGAATCGGACCGTCTCACCGACCTTGTCAACGGTTCGATACTTGAGACACTTCCCGACGAGACCACTCCCGGTATGACCGCAGTGCGCCTTCCTGACGGACGCAGGGGCTATATGGCCGATTCGCTGCTCATCCCGATAGAGAGATGGGCCACCCAGGAATGGAATCCCGACGACATGCCTTGCTACGCCGCCCGTATGATGGGTGCCCCATATGTATGGGGAGGCACCTCCTCGAAAGGCATGGACTGCTCGGGGCTTACCCAGATTTGCGCCTACCGCCAGGGGGTCATGCTACCTCGCGACGCGTCCCAGCAGGTAAAGGTCGGTGTACCGGTTGACCGAGAGGATACCGCAGCCTTCCGTGCCGGAGACCTGCTGTTTTTCGGGAACGTCAAGACCGGACGCATCACCCATGTGGCCATTTCCAAGGGTGGCCCGGCTTACATACATTCCTCAGCGCGAGTGAGGATCAGCTCGCTTGATCCTGACGCACCCGATTATGAGAATCCGGGCCTGATAGCGGTGCGCCGCATAGACCCCGCCACCGCCCTCAAGCTTTCATTGCGCAACCATCCCTGGTATTTCTGAATCCGCCCTGAGGTAAACATCACACAGAACAAAAGGCCATAAGCCGACGTTGAATTACAAAAAACGTTTCGACTTATGGCCTTTACAATTTCATCCCGAAAGATAAAATCATACGGCAAGAGGAGCTTGCTTCTGGCCGTGCTGCTGACCGTGTGCATCGGTCTCTGCGGAGGCCTGACCTCATGTGGAGATGACGATTTCAAAAGCCTGCCACGCGAAATCCAGCAATTCATCAGCCAGTATTTCCCCGGCCAGGGTGTGGCGAACTACAATGAAACGGCAGGCACATATACCGTCAACCTCGAGAACTCGGCAACGCTTGTCTTCAATCCCTCTCTGAAATGGACCACGGTTGACGGGAATGGCAACACCATCCCCCAACAGCTGATTTTCGACCAGTTTCCGTCGCAATTGTATGATTACATCGAGACCACCGACAATCTCGGGGAAGTTTACGCCGTGAACCGCAACGCCGGTATATATATGGTCACATTCCACGGCTATATAATATCCTATGATGTCGCCAGCGGGAAAATCACACCAGTCGTCACCGGTTCTGACGGGAACGGCTGAATCTGACCACGGCTTTCTCCTTTGGGAAATGGAGCGACAGGACAGTGCCGTCAAGCTGCGCCCAAAGCTCCTCCATGTCCTCCGCGAAATCGGAGTCGCGCCACCACAGGTCATAATGCCCTTCAAAAATCGTCGGTCTCAATCCCCCTTTGACCATCCCGGCCACCCAGTTACGGCTGTTGTCCTCTGCCCCGGAAAGATACACAATCTCATAGCCCCCTTTGCCGTCCCTCACCAGCCCTATGCGGTAAGCCCCTCCGAGACGGCAACGCTCAGTGTCGATGTCTGAGTCAAGGTAATCATAGAAACCCTCACGGAAATCATCCGAAACAGCGAAACGACGGGCAAGATTCTCTTCGTTCCATTCCATCTGATTGTCTGTGATCTCCCTCTCCCTGACATTGACCGATACCATCTCCATCGAGTCATCGGGAGTAACCGAGAATGAGGCGACACCTTTCCCCACAGGGATGACACATAGGAGGCCAAGCGTCTTGTCGCCACTCCAGATTTCTGCCATCCCTTCTCCGCTCTCAACCATAGCGACAGAGACAACAGCCCCATCCACTTTGCATATCCTCGCGACATCACCGTCTGCGGGCGTTCCGTTGTCAGCCCGGTAAAATGAACTTACCGTTACTTCGGTCGCGCTGTCTCCTATCCCGTCATATGATTTCTGAGGGATGGTTACCGCGACTTCGGCTATACTGTCGCTAAAGCTGTCGTAGAAAGAGATTTTCCATCCCCCACCATTCCTGTTATTCCCCTTCATTAATTGCCCGCGTATCTCAACCGCCGACAATATCCGTTCATCCTGAACGAGACTCCAACTCTCCCCTTTGGCAAGCGTCACACCCTCTTCGAGAAGTTTTCCGACCACGCATTCCCCTCTCGCGGGAGCTAGACAGACCGCCCCAAGAAGAAGAATCCCGCGAAGCCAGCCCGGTGTTCTCATCCCTGTTCGTCATTATATATTTCAAGAGCCTGCCGGGCAAACTCCTCCCGCGACAGTCCACCGGAAAGCCAGTGAATGTGAAATCCCCGCCGTTCGGCACCCCTGAACCAGGTCATCTGACGTTTGGCGAACTGATGTATGGCGATTTCAAGCAGCCGTCTCATCTCCGTATAGGTGGTCTTCCCTATGAGGTATTCGGTCACGAACTTATATTCCAGACCGTAATAAATCAGGTTCTCGGGAGGCACACCGCTGTCGAGCAACCGCCTGACTTCATCGACCATCCCCTCCTCCAAGCGTGCATCGAGACGGCGCGAGATACGTTCACGTCTCACCTCCCGGTCGACATCCACACCAATTATCGTGGCACGTCGCGGAGTAGCCTGCCGGGCATCCTTCGCCTCGTCGGGATGCGAGAGGTAATACTCCTCAATCTCGATGGCGCGTATCGCCCGCTGGCAGCTGTCAACATCGGTGGTGTTATGGAGGGTCTTCATTCCGGCGAGAATGTTGGTGAGTTCGGCGAGTGATTTCCCGGCCAATGATGCCCTCAAGGGAGGATTCTCAGGAACGGGAGGAAGCCGAAGCCCTTTCAGCACCGACTCGACATAGAGTCCGCTGCCGCCGCACAACACCGGGAGTTTCCCTCTCGCCGATATATCGGCGATGGCCTCCCCCGCGTCACGGAGATACTGAAAAAGATTGTATTTCTCACCCGCGTCGGCGACATCGAGCAAGTGGCATCTTATCTCGCCGTATTCCCCGAGGTCTTTCCCGGTACCAATATCCATCCCTCGGTACACCTGTCGGGAATCCCCGCTGATGATTTCACCGTTCCCCATTCGGGCGACTGCGACAGCATAGCCGGTCTTGCCGGAAGCTGTCGGGCCGACCACGGCCAACAGAGGAAGTTCAGCACGTTTATTCTCCTCCATCCGGCGTCAGGTGAAAAGATTCATCATAGGGGCGTTGCGCCTGATTTTATCCTCGATACGCTTGAGAAAACGGCGCAATCTGAAGAGATGGCTGTCTTCATTGAGACGACCCACAGAGAGCCAGTGACCGTCGTTGTAGTCAACCTCCCAGTTGCGGATATCCCTTATACGGAAAGTCGGGCGGTAATGCTTGAACTTGTAAAGCCTGCGTCCCTCGCGGTCATAGGTTTTCCAGGCCATCGCGATACGATAGATTCGAGCCATCTCCGAATTGAGGTCATTGCCCGTCAGGTGCTGCATCATCAGCTGACGCAATTCCCCGAGCGAAAACCATTCCCCGTGGATTTTTGACTCGGTGATATCCTCCTTGTTGTCAACGAAGGCGAAGAAATGGAATATGTTGCGGTAGGTCACATTGTCAGGGCTGTCATACATCGGCCTTATCTCCGCGCCGCTGATGCCTGTAATCTGCTTGAAAAGCTCGGCGGCACGCCCCGCGTCGTAACGCTCCTGATAAGGAAGCGTCGCCACAGCCGGAGTGTCGAACCGCTTTATCACCGCCCCGTTGTTGAAGAACTTGTCGGTGCGGCGGATGTCAAGCAATATCATATCATCACTTATCACGAGGAACCTCACAATGGTCGAACTCGGATCGGTCACCACATGCCCCTCATCATTATGGCAATAGAACACCCACAGCGAGTAATAACGCCATCCCAGATAAAGCAACGAGATGACATACAACGCCAACGGAAGCCACAGGAAGAAGAAATAATCGGCGCGGTTGAGGTTGACATTGATGTAATGGAAGAGGTAATATGTCCAGTCAACCACCCCCAGCAGCAGGGACAACACCATCAACAGACGTGTCTGGTAACGCCATTCCCGGTGATACAGCATACCGATGAATCCATTCTTCACCACATTGCCGTAACGGAGATGACAAAGCTGACAAACGAGAGGTTCACGTTTCTGCAGCAGGAAGCAGGCTGTCACCACGGCGGTGACAGGTGCGCTTATCAGGATTCCGAGCAGCGGGCCGTTGGTGTTGACCGGTTGGCCCGTAAGCTCAAACGCGCCGTTCCCGCCGGTGATGAAATATCTCAGAAGCACTATGCATGTGATCACAAGAATAATCACAGACACCTCTTTGTAGAGGCGCGAGCAGACAGGCACTGGCTGGTTGTTCATCGCCGACCTAATCAGCTGGAGGGCAAGAAACAGCACAATACATACCGGCGCAAGCCATACCTGCCTTATGAGCGGAGAAACAAACGACAGAATCGCCAGGAAACCGATGGCGATTGTCCAGTTACGCCATAAGCTGAATATGGCGGCACTTAATCCTTCTCTGCGTTGATGAGAGTGAAACATATCTTTCTGTTAAGCGACTTATAAGAGTGACATTCGGATAGTCTAACATCCGAACTCACCATAACGTTTACCCCGTAACCACTATGTAACGCGAAAACTTTCGTGTCACAAGGATTTCATCCGGCTTTCGTCAGAGGTTTCTGGTGAAATAACCGACCATACGGCCATAAACCAGCGCACGCGCGTCACAGCCGTTAATCGAGTGGTTCATATTCGGGAAGAGGAGCATGTCGCAGACGCGGCCAGATTCCTGGAGACGGCTGACATACTCGATGGTATTGGAGAGGTGCACATTGTCATCGGCGGTGCCGTGCATTATGAGCAGCGAACAGTCGACATTGTCAACCCGTTCAATGGGCGCACTGGTGCGGTATCCTTCCTCATTCTCACCGGGAGTAAGCATGTAACGCTCGGCATAGACCGTGTCGTAATAACGCCAGGATGTGACGGGCGCGATTGCCACAGCGGCCTTGAAGGGGGATGCCGGGTCGGAAATCGCCATCAGGGTCTCATAGCCGCCATAGCTCCAGCCGGCAATTCCGATACGCGAAGCGTCGACGAACGGCAACGACGCGGCGTGGCGG
>ULWS01028032.1_pt1 | contig 11194 bp, 27 predicted proteins | sample 1960591 | NCBI WGS metagenome assembly ULWS01 (sample SAMEA4835818, study PRJEB28245) | human gut metagenome | biome: gut microbiome; material: fecal sample | place: Denmark | collected 2008
TCAATCGAGTGGAAATTGCTGTATCGCATGCGGGAGACCCGCTTTCATGACGGAAACGGGAAGGTTGGAAGCTCATGAGATGTGGCAGTTTGATTATGAGAACGGGGTGGGAACCGTCACGGATATCGTCCCTCTATGCCATTACTGCCACAATTTCATTCATTCCGGTAGGTTGTGTATGGTTATGGGTGAGGAGAAAACCAGGGATGAGGTTCGTGCTATCCTTGAACACGGATTCAAGATATTGGCTGAGAATAACTTGAAAGCGTTTCCTTTCACTCTTTCCTTCGCCAGGGAAATGGGTGTCGACACTCATGGCGTTCAACCCTATTCTATCGGGTGTACGATGAAACAAAGTGGATGGAAGATGGTGTATAACGGTAAGGAATACCGGCCGGATGATTACGTGAAATAATTTTCTCATGTTACATGAACTTTTCCGTGAAAACATTTGGAGAATAGATAAACATTGTGTATCTTTATAGTGTTGAAAATAATGAGTTAACAAACTAAAAATAAGAAGATATATGAAAGCACAAGTTGAAAGCAGAATCAGTTACACGGAATTAGAGAAATTAGAAGTGTTAATCAGCATATTGAACCGCATCAACGCTTGCGAGAACGAGAGTGAATTAAGAGATGCATTTTCGGGTAAGAAAGTCGATTGGTATAAAACTTACTTCAAGTGGGGGTTCGGCGCCCACCACATGTGGGTACATGAGAAAATCGATGGTAAGATATCCGAGAAGAGACTGATTCTGGTCGAATTTTGATTATTAGGATGAAACCCTTGAATGTTATTATATATTATAATATATAATAACATTCATCCAAAAATAGAATGTCATGGAAAACGAGAAAAAGATCGGTGAGAAATTCCTCTTCGGACGGAAGAGACTTCACCTAGTTTGCATTGAGAAAGATGGGTGTAAAGAATGTTTCCTGAAAGATAAATCGTACTCGGAATGTGTTCGTGTTATGAGACATATTGGTCACTGCGAAGCGATGCTTCGAAAGGATGGGAAGAATGTTGTGTTTAAGTTAATTGATTAATATTGAAAAATGAACATGAAAAGAAATGATATATCTCGAAACTGTTTCTTCGAGACGATACCGTGGATGATCGTATTGATCATTTTGTTTATCATCGACGTAATTATCGGTATAATCGATTGGTTCCCCGCCTCCCTGTTAATCGTTCTGATATGGGAGTCATTGTACATGAAATACAGGCAGGATGCGATCATCAGGATAATTGAAAAGGAGAGAAAAGATGGCGACATTGAAGGAATACGGTGAACTTTCACGTTTACGAAATCGATGCGAGGAGTTGGAGGCAGAGAATGTCGTTCTTAAATCAAGGGTTAATGAACTGACGCGTTATATCTCGTCATTGAATGAAGATGAATTAAGGGCTGAATTTCGGGTAGACCATCAAGAAGAAAATGAATCGAAGACGAGATATTACCAGCTTAGGAGAGATTTTGACGGTAAAATACTTCTCGCCACCCAGGATTCAAACGGTGTTATCCGCGTACCTTCCGAGAATGAATGGTACATCTCAGTGACTTCATTGAAGTTCGCCGGGTACGAAATTCTTGAATAATTTCTCATGAAAAAGTTTGAGAATACACTTTGTTTATGTATCTTTAGATGAACAAAATAAAGAACTGAAAATTATGAAGATAAAAATTTTTCTCAGCTTGGCGTCATTTTACGCCTGTTTTCAATGTGTGAGACCCATGTTTTACGAGGAACCTCGTTATGAATTTTGGTGGTTGGCATTGACATTTTTCTTCCTGGGCGTGGGGTTTTTCGTGAATCGGAAAACATCGTTATGATCATAGAAATTTTAATCCATAAAATAAAGTGAAATGAAAGGTAATTCTTATTTTATCAAGGTCGGCGATACAAGAGTTCGAATCTCGACCATTAATTCTTACAGCTTGGTGGAATACTCACATATCTCAAACGAAAGCGAGAGATATAAAATAAAAATCGTAACTTCACGAACTTCTTTTCTCGTTCCGGTGAAGAACAAGGCGGAAGCAGAGACGATACTGAAAGGTATAGATGATATTTTAGTTTTTAACATAGAATAAATAAAAAGATGAGTTTAAAAGAATTCGTAGATCAGGGCGGGGTGATAATCCTACGTGAGCCCAAAGATTTGCAGAACGTGGTTCTGGGTGCCAAAAAAGTCGGTTACCCGGTTAAGAAACAGTATACGTGTAACGGTCCGTATCCGTTTTTCTTCTCGGTGAAGGACGCAAAGGTTCTCACAAGCGAGGATGTGAAAGACAGACCTCTAAACATGGATGTGAAAGATTTTTTATCCATGATCGATGTGATAACGAGCACCGTGAAAGCGGATGTGGGTGACACGGTTTGCGTTCAATGCGAGAGCCAATCCGACGTTGACACGTGTATAGATTATTTTCAAACTGTAACGGGCCAGAAAATAAGAAATTCGAGATTTCTCGAGGAAATTCCTTTCTTCAACCTACAAAACGGCAACCTTTATCCTGCCTACTGTCTTAAACCGGGGTACACGATCCTTTCTTTCAGTGAGTTCAAGGAAAGATTTATTTCAACACAACCGGGGGTAGAAAGTGAAGGAATGGCACTGACTGAGAAATTCATTTCCAAGATTGACGCGGTTATGAAATCACTCAGGGATCTGGAATCGTTTCTGAGAAGTGAACGGTATGTATAAAACATGTCCGCGATGCGGTGGTAACGATGATGAATGTCCTTTATGCGAAGGCCAGGGTATCGTCGATGAGAATAACCGCCCACCTTCAACGGTGGGAAAAGATGAGAACAGTATTTCAAAGGTTCACGAAGATGAACTTAATAATTAACACATAAAATAAAGAGAATTATGAAAAAAGCAGAGTTAGATCGCTTAAAAGCTGAATTGCAGGGTAACGAGAATTATATCGGCCTGGGATTCGAGTTCGCTAAAAACATGATCATCAACCAAGTTGTAACGGAGAAGAGGGCGGTGCTTGAATCCCAGTTCAATTTCGCCCAGTTCAAGGATGTGATCATTAACACGGTATTGGAACAACAATTGAAACAGACACCCCTCGAGGAGGAGATCGATGAAACGAAAAAAGATGCTGAGAAGTACGGCATTGATGTCAAGGAGGAGGAGAAAAGAGAGGGTATGAAACCTAAAAAATAACCCGGACTATGTATTACGAAGTTAAAATCAAGACGTCGGAGGTGGATGAGATCGGTAAGGAAAAGTGTGTTACCCGCACTTTTCTCATTGACTCGATGTCCTTCACGGAGGCGGAAGCCCGGATGATTGAACATGCGAAGGTGTATGCTAGTGATTACGAGGTCATTTCCATCGCACGTTCGAAAGTTAACGAGGTCATCAAAAGTGATGCCGATAGTGATGAGGTGAAATTCTTCAATGTAACTGTCGCGTATTCCGAGGAGATCGATAGCGGGAAGAGGAAGAATTACAAACGCTACTATCTCGTTGAGAGCCAGAACCCTGATGGCGCCATTTCGATCATACAGGAGGAGTGGAAGGAATGTGTTCTTGATTGGGATATAATCATGGTCAAAGAATCACCTATCCGAGAGGTTCTTGAATACAAAGAGTGAGAGTGATATCTTTCTGATAATTGAAAATTACAACGTAAACGGGCGGGATTTATTTCTTTTCGCCCGTTTATTTTAGGTATTAATATACAATATCGTGGAAACGGATAAAAATTAGAGAGGCGTTTTGGTGCCTCTCTTTTAGATTTTTCCCTCCAACCATTCCCTTCCCGCCATCATTCTCGCAAGTTCTTGCAAATACAACTTACTATGTAATTTGAATGCGAGAGATGAGTCATTTTGAAGAACTTCGGGTTGGCAATTATCTTTCAACCTCGAAAATTCTTCGAGAATTTGTTGATATCTCGATTCAAAACATTTATCTTTAATCTCTGTTAGCATTTAAACACCTCCTTTCGGTCGTTTAAAATTTTACCTAGCGATAGCACGCTAGTTCTAATCTTTTGTAGGGTGCATCTAACACCCTACAAATTTTATTCATCTTATAACGCGAGAACTCGTTGCTTGTTTGATATGAAACTCTTATCTTTACGACGTCAAAGAGTTAGTTTTCAGTATTCATGATAAAAAGGTGTGACCTGATGTGAATCAGTTAGCATGAAAGGGAGGAAAAATCTTCCCTTTTTATTTTGATTTAACCCCGATTTTCAATATCTTTACGGTGTATTAAAATTTGCGTTCATATATTTGCGGGTGGGTATTCCACACATTTCCTCAACACTTTTTCAATCCCCCACCCAAAAGGCTTTTAACTTCAGTTCTTTCAAAGTGAACCCTCAAAAGGTTCACTTTTTATTTGATAATTGAAAGTTTATACTTAACTTTCCCGTGAATTAATAAAAACATGGAACATGAATTCGAATGAATTAAGAGAGATTATAACTGACACGTTAGGGAAGATTGCATCTTTACCGAACTATCCGACCGTGAACCGAGAGGAGGCCATCGAGTTGTTGATGGGTACTTGCGCGCAAGAAAGTCATCTCGGTAAGTACAGGAAACAGATAGGTGGTGGCCCCGCGCTGGGAATCTTTCAGATGGAACCCGCCACGTTCAATGATATTGTCGCGAATTATCTCAATAACAGAATCCCCTTGAAAGAGAAGATTCTCGAGATAGCGGGTGTGAGAGAATTCAACGCGAAGGATCTTGAGAATAATGATCGTCTTGCCACTTGCATGGCGAGGGTTCATTACTTGAGAAAACCGGCTTCGATCCCCGCCAGTCTTGACGGGCAGGCAGCGTATTGGAAAAAGTATTATAACACGGTTCTCGGAAAGGGAACCGAAGAGGAATATAAGGCTAACTATAAAAGATTTGTGAAATGACGTATATTATCGATTTCTTAAAAAGTGAAGGTTTTCTCTGTATGCTGATCACCTTCATGATCTGTTCCTTCCTGGGAACTTTCACCGGACTGGTTGCGACCGTTATCATGTGGGTTTGCAACATGCTTTACGCGAAACGGTTTGACCTCTATAACACCATCGGTTTCGGTGGAGGGTTCGTTCTAACCATTTTCCAACATTGGATTAGATGATATGGCGAAACCTTTCACATTACCGAAAGACGGTGAACAGATGGATGCCGCTTACATGAAGGCGGAATTCGAGCGAAATGGCTGGACAAAAGACGAAGTCATTGAATACTGGGAGAACGAGAAAGTGAACCCGGATACGATTAGTGTTTTAATAAAGGAAATTTTTGGAGATGAAAAACTTGGATAAAAGCGTGCCACGGTCTGGAAATGTCAGCGTGGTAGGGGGGGTACATTCATTTGCTGTATCGTACCTGAAAACGGTAAACGGAACTGTTGAGGCGAAAGACGTGGACCTGCCTTATTTTTATATCTGTCCTTTGAGTGAGGGTACGTTAACGGTGAGATGCCTGAACCAAAACGAGGATGTTGTTTTGCCGGCCGCTTTGATTTCGGCGAACATCGGCTCTTTCCTCCCTATTCAGGTAAGGAAAGTTGTCGCGACATCCGATATAATAATTGGATTATGACATCAATCGGAATTGGATTCGGAATCGGTCTTCGGGTGAATCAGGGTGATGAACAAGTCCTCCTGTTGGAAGACGGGGATGATTTGTTATTGGAAGATGACGAGGTAATTTTACTTGAAAAACAGAATTAATTATGGCAGGAAAGAAAATAAGTCAATTAACTAAATTGATAGAACTAACCGGGACAGAGATTATCCCGGTGGCCAAGGACGGTCAGAATTACGGGGTGGAAACGCTTGCCTTGCTGGGAATAAGCGTTTATGATATCCCAGAGCCCCTTGACGACAATTATATATACACGCCCGAACAACTGGCTGAAATAAAAAAGAGCATCGAGGATGGTAAAATAATTCGATTCGGTGGTTGGTCAATGCCCACTGTTTATTTTTTAGAAGATGATGGTGAGATGGTTTTTGACATTGACAATGGTGATTGGAGTAGGGTAATATTCACGATAAAGGCTAACGGGGAGTGGGAAATTAACCCACCAGTTGATTTTTTCAATTATGTCGTGGAAATGCCCAACATAGTAGAAGGCGAAGAACTAACGGGCACGCTTCCGGCAGAGACTTTCGGCGATCTTTTAGAAAGGTTAAAAAGATCGGGTAATGTCATGTTTAGATACCCGCAGGCAGGTGGTTCAAACCCGGTAAATCAATATGATATCGGAATTTCGTTCAGCTATTCCCAAACGAACGCCACGATCATTCACGCTGAAGGCACGAGGGAGTTTTCTATTATTCCGAGCGGGAATTACACGGATAGACCGAGACCGCAGCAGCTAAACAGATAACATTCGCAACCGCTTAAAAATAGAAACCATGATACATATCACGAGCAAAGAAGTGTACAGCGATTCCGGCAAGTTCATTCACAGGCTTGGCACGGAATCTTATTTCAAACGATCTACCTTGTTACCGGGCGATACGGTAAGTAAATTCGAGGAAGTTGATGAAGTACCGGAAGAAACGGGAACTAGCTACAATGAAGAGGTGAATAGCATGATCCGACAGAGATACTCTCTTTCTGAAGAGTTAGCCATCCTCCGACAAAGGGATTCAAAGCCGGACGAGTTCGAGGCTTACAACGAGTACGCCGAGTATTGTAAAGTGGAAGTAAAAAGAAGGATGATTGAAGAGAGATCTTCTCCGGGCGATGGTGATGAGCGGCCAAATACTTAGAAAAATTAAAAATAAACATGGAAGAGATTAACGGTATAAAAATAAGTCAATTTCCCTCCCTGCGGAGTTTCACGGGGAAGGAGAATTTCGTGGTTCAGGAAGGTTTTTATAATTACAAGGTTGATATCGAAACACTCCGTGACCACATTTCAAAAAACGAAGTTTTCTTTTGTGATTTTATTAACGAGAAAACGGAGAGTATTACCGACGAACAATACAATAGTTTGTTAGCCGCGATCAACGCCCGTAACATCGTTATGATAGGATCAAACACGTATCTTCGAATCATTAATGATGTAAAGGTATCGGAAGATATTTTGAGTCTCCGTGCAGATCACACCTTTGATACTGGCACCGCGTTAATCCTTACATCGATAGAATATGATATTTCCGTTGAGTCCGAGAACGGTGTACACGCGGTTACCGTGAAATCATCATCTCAATCTTTTGATCATAGTGGTGACGGGGATAAATGTTTGTTAGATAACGGTCAATATGGCCCTACGTTACCTTTTAATAATGGAACCGAAGGTCAAATACTGAAAATAGTGGGTGGAAAGCCGACATGGGTCGATCCATCGTGAATATGAATTTTTAAAAACGGAATCTATGAAAATTTATTACAAATCTAAATTGGCGAAAATTCTTACCTTTCTTGCTGATTTTACCACGATGATGTTTTTCGGTGTGGTTATAACCGAACGGAAAAAGTTGAGTGGGAGAACGATATCTCACGAAGGTACCCATATAAAACAGTACTGGGATATCGTTCAGCTAGGCTTCGCAATCTCTGTGCTCATTTTCCTTCCATGCTTTCTTTATGATGTCACATCATGGTGGATGTTGTCGCTTATCATCATCCCGTTCATCCTTTATTACATCATTTACGGGGTCGAGTACCTGTATTGGAGGTGCAAGGGGTATAAAAGTCATGACGCGTATCTTCGTGTTGGATTCGAACGTCAGGCCAATTATATCGAGGAAACTTGGTGGGAACCTGATAATTTATTAAACAATTACGAGATATTCGGATGGTGGAAGAAACTTAAATGATCTCTTCTTGTCTTTATGTGAGTTGTTTGTTTCGGGTCCGGGATTGATCATTTCTTTCCCGGACCTTTCCATTTCATGAGATCAGATAGAAGGGTTTTATCATCCACCCAGATGTTAAACGTCGAGGATGTGGTTACCAGACCGCTCTCATCTTCGACTCTCACGAAGAATATCCCGGTGAATGAAAGACCTGCGGCGCCGAATATATGAACGCGTCTTTTCGGCCTTCTACCACCTCGAATAATCAGGCATGAAGAATTATATTCAATATCCCGTAATCTTTCGTCCAAAACGCGATAAAACTCGTTTTTCAGTGATTCTGGCACTCTGTAAAGTCTTCCGTTTGATGTAATAGTGCACTGAGAGTGAAATTCGGTTAGTTTTTCCTGAAATTCTTTCTGTGTCATAAATCATTCCTCCCATTCTATTTTAACAGTGTCGATATAATGTGGACTTTTTGTATCAATATCTTTTAACGCTTCCTCTTTTGTTGGGTATATTGTACCGGCTGTTTTAGAATCGAAATAAGAAGCGTTTATAAACACGTTTACCCACCCTTCTTTTTTCACGGCAGCCATGAAAAGGTCATTCTTATGTTCCTTTCCATTGCTATAAAATGTACCTTGTCGGATATATGACACAATATCCTCGGAGTCGCCTTTATCTATCAATGCCATTATATGATATTTAGTATTCTTTCTATCATAGCATATTATTCTAACGGGTTTTCCATCTCTTGTACAAACAGGATGCCCGGCTTTAGCTAGTTCAATATCAAATGGTTTCATGTTTATTTATTTGTTTATTACTCAATTTATTCCAATATTCTTCTAGGAACAGTTTCTATCTTCCCGTGTTTCTCTTCAAATTCCGGTAAGGGTAACACGTCAAGAACGTGAAAATACCCTTCCTTGAAACCTTCCACTAGAATTCTAGCCACGTTCTTGGCTTCCACCTCGGAGTTCTCTATGTGAATACCCTTGGTCCAGCCGAACGTTCCGAAATGTTCTTCTAATACCACCCATTTCATATTTAATCCTCCTTTTCTAAATAAAAACTATTTTCACACCATTCATCAAGGCTTGAATAGCTTCTTGTTTTGTCATATGCCTTTCATTTAATCAAACAAGCTCCTTTAAGAGCGAATATTATTGCATCTCTGATGTTATGAAAATCTTCATAGCAATCAACATCAAGTAATTCGGTCTTGTTATCTATCACGTAAATGTTAAACCGGGTAAGATGATCGTATTTTGGTTTTCCAAGCTTGTGAATCGAGGACACATAGATATTCTTCCCCTTGTAAATTGCGTGAAAGGTATGTTGATTGCTCTCTATAATATTACGGTTCTGTATGACGCATCCTGCTATTTTCATAGGTCTTTTATATTAGGGTGTACTGATTTGATAATTATTGCGATTAATTCATTGGGATATGGTCGTGAATTAATATTCAAATACACGGATGAACCACTAGCGCATATCTCTTTTTGCGCCTCGCAAATTTTGTTGGTAAAGTTTTAAAGGGCCTCTTCAAAATGAATAACATTGAAACCCATCCTTATCAATTCAATGCTGCTGCTTTGTTTCAATTCTGATGATGCACACTCCCATCTTTCATCAAAATTTGGCAGGAATTCTTTTATAAATTCTTCGAGTGTCATGATTTACTGATTTATCTTAAACAAATAGACAGTAATATAATTCGCCTCACCCGGCTTGAACTTTTCGTTAAATCTCTTACTAAAATCGGAAAGTAGGAGTACTTTCTTTTTATCTTCGAGTAGAAGGTAACCTTTCTTCACCTTGTAAAAACAAGTGTCATTTTTCTGTTCAAGAGTTTCCTTGTTGAAGATGCCAATCACGAAATTACCGTGTCCGTCGAAATAACCCTCCTCAAGCCAGTTACCGTCAGAGATATCAAGCGTCGTGGAAAGAAGCGCACGTTGTCTTCCGTTAGGAAGATCCATGAGTTTTATAGTGCTCTTGGCGAAGGACGCCTTGTAGCTGTAACTGCTATCTTGTTTAATCGGGTGAGTACCGCCTATGGCGACTGCTTCATATGTTCCCGGAAAGATTTTCATTTTATCATTACACCCAATAAGGGTAATCACGATTAATAATAATAGAAAAATTCGCGTTTTCATGTTCATTCAAATTTTAGTTAATAACTCAGTTTCTTTCAACAATAAAGATACACAAAGTATATCAATTTTCCTCGGGTTTTCTTCGATTTTTTCGACGCGGCCCGATTAATATCTCTTGGATTTCATTGATCTCATTCTTGATCGCTTTCGCTTGAAGGGCGAGCGTTTCAATTTGTGCTCTCATCGCCCCTATTTGCTTTTTTCTTTCGTTATAGGCGTTTCTGAGAGCGACTGTTTCCTCGCTATTATCAAGTTCAGCGGTTTCAATACCGAGGTCATGGACCATCTCGGCCAAGGTTTCATATTGCTTGATTTTTTTACCGAGTTTCTCCTGTAATTTAAGCCTTTCTTCTTCAGTTAGATTTGTTTTCATAAAATAAAAATTTATCAGTTACACTTAAAATATTTGTTTTATTTGTTCTTGTTATCTCAATCAAACCTAGATTTTGTAATTTATGAATATTTTTCGTTATGGAATAATCGCTCACCATCCCTAGTTTACGGGCGATGGTTTCATTTGCCCAGTTAAATTTCTTTTTATCATAAAAATAAGATAAAACAAGCGCTATAATATATAGTTGGGTGAAATTTAATCCATGGATATTCACGATGTTAAATAACCAAAATGGAATAAGTGTGTATTTTGATCCGTTCATCTCAATCAGAGATTTTCTTAGGAGGTATTTCTCAGATTCCATTTGGAATTTTTTTAAATCATTATCCCAGTAAATTATAGAGGAGTATTTTTTTATCAGATTATCAATCTGATTATGAGAGTATATATATTTGTTTTGATAAGTAATGAGAAAATTTCTTTTACTTTTTGATTTGATCTGGCTTGATAGGGTTAATATCGATGATATTAAAAATTCACCCTCTAAATCAACTCCCAACATGGAGTAATCATAATTGTATATAAGTACATTTTTATTCATTGTGTTGATTTAAATCTAATTTAATGAAACAATGAATCAGGCAAATTAGAGGGGCACAATGAACACCCGTAAAACCTGATCCATTATTTCAATACGTAAAGATATAATTTATTTTTCTTACTCCAAACGAATAAACAAAGTTTATTTTCTACAATGCAGTATATTAATACCAAAAACTATTAGGTGATCAAAAGAGGGGTAAAATTCAAATGACCCAAAAAAGAGGGGGCAACTTTTGTACATGGTAAAACTGACCCAAAAAAGAGGGGGCAACTGACCCAAAAAAGAG
>ULWS01043149.1_pt1 | contig 11089 bp, 8 predicted proteins | sample 1960591 | NCBI WGS metagenome assembly ULWS01 (sample SAMEA4835818, study PRJEB28245) | human gut metagenome | biome: gut microbiome; material: fecal sample | place: Denmark | collected 2008
AACTACATTGACATCTACGACATGACCCAAGCCGTGGAAGATGGTGCTACCGTGCCTGTCTATTACGAGAGTCGTTTGGTAAAATTGGATTTGGACGAGGACACGCTCAAATTGTTGGATGACGAGTATGATAAACTGGCGGAAGAAGGTGCTGACGAACAGGACATCAAACGTTCAAAGAGTGAAAATGCACGGCTACGCGCCTTGCTTTCAGCCCCACAAACCATCGACACACTTTGCAAGGACATCATAAATCACTATGAAAACAACCGTGCCGACTTGCTCACCGGAAAAGCCATGATAGTAGCGATTGACCGTGCTACTGGTATAGACATATATAAAAAGTTGATGGAGCTTCGTCCTCAATGGAAAGATATTATCTGCGTAGTTATGACGCAAGGAAACCAAGACCCTGTAGAATGGAACGACATCATTGGCTCTGCCGCACGTAAAGAAGAACTGGCTCGCCAGTTCAAAGATAACAATTCACCGCTAAAAATCGCTATCGTAGTCGATATGTGGCTCACAGGCTTTGATGTTCCATCGCTTGCCACAATGTATGTTTACAAGCCGATGAAAGGACATAATCTTATGCAGGCTATCGCCCGTGTAAACCGTGTGTTTCCCGAAAAGAGCGGCGGTTTAGTAGTGGACTACATCGGCATTGCCAAGGCTCTCAAAAAGGCCATGCACGACTATACAGGACGTGACAAGAAAAACTACGGCGACCCGAACATCAAGACAACCGCCTATCAACAGTTCGTCGCCGCACTCAAGCGTTGCCGGGAATGTATGAACGATTACGATTATTCCTCTTTTTCCGATTGTTCCAATCTGCAGCGTGCTAACCTCATTAGAGGTGGTGTGAACGTGTTGCTTGATAAGGATAACCTTGTCTCGTCCGAACCTACCACTCAAACTGATGAAAATGGTAACATTATTCTTGTGGATGCCGTTCCTGCCGAGGCGAGAAAAGTCTTTATGGAAGAAAGCAAACGCTTGTCACAGGCTGCTTCGCTTTGCCGCAGTTTGCTCACCCCTGCAGAACGTTTTGAAGAAGCATATTTTGAAGCTGTACGGACATTGCTCTTGCGCCTTTCGGGAAACAATAAAATTACCCGTAAAATTATAGACGAACGCATCACACAACTGTTGAAAGTTGCAATCAAGGCAGAGGGAATTGTGGAAATTCTCAATACAAAAGGCTCGGAATTTTCACTCTTTGATGAGAATTTCCTGAAAGAGATAGCCGAGATGAAAGAGAAGAATTTTGCTCTCGAATTGCTCAAACGGCTGCTTGAAGAACACATCAAGAAATATGCTAAAAAAAGAATGGTTGAAGCCGAGAAATTCAGTGAAATGCTTGATGCCCGGCTTGCTGAATACCTCCGTGGGCTTATCTCCAACGAGGAAGTGATTAAGGAGCTTCTCAAAATGGCGCAAGAACTGAAAGCCAATGCGGGACAAGCATCTGAATTGGGACTGACCGAGGAAGAACAGGCTTTCTATGATGCTTTGACAAAGCCGCAAGCCGTAAGAGATTTCTATGAAAACAGCCAACTTGTTGCTATGGCAAAAGAACTGACTGAAGCCCTGCGTAGTAGCAAGACCATTGATTGGCGACAGAAAGAATCAGCCCGTGCCAAGATGCGCTCTATGGTGAAGCGATTGTTGAAAAAGTACAAATACCCACCAGAGGAACAAGAGGCTGCTCTCGAAACCGTTATCCGGCAATGTGAACTTTATGCGGATTCGGATAACGAAAGTTAGCTATAAAGTTTCATATCCTATCTGGTTATCATTTTTTGATTATATTTATTTGTACGCAAAAATATATTATGAGTAGAGGATTACCTTTAAATGTTAAATTATGTTTGGATAAAGCATTGGATTCTGCTTTGTTGTCAGTTGAAACATATAATAAACCTGCTGTGAAATTTAAATCAGGTGGGTACATTGTTTTAATGTGTATCGCATGGACATCATTGTTTCATGCAATATTTTTCAAAAGGGGGATAAAACCATTTTATCGAGAAAAAAATAAAGTACGATTTAAAAGAGTTGATGGAGAAATTCAATTTTGGGAGTTAGCCACATGTGTAAAAGAATACTTCAAAGGAGAAGATTGTGCAATAAGGAAAAACATCGAACTCTTTATTCCATTAAGAAATAAATTGGAGCATAAATTCTTACCAGAATTAGATGCTAATATTTTCGCAGAGTGCCAAGCTCTATTGCTAAATTTTGATAAGATTGTAGAGAAAGAGTTTGGTGAAGATTATTGCCTAAGAGAGTCTTTGTCCTTTGCATTGCAACTATTTCCCTCTTCGAGAACTCTTGCAATGGGGATAAAAATGAGCAAAGATGCTCAAAAAATTACTCGATTTATTGATAAATATAGAGCGTCAATAAGTACAGATATTATGCAGAGCGGAGAGTATTCTTTTAAAGCATTCTTGATTCAAGTTGCCAACCATAAGTCAGTAGATGCTCTTCCTGTTCAGTTCTTCCCATATGATAAACTGACAGATGATGAAAAAAAGAAAGTTGAAAGAATCGCAGGACTAATCAAGGAAAAGCATATTCCAGTTGTAAATAAAGGGACATTAAAACCTGCCACCGTAATACAACAAGTTCAGGAACGGTTAGGTAACCCTAAGATTATAAGAGGGAAAAAACAAGTTAATAAATTTAATTCCGATACTCATACGAGGTGTTGGAAAAAATATGAAGTTCGTCCAGAAAGGAATTCAGATAACCCTGAAAAAACAAAGCCAGAATACTGTTTATATGATGAACCTAATAATAGTTATCTATATACAGAAAAATGGGTTGAGTTTTTAGTTAAAAAGATGCAAGACGATGATGAATATCAGTCTTTATTCAAGTAATTAAAGGGGAGAGGATAGACACTATCCCTTTTAATTGTTTAGTTGACTATTTTACATTATGGCTTTTATTTTCTCATCGAAAAACCTCTTTTCGGCTGTTGGTCATAATTCCCTTCCACCACATTGTCAACTTCCCGTCTGGCTTTGATTTGTTCCCGATTGTCAAACCCGCCCTTTTGCTTGGCGGTGAAATACAGGAAATCTCTGGCAGCCCGGAGTGATTGTCTGTCCTCCCCGAACAGGTTAAGGGCACTCTTGATGTCCGACACCTGTTCCGTATCAAAACGGGACTTGTAATAATCACGGGCAAAACGGACGACACAGTAAACAGCCTTGCGGAAGATGTCGTTTGTTTTGAGCAGCAGGAAACTGAGGCAGTCGATGATATGGCTTTGCCATGCAATCCGGTTTTTCAACCTTGTGGTCTCCTGCGTATGTTCCGCTTCCTTGCGGCTCAACTCTGATTGATGCCTACTTTCCAGTTTCATCAGTTCCCGATGGTGGTCACTCTGTATGGTTTGGATTTTATCCTGTAACCGCTCAATGGTTTCCTCGTGCGTGGAAATCTCATTGCGCAAATCCTCTATTTCATTTCTCAGGGCTTTCGATTTCCCGGTAGCCCAGCCGACAGCGGCATTCAGAAGTTCGCTCCCTTTTTCCCTGTTTAGCTTGGAGCGTTTTTCGCTGATAGCCCGGTCAAGGTCTTCGCTCTGTCGTTCTTTCTCATTTGCTTTTTCGATAAGGGCGTTGGTAATGCTTTCAGTTTCTTGCATCTTTTGATTAGCCATTTCCAACTGATATTCCCGGTATTGCCTTGGGGCATCAAGCCGCTTCATTTCCTCCTTCTGTTTCTCAATGATAAAGTCGTTACGTTCCAAATGTTCCCTAGCTGTAACAGCCTTTGACTGTCCACGTTCCATCATGAGAATATCGGATGCCAAGCTCTGCATTTCGGTCATATCCTCGTCATTGAGCTTGCGGCTCTTGCCTGTGTCATGGTTCATCCAGTCGAACACGATATGCGCATGGTAATTTGGCTTGAACCATTTTTCGCCCACCTTGAAACTTTCTTTGTCTTCTTGGGTGGGTTGTCCGCCCAGCCAATGCCCCTCGTCCTTGTGCAGGAAGATTTGGAGCGGTGTGATGCCCCAGCGTCTTTGGCATTCCTCGCCAAATTTTTGTACGTCTGCCAGTGTCGTGTCCGGTCGGATGAGCAACACACCCTCACGGATTGGTGAGCATCCCGCCACCTTGATTATCTTTCCGTTCTTTCCCTTGCGTTCACGCTCCTTTTCCTGCATGGCACGACCTGTCTTTTCTTTGACCATCCGCTTAATGTAGTCATAGTGCGCCTGCAGGTCGGGAGTGCCGAAGTCGGGATTTATCCACTGTTCATTATTGGCAGTGAGTTCGGGCACAATGTAAATTTGGGACTTGCCGATATTACGCATGTACTCGGCACTCCTTCGATTATGAGCCTCGCTTGACGAGGTCTTGCAAGGCTTGATGTGTATACTGCTTTTTGTAGCCATATTTTCAAAATATGATTTGGGTTGTTGATTAAACTTATTGCTGTCCGCTCATAACCGCACGGGGTTCTTAGGGGTACAACCACCCATAAGCGGAGATTGCAAAGAGAGGGTCACTCTTTGCTCTGGGTTCTCAGGGGTGAAACGCCCTGAGTGGGTCATTAGGGCAAAGCCTTAATCCCCTCGGGAGAGCCCACAACTACGAAAGCGGAGCGTGTAGTTATAGTGGGCTATATCAATGGCAAGCCATTGTCTGTTACCCACAGCCTACGGCTTCCGTTCTCCTCCGTTAAGGAGGGTTTTCACCGCTGTTGCCGATTGGGGATGCACCGACCAGTACAAGGTCAAAATCATCTATTAGCTTTTGCAGGACGGGATTCTTTTCTATCATCCGGCAGAGGATTCTTTCCGCCTCGACCAAGTGGTCGGCTGTACAATTTATTTTGCTTTCCCGTATCTGGAAGACAATCCAGTCGGCTATGTCAATATGTGCCGCTTTCTGCTCCGGGGTGGCATTCTTCTCAATGATGTCAGACACGACCGTCTTGCAATAGGTCATGCTCCCGGCACGCTGTTTCCATTCCGCATAGCCGTCCGCATCGGGAAAGAGGAGCACGGTGCGCCCGGTCAGCACACGGAGCTTTTCCTCTCTCAGCTGGCTCTTGCCGCCTGTCGCCAGCCATACATAACCGGGGAAGATGGCAGAGCCGATAACGGCACTCTTTTCGGATTCCACCAAGACCACGACCTTATCGGGATAAGTGCCCAGCAGGTGTTCACCGAACAGGCATTGGGACAGTTGCCATTCCTCTGCCAGCTCATGCCGCCTTTTAAGCAGGCTGTGTATCCAGTCCACTGCCGATGCCTGTCCGTCCTTGACACGGTGTCCGTCATTGGGATTGTACTGCATCACCTTGCCCGTGCGTACCCTGCCTGTGCGGTCTATCTGCCAGAAGATGACTGCCCCGTCACGGGTAGCCCCCAAACGGTACTCTTCCAGCAACCTCTTCAACACTTCCTTTGCCTTGCTGCCGTAATAAGAATCAAGGAGCGATGAAATGAAGCGGAAAAAATTGCTATGCACGCTTTGCGACCTCTCCACATACTTTGGCGGTATGTAGCCTATGGCTGCTTGCCGTGGTTTCTGTACGGACTTCTGTTCCGACTTTTGCCTGTCAAAAGAGAAACCGTTGGCAGTACGGCATTCGGGGTGGTCATGGAAATACTCCTTTGGAGTGTAATGATACCCGCAACTGCTTTCGTGGTTGCACCTGCCGACAGACGGGTGCAGGGGCGTACCGCTTTCATCCACATAGTATGTGAAAGAACGCCTGTCCCCGCAGTTCGGACAGGTATGCCGTGTTGCCGTTCCTTTATATTTCTGTAATGTATAATTACCCATTGCTTGCCTCCTCTATTTTTCAATGAAATTATTACCGTCCCGTCCTGTCCCATTGTCCCACGTCCTGTGGGTCGGGACAGTGGGACACCTTGGGACACTCTGGAAGTTACCGCTCCGATAAACAAGGCGGTTATCCTTCATACAGATATGTACAGGCTGTTTCATTGCTTGTCCTCCTCTCTTTCCTGACCGATAAACAGCCCCGTCTGCCTTGTTTCCTCCGTTGTCCCACCTGTCCCATATTGTCCCACCGTCCCGTTTCCTACGGGTTGGGACAGCGGGACACTTGGGGCGGCTGATTCCTCCACTTTCCTGTTGCGCTGGATTATCCGGCTGACGGTGGATTTTCCGCAATTTACCTGTGAGGCTATTTCCCTGACGGACTTCCCCGACTGGGACAGTTGTAATATTTGGTAATCCCTCTGGCTGGATTCATTGTCGCCAAGTTTTTTCAAGTGTTCCTTTTCCGTTGAATAGCCCCTGAACACAAATTGCAGAAAAGCATCCATCTTTTCAATCTCGTAGATGATTACATTGTCCGCATCGTGGGAGAATGTCCCATATCGGACTTTGAGCTGTTTTACATAGCGAAGCCCTCCGTCCTGCGCACTCTTTCCGATGGCAAACACGCTGTCAAAGAAATTGTAAAGCCGTTTGCTGCCAGCAAGGTCGTTGGACGTGATGGGGCAGTCCAAAGAGCGTTTTGGAGTATGCGCCAGCACAAGGACGGACAACCCGTATTTCTTTTTGAGGTTGTTGAGCTGTATCATCAGCCGTCCTGCCGCATCGCCTTTCTCCATAGCACAGCACAAATAGGTAAGATTGTCAACGATGAAAATCTTGCACCCGGTTTGCAGAGCCATCTGCTCAATGCCTCCCATGATGGCTTCCTCGAAATCGGCTTCCAGCAACGAATTGCAGTCAAGCGAAACCCGGTACAGCTTTTCGGGAAAAGTGTAGGGCTTTCCATGCTCGTTGGTATAGCGGAGCTGGAACTGCTTTTCGGACAGTTCAAAGTCCAGATACAGCACATTGTCCGTCCGGGCGATACGGTCGGCTATCTGCACGGCAAGGATGGACTTGCCCACATTGGAATCCGCAAAGAGGCAGGACAGTTCCCCCTCATACCAGAAACTGTCCCACAGCGCACGGGGCATGGGCAGCAGCGATGCTTCAAGTATCGTCCGGTTTGCGGTCTTGATACTCATTGCACCGATGCTGTCCGGCATCCCGTGCTGCACTTGGGTCGCCCTCGTCAGGTCGCCATGTATCAGACTGATATAATTCTTGTCCTCTTCCATGACGTTTACCAATTACGTTGACCGGGCTTGCGGCGGTGGGAGGAGGATATGGATTCGCAGAGTTCCTCATCGGACAGGGGTACGGGATTCTTACGGGAGGATTCCAGCCATTTGTCCAGCTCGTCTCTATAAAGACAATAGCGTTTGCCGGGCTTAGTGGCAGGAATGCTTCCCTCCGACAGCTTCATGTAGAGTGTTCCCTTGGGAATGCCCAGATATTCCGCCGCCTCTTCCACTGACATTGGCACATGGGTGTCCACCGCCTTTGCATTGTTCTCACTGCGCTGCTCCGTAAGCAGATTTCTCAGGCTCATCACCTCGTCCCGAAGCTGAGCCACAACCTCCGGGAGGTCGTTGAATGTAATCATTGTTTTTTCCATTTGCGTACTCGCCTCTTTTGTAAGGCATGGCGCAAAGGACCGGAATGATACAGCCGTGAATATCTCCACGAAAGGTCATTGCAAAATAATTCCCGAATAACGATGCCCAACCGTGAATGATGGGTAAAGTTATTCGGGAAACGGTGTGATACAGACAGTTATCTGTTATTGATTACCCGTGATTATTGGTTATTGAAAGGCTGGTTATACTTTTCCCGTACATAATCTGCCGGATAATGGAAATCCAGTCTGCCGTTTTCAGGCTCGTCAATGGGAATCAGTGTCTTTAACGGCTCTACCTTGAAGTTCTTGATGGTCGCTATGTCCGTATCGACAAACTCCCGTGGAAAAAGGGTGCTGATGAAGCGGGCACGGTTGTCCCCCGTATAGTATTTCTTGTACATGAAACGCTCGGAGATATTCCACACGAAATGGCGGAGCGGAATATTTGAAATGTCTTTGGTCAGCCGTCCTTTTATCGGCTTGGGCTTGTAACTGTGAAGCCGCATCCAGTTGTTGACCTCGCCACAGATGTGGTTCACTGTCTCCTTGTCTGCGATACGGGGCATGATGAAATGGATGTATTCCATGACCATAGCGATGCGCTCTTCATTTTCCCGTTGCTCCCTGTCCTCGTAATCGGCACGGTTTTTCTCGTGAAGCTCCGGGGATATGGCAATCTCTGTCGGTCTTATATCCGGGGTTGCTTCCCCACCTGTCGCCATTGATGCCGGGGTTACAGGCTTGTGTGCATCTTGGGGCTGGTCTTCCCGAATTTCTGTAATTTCGGCAGGTGTCTTTTTCTTGCCGAACTTGATTCTGTAGATTTCGTATGTGTCGAAGATGACTGTCTGGAAAGATAGATAGAGCAGCCAGCCAAGGAGGTTGCTGCATACAAAAACTATCAGGCGTACAAAGTTGTCCTGATTAAATTTCTCTGCGACAATCAGTGTCGCTATGGAAGATATTAGGAGGATGGCAAAGCCGACAAATCCTAAAATGATATGTTTGTCTTTTACGGACTGTTCCATGTTTCTTGTCTTATTCGGTTGTTACTTGTTGCTGTTTTTGCAAATTTAATAGTCTTCTTCCAATTATTACTCATTATCCTTGGTTAGCGGTTTCTTTTTCAATGTTTTTCACCAAATGTCCGGAATCGCACCCGATTATCGTACTTTAAGGACTTTTTAAGGAATGGTGGGCAAAAAACAGAGGGAGCGGTTAAAGCTCCACGCAATAACCGCTCCCTCTGAATATCCCGGACTTTGAGGATGCCTTATGCCTCCTTGCGTTTCAGGGTTATCTTGTCCACGACCTCGCACATCTGCTGTGCCGCCATCTTGGAATAAATCTGTGTGGTGGTAATGTTCTTGTGTCCCATATAGGCTTGTATGACAGCCATGTCCGTACCCATTTCCACGTGCAGGCTTCCGAATGAATGCCGGGTACAATGGAAGGTTATTTTCTTGGTTATGCCTGCCGCCAACAGCCAACGTTTTAGGGGACCCTGCAGCATCTTATCCTTGAATCCTTCGAAGATAAGCCCTTCATGCCGTTCCCCGAGCAGTCCGTAGGCTTCATCACTGATGGGATTGTGTACAATCTGCTTCGTCTTCTGCATACGGGTGGTCACGAACATCTTGCCGTTGGTGTACGGTTGTATCTGCTGCCAAGTGAGCTGCCTAATGTCGCTCTTCCGCAGTCCGGTCAGGCAGGCGAAAAGGAACGCCCTTTTCAAGACATCTTCTTCGCATGGCGTTTCGGCAAGCCGTATCAGTTCCTCCTGGCTCAGATGCTCCCTCATGGTGGGGATGCACTCGATGCGGTCTAAGAATCCGTTAGGGTTCTCCTTTATCTTCTTGTCCCGGTAGGCGGTGTGAAGTACCGCACGGAAAGCCGACCAGTAGCCTGCCGCAGAATTGATATGCAGCTTTTGGTTGGTGTGTATGGACTGCGGGGCGTTTAGCAGGTATTCCATGAACTTGCGGCACAAGTCCACGTCCACCTCCTCAAAGGTGCATTTGCCGTTTACAAAACGCTCAAAGTGCTTATAGACGTGTTGCCACTTGATATTCTTCCTATCTGCCAGTTCCTTGAAGTAGGCGAGGAAATCCCCTTTCATCTTGGCTTTGTCAAAGAAGCCGTTGTTCTCGTTGAAGATGGCTTCGTAACGTCGGTTACGGAGTATCTCCGCCTTTTTCATCATGCGTGCGTTGAAGTCACGCTCCTGCAGGTTGGCAGGTTTGGCGAAAATGTAAATTCCCAGTGCTTCACGTGTTATCACTTTCATGGTGGCGTTGTCACGATAGCCGGGATAATAGTCCAGACACAGCGAATACTGTGTCCCGTTCTTAATCTTGCGCTTGCGCAAGGTTACTGTCTTGCATTTGCTCATATTGATGATGTTTTTAAGTTGTACGTTTTCGGAGGTGTTCCCCGTGTTTACGGTGGCAAAGGAACAACGTGAAACAACCGTGAATACCTCCACGACAATCATTTTGAAATAATTTTCCGGCAATGTCGGTTGCTCACGGTTGTTTCTCCCTCTCAGCCATAACACGCTCAACATCAGAGCGTAAAAGCAGGTTTTTCACACCTACCTTTATCTTTTCGATGTGTTTCACCTTGACGATATGGCAGATGTTGGCGGAGGAAAGTCCGTAAATCTGCCGGACTTGCTCCACGGTGTAGTAGCGTTCATCGTTCACGAGGTCTGTCCTGCGGAGTTCGTTCAGATGGGATTTGGAGTAGTAGGTACGCCCGTATTCTCTTTTGGTCGGTATCTTGTGGCGATGGGTGTATGCCCGGAGTGCGGTCGGCTTCATGCCGAACAGTTCTTCCGCTTCTTCAATCAGGAGCCAGTCGGTGATATTGCTGGTATCAACTGCCACACCGAAAAACTCGTCAATGTGTTTTTTGCTGTAATAGTTCTTCCCTGCGATGCGGCAGATAGGTATGCGGTTGCGCTTGGCGGTGGTGTATAGCCACGACTGCTTGACCTTGAAGAGCAACATTACCTCCTCGCCCGAATAGAAGTCCATCACTTCGTCTGTTTCCTTTTCCCTTTTTTCTTTTTTGGCTAGTGGAGACGATGGAGTGAACTTTTTCTGTGCGGAAGTGCTGCCGGGCAGGATGCGGTGGTAGGGGTTGCCTTCCAGCATCCGCTCGATGTCCGCCTTGCGGATGAATGCCATGCGGTTGCTGATACGTGAGGCTTTCAGCTTGCCGAGGGCTACGAGTTTGTAAACATACTGTCGGGAACAACCCATGAGTATGGCTGCTTTGGAAAAGGTGAGATACTCCTGATGCTGTATCTCCATGATTGGCCGGGCGGTTTTGAAGAGGTTGTTCTTCTGTTCCGTTCTGGCTCGTTTGGCTTCTGCCTGACAAGCCTCGCTGCAATATTTCTGTACCCCGCTCCGGGTTACAAATGACTTGCCGCAAAAACTGCATTTTCTGGTTGTTTTCATGCTGCTTTATCGTTTACTGGTTCATTCCTTCAATCGTGTATCTCTGAAACGGTGAACGGAGGTAAACAGTAGTCAATCGTTGTCGCCTTTCTACACGGTGTTACCATCGCTGCAAG
>ULWS01032217.1_pt1 | contig 10883 bp, 8 predicted proteins | sample 1960591 | NCBI WGS metagenome assembly ULWS01 (sample SAMEA4835818, study PRJEB28245) | human gut metagenome | biome: gut microbiome; material: fecal sample | place: Denmark | collected 2008
CCTACGTTCTGAACCTTGCCGTATCTCTGTTCCATTACTACAAAAATACCTTTGCTCATTGGGTTTGCCTCCTAAATCTATTTCAAAATCAGATAATGAATTTTTCTTCCAGCTTCTTCACGATTGCATCAACCGCTTCTTCGGGTGTCAAACCATTCAGAATGGTACCTGCGCCCTTCACTTCTTTTGTGAAGGATTTGAATACGTTTGTAGGGGAACCCTTCAGACCAATCATATCCAGTTCCAGGTCGTCCTTCAGGTCTTCAAAGCCCAGAACCTTGATTTCTTTCTGGTATGCATCGAAAACGCCGCCGATGGACATATATCTGGGTTCTGCCAGCTCAGCGATAGCTGTCAGCAGGCAGGGTGTTTTTACCTTTACGATGTGGTAACCATCTTCAAACTGTCTCTTTACAACAACATGATCTTCTGCTGCTTCTACAACTTCTTCAACATAGGAAACCTGAGCCAGGTGCAGCTTTTCAGCAATCTGGGGACCAACCTGAGCTGTGTCACCGTCGATAGCCTGACGACCTGTGATGATCAGATCATAGCCGATGTGCTTCAGCGCTGCTGCAATGATGCCGGATGTAGCATAAGTATCGGAACCACCGAATTCTCTTGCGGATACCAGGTAAGCATCATCACAACCCATAGCCAGTGCTTCTCTCAGAGCAACGTCTGCCTGAGGGGGGCCCATGGAAACAACTGTTACTGTGCCGCCCAGCTGTTCTTTGATTCTCAGTGCAGCTTCGATACCTGTCTTGTCGTCATGGTTGATGATAGAAGGTACACCGTCACGAATCAGTGTGCCTGTTTTGGGGTCAATCTTTACTTCAACTGTATCGGGAACCTGTTTGATACAAACTAAAATCTTCATGGATTTTTTTCTCCTTCCGTTCTCTTATGTCAAATTATTTCAGTTTCATCCAGCTGGAGATAACCATCTTCTGAACTTCAGATGTACCTTCGTAGATTTCTGTGATCTTCGCGTCACGCATCATTCTTTCTACGGGGTAGTCTCTTGTATAACCATAGCCACCGAACAGCTGCAGGCATCTTCTTGTGATATCGCTTGCTGTAGAGCCGGCAAAGTATTTGCACATTGCAGACAGATGGCTGTAAGGCTTGCCTGCATCCTTTGTTGCCGCTGCTTCATAAACCAGCAGCTTTGCAGCCTCTGCTTTTTTAGCCATATCTGCCAGCTCGAACTGTGTATTCTGGAACTGACCGATCTTCTTGCCGAACTGTCTTCTTTCCATTACATATTTCACACATTCATCGATTGCACCCTGCATGATACCCAGAGCCTGAGAAGCGATACCGATACGGCCGCCATCCAGTGTCTGCATTGCAATCTTGAAGCCCTGACCTTCTTTGCCCAGGATGTTTTCCTTGGGGATTCTGCAGTTTTCAAAAATCAGATCGCAGGTTGCGGAACCGCGAATACCCATTTTTCTTTCCTTCTTACCAACGGAGAAGCCGGGTGTGCCTTTTTCTACGATGAAAGCAGAAATGCCCTTATTGCCTTTAGATTTATCTGTCATAGCGATAACTACATAAATATCAGCGTAGCCTGCGTTTGTGATAAATACCTTTGTACCGTTCAGAACATATTCGTCACCATCCAGAACAGCTGTTGTCTGCTGCATGGAGGAGTCTGTACCCGCACTGGGCTCTGTCAGACCGAATGCACCGATTTTTTCGCCCTTTGCCAGGGGTACCAGATATTTCTGTTTCTGTTCTTCTGTACCGAAGTAATAGATAGGACCTGCACACAGAGATGTGTGAGCGGAAACGATAACTGCTGTAGTTGCGCATACCTTACCCAGTTCTTCAACTGCCATTGCGTATGTCAGATAGTTGCCGCCTGCGCCGCCGTATTCCTTAGGGAAGGGAATGCCCATAAAACCGTATCTAGCAAGTTTGGGAATGCTTTCTACGGGGAATCTTTCTTCTTCGTCAAGTTCTTCTGCCAGAGGTTTGATTTCCGTTTCAGCGAATTTCTTGTACATTTCTCTCAGCAGTACCTGCTCCTTAGAATATCCGAATTCCATAAATTTGTTTCCTCCTTTAAACATTTGCTTGTGTCTTTAGACGCATCGTCTTTTGCTCTTGTGAGACAAATCTCACGGTTTATATAGATGAAATCCTCGATTTTTTCGATTTTTTCACACTATCCTAGTATAATGTACTTTTTTCCGTTTTACCAGAGTGTTTTTTTAAAAAAACTAAACAATTTTCAGGGGGCTCTGCATATCAACAAAATTGACAATAAAGCCCCCCCTGAATTCCCCTAATTATGCTCTTTTTTTGTTATATTCTTCTAATTCCAGAATTGCATCCTTAATCATAGCAGGTGTGATTTCGTAAGGAACCACATCCAGGTCATATCTCTGTACTGCCAGCTCCAGTACGGGATCCAACTCGTCAACCTCGATTTCCAGGTCAGCCAGCTTTGTAGGCAGCTCCATGCCTTTGTAGAAGTCGAAGAATCTTTCCAGCTTGTCATACTGCTTATCCAGTGTCAGCAGCAGCAGTGTGCCGTAGGAAACAACCTCGCCGTGTTTGTGTCTTGCTTCAATCTGAGGCAGTGTTGTGCTTGCGTTGAAGAAAGCGTGTGCCAAGGATGTGTTGTATTTTGCAGAGTCAACCATGTTGGAAACCATACCTGTGTTGATGAAGATGTTCAGTGCAACCTCTTCGATTGCCTTGGATGCACGGTTGTTTCTGCAGTCCTCCATTGCCTGTACGCCGTATTTCAGCAGAGGCTCTGTGCAGCATGCTGCCAGTGCAACGCCTGCCTGTTCCTCCAGTGTCAGCTCGTGCTCTCTGCCTCTTGCGGAGAATCTTACCTCTGTTTCCTTACTCATGCCATCGCCGATGCCTGCCCACAGGAATGCAGCGGGTGCTTCTGCGATAACCTTTGTAGAGATGAAGATATGTACGGGGGGTCTGTCCACGCGGAAGAAGGTGCGGAACTCATGGTTGGGGTAGTAGTAAATCCCCAGCGCGGAGTTACAAGCGCATGTAGATGCAATGGTGGGGAATGTGAAGTAAGGCTTATTCATTCTGTGTGCCAGCAGCTTGCCTGTGTCGATTGCCTTGCCGCCGCCCAGACAGAAAATCATATCTGCATTTTTCACGATTTCATTCTGTTCCAGTTCATCTACAGCCTCGAAGGATGCTTCACCGGGGAACAGGATATAATCAATCTTTACAATACCGTCCTGTGTTGCTTCATCCAGATATTTCTTTGTTGCGTTGATAGAAATTTCATCACTGATGACAACAGCCTTTGTACCATAGGGAGAGCATACCTTGTCGATTTCCTTGTAAGCATTTTCACCTGCGGAATAGCCGGGGAAAAATACAGTATTGTTTGCCATAATTACATTCCTCCTAAAAAATTTAAATTCTCAAAAACTTCCTCATTATTTTGAACAAAAACTTTTCATACCTGTCAAGCAGGCTCCTCTTTGTACACAGCGGAAATACATTCCGTTGTTATACAAATAAAGTATATGTAAAAACCCTTTATTTTTCAATCAATTTCGCAAACAACAAATCATCTTTGGAACAATGAACAAGAAAATATGCCTTTTTCTTCCTTTTTTTGCTGAAAATTTGTTCATTTTTGTTGCTAATTTCACAAAATCAAACCTTATGTTTAATTTTTTTAAATTACTTCTATACGAAGGATTCCCCTCTGTCTCCCACACTTTGCACAAATAAAAAATACCAATCCCATGAAAAGACTGGTATTTTTTTTATTACATCCTGCAAAATGAGATTTTTCTGTCTCATTTTCCGATTAAATTCTGTCTGAAAACAGGCACATACATCAACCTTGCACCCCTTCTGACACTTTCCATCAGCGAAATGCTTCTCACAGAAACACGCATCGGCTCCACCCGAACGCCTCTCTGCACATCAGTAAAATTCCGCTGTGGCTCCACCTCTCTGCCAAGGGTGATATGCGGGCTGAGTCCCTTTCTCTCCCTCGCAAAGCCCTGCTGCTCCAGAGATTTTTCCAGCGTGCTGAACAATCTTTGCAGATGATTGCTTCTTTCAATCCCTGCCCATAAAATTCCCTTGTTCCCTCTCGGAAAAAAGCCGATTTTATCTATCGTCATCGTAAAGGGACGATTGCGGCGTGCCGTTTCGTAAATTGCCTCATGCAGATAATCCAGATCCTCCTCCTGCACCTCTCCCAGAAAATGCAGCGTCAGATGAAAGTTCTCCTTCGGTGTATAATTCCCCCTGCGGCAAAGCTTCTCTGCTTCTGCCTGCACCTCTGCCAGCTGTGCTTTGGTTTCCTCCTCCAGTTCAATCGCAATAAATGTACGCAAGCGTATCCACCTCCTTTTCTCAAGAAAAGCTCTGCACAGCCTTATCTCGCAGGACTGCACAGAGCCTTTTCCTTCCTTAAAATACTATTATTTTACCAGTGCCAACGCCTTCTCTACTACGTTTTCTACCGTAAAGCCAAAGTCCTTGAACAGTAAGCCTGCGGGTGCAGATGCACCGAAGCCGTTCATGCAAATCATGTCGCCATCCAGACCGGTATATCTCTGCCAGCCGAAGTCAGCCGCCGCTTCCACAGCCAGTCTTGCGCGCACATTCTTGGGCAGTACGCTTTCCTTATACGCCGCATCCTGTGCCTCAAATACCTCCCAGCAGGGCATGGAGATGACTCTTGCCTTTACGCCCTTTGCCGCCAGCTCGTCTGCCGCCTTGTAAATCAGCTCCACCTCGGAACCGGATGCCATCAGCAGAACATCAGGCGTACCCGCGCAATCCTTCAGCACATAGGCACCCTTCAGTGCATCCTTGCCTGTGCCTTCCAGTGCAGGCAAATTCTGTCTGGAAAGAATCAGTGCGGTAGGTGTTTCTTTGCTGTGCAGTGCAGTATACCAAGCCGCCGCGGTTTCTCTTGTATCACAGGGACGGAATACATTGTAGTTGGGCAGGCTGCGCAGCATTGCCAGATGCTCAATGGGCTGATGGGTAGGGCCATCCTCGCCAACGCCGATGCTGTCATGTGTCAGAATACTGATTACGGGCAGACCCATCAATGCTTCCATTCTCAGCCCTGCCTTCATGTAGTCTGCGAATACAAAGAAGCCTGCAATATAAGGTCTTACGCCCCCATGCACAGACATACCGTTTGCGATTGCTGTCATCGCAAATTCGCGGATACCGAAATGCACATTAGAGCCTGCGGGGTTTTCCTTGCTGTAATATTCTCTGTCCTTCATCTGAGATTTATTGGAGGGTGCGAGGTCAGCAGAGCCGCCAAACAGGTTCGGCACTACCTTTGCCACCTTCTGCAATACCTTCTCGGATGCTGCTCTGGTTGCAAGGTCGCCCTCGTTCTTCCAGAAGTCCTCGTCATTGAGTAAATCAGCCGCCGGCTCGTCGCTGTGCCACTGTGCATATTCCTTCGCCAGTTCGGGATATTTTTCTGCATACGCGCGGAACATTTCATTCCATTCTGCCTCTGCCTTTGCACCCTCTGCCGTGATTGCCGCAACGTGCGCCTTCACCTCTTCGGGAACAAAGAATTCCTTGTCGGCATAAGGCCAGCCCAGGTTTTCCTTTGTCAGCTTGATTTCCTCCTCGCCCAGAGGCTCGCCGTGTGCAGAAGCCTTGCCCTGCTTATTGGGTGCGCCGTAGCCGATTTTTGTTTCAATCTTGATAATGGAGGGCTTGTCGGATTTCTTCGCTGCCGCAATCGCTGCCTGAATTGCGTCAACATCATTGCCGTCCGCAACCTCCTGTGTGTCCCAGCCGTAAGCCTCAAAGCGCTTCAGCACATCCTCGGCAAATGCGGTTGCTGTATCGCCTTCAATCGTAATATGGTTGCTGTCATACAGTACGATAATCTTATTCAGACCCATTGTCCCTGCCAGAGAAGCCGCCTCGGAGGCAACGCCCTCCTGTAAGCAGCCATCACCGCAGAGTGCGTATGTGTAATGGTCTACCACCTTGAATTCGGGTGTGTTGAATTTTGCAGCCAGATGGCTTTCTGCCAGTGCCATACCAACCGCATTGGCAATGCCCTGTCCCAGAGGGCCTGTTGTCACCTCAACCCCTGTTGTATGCTTATATTCGGGGTGACCGGGTGTCAGGGAATTTCTCTGACGGAAGTTTTTCAGATCCTCAATCGTCAGCCCATAGCCAAACACATGCAGCAGGGAATACAGCAGTGCAGAGCCGTGTCCTGCGGAAAGAATAAATCTGTCTCTGTCATCCCAGTTGGGGTTTGCAGGGTTTGCTTTCAGCTCCTTTGCCCACAGGGTATATGCCGCAGGTGCCGCGCCAAGGGGCAGACCGGGATGACCGCTTTTTGCCTTCTGGATAGCCTCTGCCGCCAGGAAACGCAGGGTGTTAATTGTCAGGTTGTCCATATTATTCATTTGGTTTTCCTCCAAAAGCTTCAATTTTTCTTCGCCGTTTCAAAACTGTCTTATTTCTTGGGTACGGATTCCCAGTCCTTCAAAAATCTTTCGATACCGATATCTGTCAGAGGGTGCTTTGCCATCTGAATCAGCACGTTATAAGGGATGGTTGCGATATGGCAGCCTGCTCTTGCCGCATCGATTACATGCAGAGGGTTACGGATGGATGCCGCGATAATTTCTGTTTCAATGCCGTGGATATCAAAAATATCAACGATTTCTTCGATCAGTGTCATCCCGACAGAGCCGATATCATCTACTCTGCCCAGGAAGGGGCTAACGTAGGTAGCACCTGCTCTTGCCGCCATCAATGCCTGTGTAGCGGAGAAAATCAGTGTTACGTTTGTCTTTACGCCCTCTGCCGCCAGAATTTTAACTGCCTTCAAGCCCTCCAGTGTCATAGGGATTTTGATAACGATATTCTTATGGATTTTCACCAGCTCTCTTGCTTCCTTTACCATACCCTCGTGGTCAAGGCTGATGACCTCTGCGCTGATGGGGCCGTCTACAATGGTTGTGATTTCCTTTACCACCTCAACGAAATCTCTGCCCTCCTTCGCAATCAGGGAAGGGTTTGTGGTAACGCCGCAGATTACGCCCAGATCGTTTGCCTCTCTGATGTGGTCAACATTGGCTGTGTCAATGAACATTTTCATGATGCTTGTCTCCTTTTTTATCTTATCTTTTTTATCAGTATCCATTTCATCCGGCACCCTGCCGAACGCACATAATATGCTGATTTTATTTTACGTCATGCACGCAATAAAATCAATGCTTTTCCGTTTTTCTGCTAAAGAAACAAAAAAGCAGGAGAATCTCCTACTTGATTTTTTCAAAACGCGGAAGGGTTCGGGGAACAAAGAGTTCCCCGACTGGAATCCGCAGACGGAATTTAGTTCCGTCGAGGAAAACCGTAGGTTTCAAGGCATTCGCCGCCGGAACCTACGGTTTATTCTTCTGTCTCAGCAAGTTGAAAACCCCGTTTTCAACTTAAAAAGTTATTCTACTTTCAATCTGCCCTCCTGCACCGAATCAGCCGCCGGAACCGCCGACTCCGCCGTCTCTACATCGCCGTTTGTCACATGAGAGCGGTCTACCAAATAGGTATATTTCAAGCCGTTTTCATCCTCCGCCTTGAAGTAAACCTCAATGTACTGTCCTTCTTTTACCTTAAACGCCTTCTCAATCGTATAGGTGTAGCGTGTAAAAGTCGTATCTGCCACTTCTGCCTGCATCTTATGCTTCTGTACGCGTTTTCCGTCCACATAAATTTCAACCGTGGGATTTTTCAGCGTCAGGCCCTTGTCCTTCTGCATCATCCAGTCGCTCGGCTGCACCTCAACCTCAACATTCCCCGAAACGCTTGCCTCACTGCCGCCGCCTGTCCATGTAAATGTGCTGTAAAAGTCTCCGCTAAAGAAAGGATATACCGCACCCGATACGCCCGTTTCGCCTAAATCAGAAGGATATTCCATGTCCCCTCTTTGCAGGATTGCCGTAACTGCCGCAACCTCGCAGAAGGGTATTTCCTTTTCCGCCGTAAAGCTATGGTCTGCACCTGCCGCCGCATCAACGGCAATCTTTTCGCCGCCATCGCAGGAAAGATAGAACTGCAAGGAGGTATCCCCCGTTTTCCATTCCTTCGGCATTGCCGTCATGCGAAGCGTCACCTTTTTCTCCTTCAGATTTGCCGCTACAATCTCCACACTGCTCTCCTGCAAGGGGTTATCCGCTTCCGCCAAGCTGCTCGCAATGCCGTCTTGGATATTGCTGATGCTGTTCCACATCTGCGATTCTATATTCTGGCATCTGTTGTTCATGTTTTGCGCTTCCCTGCGGATGAGCGCTCTTGTCTGCATCCCCTGTAAGAAAACCGCAATCAGCAGAATGATCACACAGCCGTAAAAATCCCTGCGCGTCACAGGATACTGCTTCTTTTTCTCCTGCTTTTCGTCCTGTCTTTCCTCCGGATGTTCAAGCCTTTTTTCTTCCATACGCGCCTCCTTTTTTATTTCAGCCAGTTTTTCACAACGTCCTTAATTTCATTTTTCTCGCAGACGTTCTTATGCAGAATCGGTCTATGCTCCAGTCCCACAATGGGCGCAGGCACCGCAACGCCGCTGATTCTTTCCAGATCTGCCTGCAATGCAAAGGCATCCCCATCCGCATATTTCGCATCCAGTGCTGTCATTACGTCCTTTGTGAATTTATACGGGCTTGCGGTGGAAACAATCACCATCGGCGTATTGTCGCCGCTCTCCGCCTTATATTTCTGATATGCCGCATAAGCAACTGCTGTGTGCGTATCCATCACATAGCCTGTTTTTTCGTAGAAATCCTTGATTGCCGCAAAGGTTTCCGCCTCTGTTGCATATTCGCCGCTGATTTTCTTTTCTGTTATCTCCGCATGGTAAACGCCGTCCCTGTTCAGGCTTTCCATTTCCGACTTTGTCGCAGCCTGTCCGCCCATGTGTGCCAGCAGACGTTCCAGATTGCTGGAAATCAGAATATCCATGGAGGGAGAAACCGTTACATGGAAGGCTCTGTTTTTATTATATTCGCCTGTGCGGAAGAAATCGTACAGCACCTTATTGTCATTGGATGCACAAACGAAATGCCCCACAGGCAGTCCCATCTTCATGGCATACCAGCCTGCAAGAATATCCCCGAAGTTCCCTGTCGGTACAGTAAAATTCAGCGCCTCGCCGTTTTTGATTTCGCCCATGCGTACCGCCTGCAAATATGCCCAGAAATAATATACAATCTGCGGCACCAGTCTGCCGATGTTGATGGAGTTCGCCGAAGAAAATTGGAATCCCTTCGCCGCCAGCTCCTGCTCCAGCGCCTTATCCGTGAAAATGCTCTTTACCGCCGACTGCGCATCATCAAAGTTCCCCTTGATGCCAACCACGCAGGTATTCGTGCCCTCCTGTGTATTCATTTGCAGCTTCTGCACGGGGCTAACCCCATCCTCCGGGAAGAATACCATAATTCTTGTACCCTCCACGTTTGCAAAGCCCTCCAGTGCCGCCTTGCCTGTATCGCCGCTTGTCGCAGTCAGAATCACAATCTCCTTATCCAGACCGTTCTTTTTCGCCGCGGTTTTCATCAGATAAGGCAGTATGGAAAGTGCCATATCCTTAAATGCCAGTGTTCTCCCGTGGAATAATTCCAAAAACAGTGCATCGCCCTTTTTCACCACAGGCACAATCTCCGGCGTATCGAATTTCTCATCATACGCCCCCCTGATACAAGCCTTCAGTTCCTCCTCCGTGAAATCCAAAAACTTGCTGAGTACCTCATACGCCAGCTCCTGATAGTTCAGCTTGCCCAGCTCCTCCAGAGATTTCTCCATTTTGGGAATCTCCTCCGGAATATACAGCCCCCCATCGGGACAAATCCCCCGCAGAATCGCCTCGGACGCTGTTGCCTTGATGCTTCTGTCTCTTGTACCGATATATGTCAATGCCATTTGTTCCACTCCTTCTTTTCTTTTATGTCTGCCTATGATAGTTCTATTTTACAGGCGATTCCGCATTTGTCAACAGGAATCAAACAAATATCTGTCTATTGTACACATTTTTATTCCCATTTCCAGCTGACAGCGTATTTATTCTTCAAGCGTCCCTTCTGCCGTTTTGCCCAGCCAAGCGGAAACCCGTCCACACAAACCAGTGTCCAGCCATCCTTGCCTTCCGCCTCAACCGTTTCCCCCTTCAGATATCGAATCACCCGTTCATCCTCCAGAGAAAAATCCGCCGTATGCTTTACTTCTTCCTTACGCAGTCCCATTGCAAATGCCTGCGAAGGCTCAAACCGCCCCTTTTTCAGCGTTCCAAGCATCCATCCCGTCCGCAGTACGCGCAGCTTTTCCAGCTTCGGTGTCCCTTCCGGCAGAAGATACAGCCCCTCGCCGTAAATTTTATAAATTCCCTTCGGCTTCTCCTGCAAAACCTCCTTTGCAAAGTCCCCAAAGGCATCCATTTCCTTTGTCCATCCGCCGCTTTCCGCAGGAATCGCCTTGCCCTCTGCCGCCTCCTTCTTCCGCAGCAGTGCCAGAAAATGTCCCTCGCCCTTCAGCCTGTGCGGATAGAGTCTGGCGCAGTCCGTATACGGTGCAAGCCCTTCCGCAAAGCCGTTTTTCTTTGCAATCGGCATCAGCTCAAATTCGGGATGGCGTTCCAGAAAATTGCCAATGCTTTTTTCGTTTTCCTCCGGCGAAAAGGTACAGGTGGAATAAAGGAGCATCCCGCCTGCCTTGAGCATCGGTGCGCATGCCTCCAGAATCTTCGCCTGCTCACTGCGACAAAACGCAAGCATCTCCGCATCCCAGCTTTTCACCATATCCGGCTCCTTACGGAACATTCCCTCGCCGCTGCAAGGCGCATCCACCAGAATCTTATCAAAAAAATGCGGCAG
>ULWS01046610.1_pt1 | contig 10776 bp, 11 predicted proteins | sample 1960591 | NCBI WGS metagenome assembly ULWS01 (sample SAMEA4835818, study PRJEB28245) | human gut metagenome | biome: gut microbiome; material: fecal sample | place: Denmark | collected 2008
GCGAGGACTACGAGCTGCTATTCACCATCCCCCTCCACGCCCACGAGGAAATCAAGAAAATCCCCGGCGTAAAGGTCATCGGCCACATCACAAAGCCCTCCCTGGGAGCCGCCCTCATCACCCGCGACGGCGCCGAAATCCCCATCAAGGCCCAAGGCTGGAATCCCCTCGCCGAATAGCCCCAGAAACATCCCCCCTTGAACGTCGGTGTGTCGAAATCCTTCCCCGACGGAACCATAACTGCTTACCAAACGATTCCGAAGGAATCATATATCTGAATAGCCGTGGGTTGGCGCGAGTGCAAAGTCCCCTTGAGGGACTGGCACGGAGCGGCAACCCACGGTTGTATTTCACCAAATATGGGAAGGTGCTGCAGAACTCTCCATCGTTTCATCCAGTTACGGGAGTGGTACGCGTGCTATTCATACAAAGGTTTCCTCTCTCAAAATTTTCATCAAATTTTACGTCTCTGATTTGTGGAATTCAAAAGATTTATATATCGTTGCGCATCTACACAATGCGCCTCCTAAAAATCACGACCAACCATTCATAATCATCATATAAATGAAAGCCATAAAGAACATCTTTTTTATTGTCACTGTATATGTTACAGTGACTCTCATTGTTGTATGCAACCAAAACGTAGAACCCCCGATAACAACTCTATACAATCAACGAGAAACAATTGTAAACTCTTCTAAAAGATCGGCAGCCGAAGCAATCAAAGTTGCCCAAGAAGCATATGGAGCCTTCTTTGGCGAGAACCCATCATCACGCATTGATAATGAATATTCATCACTCTTTATCATTAGCTCCAACTCAAAATATAATTCTCGTTCGGCGACCGATACATGTTTATATATTGTAAATTTCGGGAATGAGAAAGGCTTTGCTATTGTTGCTGCCGATAGGGCGGCAAGTTCAGTAATCTCACGTCTAGCACCTATTATGGGACACAGAAACTCGCAATAATGGTTTGTGACCTTATTAACGTATATGACACCTACCAAGCTCTCGGGTTTCATATTCAACCCTGGCGAGAATTTGGAGATGACACATCTTTATACAACCCTTTACCCACCATCAGCAGGTCTATATTACTGTTAAACGGTTTAAAAGCGACTGATATAGGAGAAATGTCTCACTATTGGATAATAGATGGACAGAAGAAATTCACAGCACGCCACCACTATCCTACCAAGGAAGGTTCCAAACCTTGGGTTGATATTATTACCGACACCTACTCTAGAGACATGTTCCACATTAATTGGAGCGTTGGAGGTAATGGAGATGGATGGTATGAAAAGGGACCTTTCTATTCTGATTTCTCTAATGAACAATATCTCAACGTGCAGTATACCGAAATATCACTCCCGTAAAACATAATAAAAAACGTCCATAACCAATGCATCTCAGGGGCATTGATGCAAGTCTCGCGTATATGTTTTGGAATTTATGGAATTGTAAACATTACTTGTATTTGCGGAATGGTAATGATATCTTTGTGAGACATCACCATTTATTATGCGTGCCATAGGCCTTCCTGCAAGGTAAATAGAATGCCAGAATGGCTTAATAACAAGCAGGGTTCAAGGCCTTTATGATAACCAACTATAAATCAACGCATTACATCTGCACAAAAGAGAATATTTCCAACTCACTGAAAACCAATCGGTTATCCATTGTCAATTTTTTTACTTTTTCCGAACTCATAAGCAACTATAAACCAGCAAGATACAATTTCACCTGTAGACAGTTTCTTCAGTGGAGATTTTGTCTACTATTCTAACTTTTTCATAATTTTGCCATCAGAAATTCAGTGTATAGGAAGCTAATTAGATTCCTCATTCAAAAACATATGAAATCATGCTACAAAGATTCCACCTTAACTCACTGAAACATATAGCGGCCGCGACAGCCATTTTTGTCGCCGCGACCTCCTGCTCAGACGACAACAAGACTTATCAGGAAGATGTCCGTTTCACCCAAGAGCAATCTCCCGTTGTTGTGGCCGAAGCCTCCGACAATTCGGGAACAATAAATTTCGACATCGCCTTTGAGGCAGCCTCCAACTGGCAGATTTCCGCCAAAGACCTTCTCAATCAAGCCCAACTCGCTAATTGGGTAAGCTTTTCATCAAATACAGGAGAAGAAGGCTGTCATACACTTGAAATAAAACTTGCAACCAACCAACTCGCTGAGGAACGCGCTGCAATAGTCGAAATTGCCTGCAACGGAAAATCAATCAGCTTCACGGTCGTGCAGAAATCATCCTCACCTGTCCCGAATCCCAACGAAGCATATATCAATCCCGGCAAAATTGTCAGCAAAGTCGAATATTTCGACCATTTAGGCCACCTCGAATATCCGGTAAGAACATTGGTTTTCACTTATGATCAAGACAAGCGGCTCATCGCTGTAACCATCACCAACACCCACCTGCAACAAACAGAGACATTAACCATTGAAATAGCGACAGAGGGCAACACAAACAAAGTGACATTCAAAACCCGGGGTGATTTGACCAACGACGGGGATGTCTACGCGATTGTCAATGGCAAGACTGCCATAGGCTACCCCTACCTTTCGGTAGTGTTCCCGTCTGACATCAGACCTCTTTCATTCGACTACAACCCTCAGTCATTGTATAGCCTGAAGTGTGCCGACTTCAATTATTCTTTTAGATGGGCAGATGGAAATCTTGCCAAGATACAATGCCACACGTTCCCAACAACCAACTACGACCTCTCATATTCCACGTTGCCAAACGACTACAACATCGACATAAATTATCTTATCGGATATCTGAATGCATGGCCATACCTATATCCCGGCTTCCATGTTCTCGCCATGATGAATCTTGTAGGGATACGTTCCATAAACCTTGCGGAATCATCTTATTATGGTGGGGGAGGTTCTGATACTCATGGATATTCCTTTACGTCCGGGGTGACAACAGAGTCTGGCGAAACCGTGAACGGAATTACTGCGACAGGGATAGCGACAATAAAGATTTATCTCACAGATTGAAGGAGCGTTCATCAAACCCGATAAATGCGTCCGCAATCATTTAGGGCAATATATTCGATAGATAACAATTATCGATATCACCTCCAATAGTGAATAAATATATCAATATCAAAAACAATTAAATTAAAAGGTATGAAGTGCAACTCAAAATTCATGCGCCTCGCGTCAATCGCGACCGTAGCACTTGTCGCCATGACCTCCTGCTCTGACGACGACAAGAATTATCCCGCCGATGTCTATCTCACAGGAACATTCGAACCGGTGCAAGTAGTAGGTGCATCCGGCACAAAAGAGCCCGGCTCAACCGGTTCGGCGGCATTCAATATCACATTTGACGCCGCAGGAGACTGGAGCATATCCGCCCACAACCTTTTCAATCCCCAGGAGACCGCCGGCTGGGTGAAGTTTTTCACCAACGTGGGCAGTGAAGGTAGTCAGCTTGTAGGCGTGTACGCCGACGCGAATCCCTCCACTGAGGAACGAGCCGCAACGATTGAGATAAACTGCAAGGGCACATCTGTCTCATTCACTCTTATCCAGCAGGCCATCGCCGGGGTCGTCAATCCCAACACCTCCTTCATCAACAAGGGCAAAACTGTCACGAAAATCGTCTATGGCGATTCGCATACCCGGAATTTCACATACTCCACTGGAAACATTCTGGATGGCATCGAGGATGTCTTCACCCTCGACGACGACAAGGAAGACATTCTCAAAACGACAATTACCTCTGACGCACGTGTGACTCCTGCCGGAATAGCTGTGAACAAGGTAGTTGTAACGAGTAACCAGATGCAGAATGCCACATATGGAGTAGTCAACGGAAAAATCGCGGTCGCATATATGGGTACCAATGCCGCCCTCGGGAACACTTGCATACCCTACACTTACGGCTACAACGCGTCAGGCAATCTGACCAATGTGACAAGCACAGATACCTCTCTCAACCTGGGCTGGACAAACGGCAATCTCACCTCCTTCAATACTGATATAGCAAGTCAGTCGGCCCCGGTAAATTGCAACCAGACTGCCACCTATGGCAACGAGCTTAACAACGCCAACATAGACCTGGTTTGGTTCTTGAACCTGACTGACCCCGGCTTCCTCCATGATGTTGCCCCGGCTATGAACCTCATGGGCGTCCGCTCCCTGAACCTGCCGGATGCTGTCGTTGACACAAGAAATGGCCTTGCTCCTGCAAGATTAACTTACACCTACTCCGACGGTGTGACAGACGAGAAAGGCAACATTGTCTCCGGACTGACAATGACCACGAACAGCGGCGACGTTGTAAAGGTATATTACGGAGAGTAATCCCGCTCCTGATCGCATAGACTGAAAAAGTCGGGGGGGCGACATTTGAATGTCGCCACCCCGACTTTTTGTTTGTCATTAGGGGGATTTTTCGTAACTTTGTATTTCATCCGGGAGCAGAACACCGGGCCGCAGGACTCCCTCCCGACCCGTTTTCCGCCCCACAACCAAATAAAACCGACTGAAATGCCAGAAGTATCACAGCGCGGCACAATCATGCCCGCCTCCCCCATACGCCGTCTCGTCCCACTGGCCAACAAGGCCATAGCTCGGGGCGTGAAGGTCTATCGTCTGAATATCGGCCAGCCCGACATCCCGACTCCCCCCGAAGGGCTGGAAGCCCTCAAGCATATCGACCGCAAGGTCTTGGAATACAGTCCGTCTGAAGGGTTGCTGTCGTTGCGCGAGAAGCTGCGCGAGTATTACAAACGTTACAACATCGATGTCGAGACTGACGACATCATCGTGACCACCGGCGGCTCCGAAGCCGTGCTTTTCGCATTCATGGCCTGTCTCGATCCCGGCGACGAGATTATCGTCCCCGAGCCTGCCTATGCCAACTACATGGCGTTCGCCATATCGGCGGGGGCGAAAATCGTGACCCTTCCCTCCTCCATCGACGAAGGTTTCGCCCTCCCCCCGATGGAGAAGTTCGAGGAGCTTATCACCCCCCGCACCAAGGGCATCCTCATCTGCAACCCCAACAACCCGACGGGATACCTCTACACGATGAAGGAGATGGTCCAGCTACGCGACATCGTGAAGAAACATGACCTTTTCCTCTTCTCCGACGAGGTTTACCGCGAGTTCTGCTACACGGGCGCACCATACATCTCGGCGTTCCACCTGCCCGGTATCGAGGAGCAGGTGGTGCTTATCGACTCGGTGTCGAAGCGCTACAATGAGTGCGGAATCCGTGTGGGCGCACTGATTACCAAGCACAAGGAACTGAAAAAGAATGTCATGAAATTCTGCCAGGCCCGTCTCAGCCCCCCGTTGCTGGGCCAGATTGTGGCGGAGGCCTCGATTGACACCCCGCAGGAATACATGCTGGCGACATACAACGAATATGTCGAGCGGCGCAAGTTCCTCATCGACGAGCTGAACAAGATTCCCGGGTGCTACTCCCCGATTCCCATGGGGGCGTTCTACACCGTGGCAAGGCTCCCGGTGGATGACGCCGACCGCTTCTGCGCCTGGTGTCTGGAGGAATTCGAATATGAGGGGCAGACCGTCTTCATGGCTCCCGCGTCAGGCTTCTACACAACTCCCGGAATGGGCAAGGATGAGGTACGCATCGCCTATGTCCTCGAAAAGGAGGAGCTGCGCAAGGCCATCGACACCCTGCGCCATGCCCTTGAGGCATATCCGGGACGCACCTTGTGACCCGCCACGGCGACGTGACATGACAGTCGCCCCGGCCCCGAGCCACATACGACACTGACAGTCACGGCTGACATACCCCCTCCGGTATGTCAGCCGTAACTGCTTAATCACCCAAGCATTACACAGACCGACTGACACGCGGCCATGACAGCGCCCTATTTTTAAACCCGGCGGCAACCTTTTTGGCACAATGTTTGTTTCATTTATGAATCGGAGCAGGAAAAGCCCCTCCGGGGGTATGCCTGATGCTCCCACGTTCAACTCTACCGAAACAAGAAACAAAAACATAAAAACTCTACAACTATGGGAAAAATCATAGGCATCGACTTAGGAACGACCAACTCATGTGTGGCCGTGCTTGAAGGCAAAGACCCCGTCGTAATACCCAACTCTGAAGGCCGCAACACCACCCCCTCCGTGGTAGCTTTCGTTGACGGCGGCGAACGCAAGGTCGGTGACCCCGCCAAACGTCAGGCCATCACCAACCCCGGACGTACTATCTACTCCATCAAACGATTCATGGGCGAGACCTACGACCAGGTACAGAAAGAAATCGAACGTGTGCCTTACAAGGTCGTGAAAGGCTCAAACGGCACTCCCCGCGTCGAAATCGACGGCCGTGAATATACCCCCCAGGAAATCTCCGCGATGATTCTTCAGAAGATGAAGAAGACCGCCGAGGATTACCTCGGACAGGAAGTGACCGAGGCTGTCATCACAGTCCCCGCCTACTTCAACGACTCCCAGCGTCAGGCCACCAAGGAGGCCGGTGAGATCGCAGGCCTTACCGTAAAACGTATCGTCAACGAGCCTACCGCAGCCGCCCTCGCCTATGGTCTCGACAAGAGCGACAAAGACCAGAAAATCGCCGTCTTCGACCTCGGTGGCGGTACATTCGATATCTCCATCCTGGAACTCGGTGACGGGGTGTTCGAGGTTAAATCGACCAACGGAGACACCCACCTCGGTGGCGACGACTTCGACCATGTAATCATCGACTGGCTCGCCGACGAGTTCATCAAGGATGAGGGTGTAGACCTCCGTCAGGACCCTATGGCCCTCCAGCGTCTGAAAGAGGCTGCCGAGAAAGCCAAAATCGAGCTTTCCTCGACCACTTCGACCGAAATCAACCTCCCCTACATCATGCCTGTCAACGGTATTCCAAAGCACCTTGTGAAGACCCTGACACGCGCGAAATTCGAGCAGCTCGCCGATAAGCTCATCAACGCCACAATCGCTCCCTGCGAGCAGGCGCTGAAAGACGCAGGCCTCAAGGCCTCCGACATTGACGAGGTAATCCTCGTCGGTGGTTCGACCCGTATTCCCGCAATCCAGCAGATTGTGGAGAAATTCTTCGGCAAAGCTCCCTCCAAGGGTGTCAACCCCGACGAAGTTGTTGCCGTAGGCGCAGCCATCCAGGGCGGTGTCCTCTCCGGCGATGTCAAGGATGTCCTCCTGCTCGACGTAGTGCCCCTGTCGGTCGGCATCGAGACCCTCGGCGGCGTGATGACAAAGCTCATCGAAGCCAACACCACCATCCCGACCCGCAAGAGCGAGACATTCTCCACCGCGGCCGACAACCAGCCTTCGGTTGAAATCCACGTCCTCCAGGGCGAGCGTCCCCTTGCCAAGGATGACAAGACCCTCGGCAAGTTCCACCTCGACGGCATCGCACCCGCTCCCCGTGGCATTCCTCAGATTGAGGTCACCTTCGAAATCGACGCGAACGGTATCCTCAACGTGTCAGCCAAGGATAAAGCCACCGGCAAGGAACAGAGCATCCGTATCGAGGCATCATCCGGCCTTACCGACGAGGAAATCAAGCGTATGAAGGCTGAGGCAGAAGCCAACGCCGCAGCCGACGCCAAGGAGAAGGAGCGCATCGACACCCTCAACAAGGCCGACGCGATCGTCTTCCAGACCGAGAAGCAGCTCTCAGAACTCGGCGACAAGATTCCCGCCGACAAGAAAGCAGCCATCGAGGCAGCCGTCAACAAACTGAAAGACGCCCATAAGGCACAGGATGTAGCAGCCTGTGAAGCCGCCATCAAGGAAATCGAAACCACCTTCGGCGCAGCCCAGCAGGACATCCTCAACGCCCAGGCGCAGGCCCAGGCCAACGCCAACCCCGGCGCTGGAGCCAACCCCGGTGCCCAGCAGGGTCCCGCCGCCGGTCCCGATGACCACGTCACCGACGTCGACTTCGAGGAAGTGAAGTAATCCTCCCCGACCAACGATAACAGAAAAGGGTGTAGCTCGCCGAGCCACACCCTTTTCTTATTTGCGCGTTTATTCACATAAAACCCAACTCATACAGTAAAAATTCCGTAATAAAATCCTATCAAACAGGATTAAGCTCCGAAAAATTTACTACTTTTGCGGTATGAATTCTGTATTGGCTAAATATGGCAATTTTCCTGTGAGCGCTACCGCTTTAGCGCTGGAATTTCCTGAGATAAGGAAACCGGCGCAGAAGCTTGGGTTGCTTGAGCGGAATGGTGACATTATACGTCTCAAGCGGGGACTGTATGTTTGTTCGAAAAAAGTCAGTGGGAAAACCATTTCTCTTGAACTGGTCGCCAACAGACTGATGACTCCGTCGTATGTGTCTATGTCAACGGCCCTCCGATATTACGGATTTATTCCCGAAGCAGTTTACGTCACACAATCCATGACTACTAAAGAGCCGCGAGAGTATGAAACTCCCATCGGAAGATTTCTTTTTACCCACATAAAAAAGGAGGCTTTCAACATTGGCATACGCAATGTTGAAGAGAACGGATATTCTTTCCTGATTGCATCACCGGAAAAGGCCCTTTGCGATTTGATTGCCCAGACTCCGTCACTCTTTTTGCGCTATCGTAAGGAAGCTCTTGCTTATCTTGAAGAAGATATCCGCTTTGACATGGATGCCTTTTACAGACTCAATCCGGAAATATTCAAGCGATATATCGCCATATGCGGAAAGAAAGCGACATCAGTCAACACCATTTTAACTCTGCTTACTGAACATGGATAACGAGATTTATGATAGAATGTTAGCCGGTTACGATTTGACCGACACGACCAAGCGTCGCAATGCAATCTTCGAGGTCAACCAACAGATTATCCTCGCCGGTCTCTACAACGGTGGATTTTTCGACAAGGCGGCATTTTATGGCGGCACATGTCTCCGCATTTTCCATGGTCTGCAGCGTTTTTCAGAGGATTTGGATTTTTCCTTGCTCAACGCTGATGAAAATTTTGACTTCCTAAAATATTTCCAGCCTATAATTGACGCTTTTGCCCTTGTCGGCCGAAGCGTCGATATCAAAAAAAAAGACAAGAAGACTTTCGGAAGAGTGGAATCGGCTTTCCTCAAAGATAATACTGATGTTTTTGATGTGTCGTTTCAGACAGACAAGTCAATCAAAATAAAAATTGAAATGGACACCCGCCCACCGATGAAGTTCCAGACCGAACAGAAACTCCTCCTCCAGCCTCAGGCGTTTATGACAAGGTGTTTCACATTGCCTGACTTATATGCAGGCAAGATGCATGCTCTTGTTTACCGGGCATGGAAAAATCGGGTAAAAGGGCGCGACTGGTATGACTTCGTCTGGTATGTCAGCAATAATATTCCCCTTGATTTCAACCATCTTGCAGAACGCGTACGCGAGTTCAACGACGAGGAAATAGACCGGGAATCATTTATGATAAGGCTGAAAGAACGGCTTGTCACTGCCGACTTAAGCCAAGTGAAGAGCGATGTTCTGCCATTTATCCGCAATCCGAAAGAACTCGATTTATGGTCAACGGACTTCTTCCTGCAAGTCGCTGATATGATAAAGTTTTTGTAAATTTGGCGTTGAATAAGTAAAGATTATAGAATATGTCGGAAGCCGAGATGAACAGTTATCGACTCACGTCGATGGAGGAACCGGGCGACGAACGTATGGCACAGATTATGCGTGAGGTTGCCGAAGATGCCCGCGAACTTACCCACTGGGCTTCAACCATTCTTTCGGGACAGGCAAGACAAAAGCAACCAATATCATTCTTACGACTTTAAATTTTCAGCATTTATACCATAAATACTAACATATTGACAATATGATAGTTTTAGAATTGAAAAAGCATCTCTCATATGGTCAGGCATATATGCTATGGGTATTCTTCAAATAAACAATTCAATATTAACGTTAATTTATTGACAACCTCTGAGTTTTTTATTATTTTTGTCTCAAAACCGCGGAAGCAATGAGAATTAAAGTAATTACTATTTTAATATTTTTAGCCGGGTTATCGTCTTCTGCACAGTCTGCCTCTTATAGGCTTGCTGTCACAACCATTGACGGACAAAAACAGCATATAGAGCTAAACGATTATCCTACAATCACGATGACCGGTGGCCGGCTTGAAATCAAAAGCAAGACCACTACTCTTGGGTTTGACCTGCAGAAGGTGGCAGACTTCAAGTATGTCAACGGCAGTGCTTCTGTCAGTACGATAGCCCCAGAATCAGGTGTGACGCGACAGGGCGACCGGCTGATATTCAGAGCAGAAAGCCGTGACTTGACTATACGCGTGTGCGACATGGAGGGTATCATCGTATTCAGCAAAGAGGTTCACACCGGCGAAGAGAGCGTTTTCAGCTTATCGCAGCTGCCTCCCGGGATATATGTCGTGAATGTTAACAATACTTCGTTTAAAATAATAAGATAGCGCAAAGATGAGTAGAAAAATCTTCCCGGCATTGATAATGGCAGGGGCAGCAGCTTTGGCGATATGCGCTGAAAACAAGACAATGTTTGTGCACCATCACGGACAGATTGAACCGTTCTTCTTCTCAGAAATCGACAGTATGCGCTACTCGCCGATTGACATAGACAGCATCACGACATTTTCGCCCATTGTCCATGAGATATGGACACCCGACAGCACTTATCGCTACCGCGTGGCCGAAATAGACAGTATAACGTTCCAGTCACCTGCAACTGTGGCACGTCCCGATGCCGTGAATCTATTGACGCTTGCAGATTATGTCATCGGAGAAAATACCGACGA
>ULWS01025517.1_pt1 | contig 10695 bp, 9 predicted proteins | sample 1960591 | NCBI WGS metagenome assembly ULWS01 (sample SAMEA4835818, study PRJEB28245) | human gut metagenome | biome: gut microbiome; material: fecal sample | place: Denmark | collected 2008
GGTATGGCGCCGATGCGCAGCCACATCATGCACCTGTTCAAGACCGAGAAGACTTCGCGTCCCGTATCGTTCTGGTACGGCGCCCGCGCGCTCAAGGAGGTGCCGTATATGGATGAGTTCCTCGAAATCCAGCGGGAGTTCCCGAATTTCAAGTTCCATCTGGCGCTTGACCGTCCGGATCCCCAGGCGGATGCCGCCGGAGTGAAATATACGCCCGGATTCGTGCACAACGTGCTGTATGAGAATTACCTGAAGAACCATCAGGCTCCCGAGGACAATATTTACCTCATGTGCGGTCCTCCGATGATGATTTCGTCGGTGGTGAAGATGCTCGACAGCCTGGGCGTGCCTTCCGAGAATATTCTTTACGATAATTTCGGCAGCTGATAGAGGTCTATATTCTGATGTAAAAAGAGGTTACGGTGTAAACCGTAACCTCTTTTTTGTTGGTAGAAGCTGCTTGACAAGGGTATGGATCGGAAAATTCCCGGCCAATTCAGGGATTCTTGTCCTGCGGGGGTTGTAAAGAGTCCTGTTAATTTTCCGAAGGCTTTTCTGCGGTCATTCGGAAATCGACGGGAATGACGAGACTGACCTTTACGGCGTCACCTTTTTCGTCGCGGCCCGGTGTCCATTTCGGCGAGGATTCCTGTATCCGGGTCACTTCATCGCTGAAGCATTTATCCGGGGACTGCAAAATCTTTATGTCGCCGACGCTGCCGGCTTGATCGACAGTGAATTGTGCTACGACTTTCCCGCCGAGGTTATTTTTGAAAGCCTCCGCCGGATAACGAATCTGACTGTTTACCCAGTTGTGGAAAGCCTTCATATCTCCGCTCTGGAATGAGGGCATCTGTTCTGTCTGTTCGAGTGCGAGCGTGGCATTGCAGACGGCGATCTGGGAGTAAGCGGTTTCATCCCGTATTTGGACTTTCGAAGCTTTCCCTGTCGTGTCTTTTTTGTAAAAAAAGACGGCGGCCTTTCCGGGAAGATAGGCGGCGTATTTCTCGCGCATTTCGGGCGTGAGATTCTCTGTTCCTACGATGCTATAGGTACCACTGGGAAGTGTAAGAGAGCGCAGGCCGGTGACGGGATCCGTCTTGAAATCGGTGACTTCCCCATCGACTACGAGCAGTAGGTCGTAGTCTTCGTTTTCCGGGGAGGCGGTTTTTTCGGCGGTTTCCGCTGGCGGGTCGGTCGGGGTGTAAGCTGACGGCAATTTGTCCTGGATGCGGATTTCTGCCGCTTTGGAGGTGAATCCGAAAGCTGCCAGCAGGCCGGTGACGATGGGGAGCATTGCGATCAGGCGGAGCAGAGCGTATCTGCTCTTCATAGGCGTTGTCATCATTTGGATTCGTTTTTTTGTTAATGAATTGGTTAATGAATTGGACAGACCGTCGGCTACGTCCGGACTGTAACCGAACTGCTGCGTGAAGATGGTTTTCAGATAATTTCCTGTGTCGTGCCCCTCGGCGAGTACGTCGCGGTCGGCTTCGAACTCTTCCACTTCGGTAAGTGCGCGTGCTGCGAGCCACGCGAAAGGATTCCACCACAGCAGGGCTTTCAGGCTCTCCATAACGATCCGTTCGAGCGAATGGCGGTGGATGACGTGACTCTTTTCGTGGGCGAAGATCGCCGCAATGTCTTTTTCTGCGACGGAGCGGCTGATATAAATCGTGCGGAAGAAGGAGAACGATGCGATTTGAGCAGTAGGGCGTACCAATACGATACGTCCGATTCGTTCCTGTGTACTGTGTCGTCGCAGGCGTCGGATCAGAAGCGCTTGCCGGAACATGGAAGAGAGTAGAAGAAGTACTCCGCAACCGTACACGATCCATATCGCTGCCTCGTAATCGAACGCGGCGGCGGAAACGGAGGGGGCGGTGAAGGTGGTTTTGGCGGGAGTGCCTGCGGTGGCGTAAATCACCTTGCCCGGCCAGACCGGAATTCGGAGCAAGGGAATGAGAGCCGCCGCGAGGAGCGACCCCGTGAGGCAGAGCCGTGCTGCGAGGTACCCCGTGCAATTGCGCAGAAACAGCAGGTATGCGCCGTACAGTATGCCGCTGCAAACGACTGTTTCGAGGATGTATCGGACGATCTCTTTCATGACTTGTCGGTTTTATGTCGGGCTTGCCGGATGATGGCGAGGATTTGTTCGGTTTCTTGTATCGAAAGGTCTTCTCGCCGGGAGAAGAAAGAAACCATTTGGGCCAACGACCCGTCGAAGTAGGAGTTCAATATCGAAGAAACAACCGTCTTGGCGTACTCTTCTTTGGGAACGAGCGGGTAGTATTCGTAACTTTTGCCCCGTTCCGTACGTCCGACGTAGCCTTTGTTCTCGAGTATTTTGACGAAAGTGGCGATGGTCGTATATTTCGGTTTGGGCTCCTGCATTGCGGCGATGAGATCATTGATGGAACCTGCGCCCAGTTGCCAGAGGATCTGCATGACCTCTTCTTCGCCGCGTGTCAGTTTTTTGAGGGTGGTATTGTCTGTTTTCATTGTGTTTTTATTGGTTTACTACAAATTTAGTACTAAAATTTTAGATGTGCAAATAAATCTACTAAAAAATTAGATGAAAAGGTTGTTTTGTTCGGAAGCGATATTTTAATTTGCCCGTGCCTTGTACGATTTTACGTAGGTTGCGCCTCGGAAAACTGTAAACAAGTTCCCGTTTTCTCTCGGTTTTCACTATCTTTGCAGAAGATAGGAGGCGGTTCGGCAATCTTTGCGTGCAAGCCCGCACGATTGCACTCACCTTTCACTATCTTTGCCGTATGAAAAATATCGTATTTGATCTGGGAGGTGTGGTTTTCGGGCGCGATCCACGTAAGTGGGAGCCGGAATTTATGGAGTTCTTCGCGTTCATCCATGCGGAGAAAATGCCGGAATTTTGGGTGGATTACGACCGGGGCACCCTTACGCTCGATGAGGTCGTCCGTATATTGAGCCGGGAAAAGGCGTGCGATGAGCGGGTCACGGCCCGTTTTATTCGGGATGCGATCGACCGGCAGGAGGAGATCGTCGAAACCCGTGCGTTGGTCGGCGACCTGAAACGGGTCGGTTATAAGTTATATGTGCTGTCGAACATGTCGCGGGAGTTCATCGACTTCCTGCGCAAGATGCCGGTTTACCGCTGTTTCGACGGGGAGGTCATCTCCTGCGAAGAGCAGGTCGTGAAGCCCGAGCCGGAGATCTACCGTCGTCTGCTCGATCGTTATTCGCTCGATCCGGCCGAAACCCTTTTTATCGACGACCGTCCGGTGAATCTCGAAGCCGCCCGTACATTCGGTATTTCGACTTTTCTGTTCCGTCACCGCGAAGCGCAGCGGAGCTGCGATGAGTTGCGGAAAATGCTGTTGTGAAACGGGCGCTCCCGGCTCGGAGCCGAAATCATAAATTTTCGTTTATGAAGGCGTTGTGGATAAAAATTGTCCTATTGGCCGTCGCACTACCGGGCGTTTGGGGAAATGTTGCGGCGCAGGTAACCATCTCTGCCGATTTCGATACGGGCAGCATCGGGTCGGTCCGCCGGATCGATTCGGTGCGGATGCTTCATGCCGCGAAAAATTCGCTGGAGGTGATGAGCTTCGGAATACGGTCGCGCATCGACCCACTCAATCCCGTCGATACGGCCCTTCTGCCCAGCAGCCGCTGGTTCCATTTTCGCCTGGAAGGGGTGAAGGGAAAGCTGATGTTTCTGCGTATTCCCAATACCGAGATGGTGCGGCCGTTTTATTCGTACGACGGGGAGGAATACCTGCGCTTCGATGCAGGTGAATGTTCGCTGCCGCAGACAGTCTATAAATATTTCCTGCACGACACGGTTTATGTCGCTTATTTCCTGCCTTACAGTCATGCCCGACATAAAGCCAAAGCCGACGAGTGGGCATGTTCGCCTTTCGTGCGACGTCAGCGGATCGGCCGGAGCGGAGAAGGACGTCCGATCGAAATGCTGATCCTCACGGATGCCACTGTTCCGGACAGCCTCAAGCGCCGGGTGTGGATTCACTCCCGTGTGCATACCAGCGAAGCACCTGCTGCATGGTATCTCGAGGCAATGATCGACGAACTGCTTTCCGATGCGCCTCTTTCGCGGGAGATTTTGCGCCGCACGGTTTTCTACGTGGTTCCCGAGACCAATCCTGACGGTGTTCGGGGCGGTTATTCCCGTTCCACGGCGCAAGGTGTCAATCTTGAAATCAACTGGGATCGGCCCGACTCCCTGACACAGCCTGAAGTGAGGGTCCTGAAACGCACGATCGACAGTCTTTCGACAGAGCGTCCTTTCGACGTAGCGTTGAATCTTCACTCCCAGAGTGCGCCGTTCGTGACGTACTGGATTCATACGGCGAAATCGACCTCTGCAAAAATGTATCGACGCAAGATGCTGCTGTCGGCCCTGACGGTCGCCCATACGCCGTATTACCGTCCCATCGACCAGCGTTTTTCGGAAGCTGCTCCCCGGTATGCCGAGGGTTGGTTCTGGCAGCGCTTCGGCGAGAGAACGCTGGCCGTGACGTTCGAAACGCCCTATACTTATTATAATAACGATCCGGCAGGGGAATGGGTTTCCCGGGAGAGTTTGGCTGAATTGGCACATGCGTCGCTGTTGGCCTTGAGCGACCTGCTCGATTTGGGCGGCAGCGAGCGACGGCAGGCTGATTCGGAGCGGATGAAGGGGCGGGGCAAATGGTTGCGCCGCACGGCGAAGGACCGTCAGTTTTTCGGCGGTTCCTATCTGGTCGCGGAGCGGAAAGGGGCCTCCGTATCGTTCGTTTTTCCCGATGTGGCCGAAGGTCGGTATGAAGTGTTCAAGTGGATTCCCGGACCGCTGGATAAGAAATTCGCACGCGAGGAAAACCGGTGGCAGCCGATCGGCGAGGTCGTGCAGGAGCAGGCGGGGCGGCTCGTGTGGCGTTACCAGGCTGCGGCTCCGGGCGATGTGCTGGATGTGATTTTGCTCGTACCTAAATCGGAGCGATAGGGTGAAGTACAAGGGGACAAAAATTGTAAAGTTGTGTCTTCTGCGCTTATTTTTGTGTTCGAAGTGGGAATTTTTTGAACGGCTCGCTGCAATTGGAATTTTTGACTTGTCAGGCTTTCACTTGGTAAAAAGAAAGTCAGGCAACTCTTCAAGAGTTGCCTGACTGTGGGGTTTCTTCATCGTTTGTAGCGAGAGAGAGACTTGAACTCTCGACCTCATGATTATGAATCATGCGCTCTAACCAGCTGAGCTATCTCGCCATAGCTTTCCGTTTCAAAGCGAGTGCAAATATAAACCAAAAAGTTGAACGGACCAAATCTTTCTCCGAAAAATATGTCCTGAAAATGCATGTTGAATCGTATGGCATTGATTTTGACGGGTAAAGGGAAGTAAAATGAGAATCGTATATGGTGCAAGCGAAGACTTCCGACTTTCAACCTCTGCCGCTCAAGATACTCAATGTCTTGTCCCTCCTGGCCGGAGCATCTCTGCTCGTGGCCGTTTCGTGGGAGATTCTCCTGGGGGACCCGCGGCATTATTCGACTGACTACCTGCTGTTGCAAGGGATCGTCTGTGTTGTTTTTCTGGCCGATTTCTTTGCCCGGATGTGGATGGCTGACCACAGTTGGCGTTTTTTCTTTCGCAATCTCTATTTCTTTCTTCTTTCCGTTCCCTATTTGAATATCGTCGATTGGATGGGGATCGAACTTTCGCATGCGGAAGCGATGCTGATGGGACTCGTACCTCTTTTGCGGGCTTTGCTGGGGCTGTATGTGCTTTTCACCTGGATCATCAATAATCGGGTTACGCGATTGCTGACCTCCTACGTCTTGTCGATGTTGGTGTTCACCTATTTCGCCGCTTTGATTTTTTATGATTACGAGATCGAAGTCAATCCTGCGTTGCACGATTTCGGCGATGCGATCTGGTGGGCCAGTATGAACCTTACGACTGTCGGTGCCGATATCTTTGCCGTGACGGCCGTCGGTAAGATATTGACGGTGTTGCTCCCTACGTTGGGAATGATGATGTTCCCGATTTTCACGGTGTATGTCACTCAGATTTATACGCGCAACAGAAAGTCCGACTCTTGATCGGAGTCGGACTTTGCGCATGGGATCCGCTTTCGGACGGATTATTTTTTTTGTTCCCGGAGCAGGTCCCGAATCTCCGTAAGCAACAACTCCTCCTTGGACGGTTCTGGCGCCGGTGCCGGTGTCGGCGCAGCTTCCTGTTTTTTCTTCATCAGCTTATTCATCATCTTGACCATCAGAAAGACGCAGAAGGCCAGGATCGCGAAATCCACGCACTGTTGGATGAATGCGCCGTAATTCCACCAGATCGGTTCCGCAGGAACACTCTCCGCAGCTCCCGATCCGATTGCGTCGGTCACTACGTGCGTCGCTTTCGAGGAGAGGTCGCGCACCTTGCTGATGTCGAGCCGCAGCGACGAGAAGTCCGTATTGCCGATCAGGGCGCCGATGGGCGGCATCAGGATGTCGTTGACCAGCGATGAAACGATTTTTCCGAACGCACCGCCGATGATTACGCCGACAGCCATGTCCATTACGTTGCCCTTGAGGGCAAATTCCCGAAATTCTTTGAAAAAAGACATATACGTTGATTTTTAAGGTTAATTGTGGCAAATGTAATACGATAATATACAAAGATACGAATAAGCCGAGTGCAAAAGCAAATTTTATTTGCATTTTGCCGAGGCGAAGTATCCAAGACGAAGTCAAAGATACTATTTATTTGCGAAAAGAAAAACCGGTCCCGCTGATTTTTCGGGGACCGGTCGGATGATATATTCCGGAAGAAAATTATTCTTCCACTTCCACCAGGATGGCATCGGTTGCGACGTTATCGCCTTCCTGTACGAGAATCTGCTTGATCGTACCCGCCACGTCGCTGGTGATCGAGTTTTCCATCTTCATCGCCTCGAGGATAACCACTTCTTGTCCGGCTTTTACCTTGTCGCCGACTTTCACCTTCAGGGCGATGACCTTGCCCGGCAGGGGAGCGGTCACCTTGTGGCCCGTGATAGCTTTGGCTTCGGCCTTGTGTTCGCTCTGTGCGGCAGTTTTCGGAGCGTCTTTGGCTGCCGTCGCTTCGTAGGCTTTCTTCTTCTGGTCGGTGAGGAACGTCTTGGCAACCATCGGGAAGAGCTCGAGCAGAAGCACCTCTTTTTCATTGGCAGCGAGCTTCACGCCTCCTGCTTCTGGCAGTTCGGGGTTGGGCTGCATCTGGTATTTCGACGTATCGTAGGGAATCTCTTCGCGTACACCGCAGATCTTGAACCGGAACTCGGGGTCGATCTTCACCGGCGTTTCACCGTATTCGCCCTTTACGAGAGCAACGAATTGCGAACTCTTGGTCGTGTACATCGGCCGTCCGGCCTTTTCGTCCAATGCGCAGCTTACGGCCTGGGCACCCACGATCTGCGAGGTCGGGGTCACCAGCGGGGGCAGACCTGCGGCCAGACGTACAGTCGGGATCAACTCCATGGCGCGGGGCAGAATCTCCTCGGCCTTGAGCTGCTGGAGCTGTGCCACCATGTTGGAGTACATGCCGCCCGGGATTTCGGCCTTCTTGACCAGTTCGTTCGGTGCCGGGAATCCGAAATGGGCCTCGATCTTGTGGCAGGCGTCGAGCAGCGTCTCTTCGTCGTCCGCCTGCGCTGCTTTGATCGCACGGTCGAATTCGGCGTCGATCTCCTTCGGAAGTTCGTCGGTGAGCGGATTGAAAGGTTTCGGCATAGGCTTCTCTTTGCCGAAGACCGAAATTTCGAGCTCTTTGCGGATCTCCTTGAGCTGGGTGTTGATCTTGGCAACGGCTTCCATGTTGACACCCGTGTCGATCCCCAGTTTCTTGCAGAAGACGTAGATCAACTCGATAGCCGGCGCTCCCGTACCGCCGCTGAAGTACCAGCAGTTGGTATCGACGATATCGACTCCTGCGACGATCGCCGCCAGCACCGATGCCAGACCGTAGCCCGGGGTGCAGTGGGTGTGGAAATCGATGGGGACATTCAGATTCTGCTTGAAGAGTTTCACCAGTTTGCTCACGCGGTGGGGCGGGATCAGACCCGACATATCCTTGATCGTGATCATATCGGCTCCCAGCGCCTCCATCTGCTTGGCTTTCGAGAGGAAGTATTCGTCCGTGAATACCGGCTTCGGGTTCTTCTTGCCCATCAGTTTGCCGAAGAACCCGATTTCCGGATATTTCGGATCGACCGTATAACATACCGCACAATCGGCGATACCTCCGTACTGCTTCACGTATTTTACGGTCGATTTAACGTTGTTCACGTCGTTCAGGGCATCGAAGATACGCATGATGCCCAAGCCGCTCTGAATCGAATTACGGCAGAAGCCGTCAATGATTTCGTCCGTATAGGGGGCGTATCCGAAGAGGTTGCGGCCGCGCGAAAGGGCCGTGAGCTTCGATACGTTTCCGATTGCCTTGTGAATGGTTTCCAGGCGGGTCCAGGGATTTTCGTTCAGGTAGCGCATTACCGAGTCGGGCACTGCGCCGCCCCAAACTTCCATGGCGTAAAAGTTCGCATCCTTGTAGAAAGGAAGGCAGCGGTCGATTTGGGCCTGGTTCATTCGTGTAGCGAAAGACGACTGTTGGCCGTCACGCAACGTAAGATCTCTGATTTTTAATGATTTGGCCATTGTATTGAATTTTTAATGGTTGTTTCCCTTCCTTTTGGCTCGCTCCGTTTTTCTTCGGAGAAAGGCCGTATTGTTATTCGAATAACAAATATAGTGAACAAATTTGAATTTCCAAATTTTGTGCAAAAATTTTTAATAAATAATTTCTGCCCCGGTGATCGTTTCGAACGAAGCGGAAAAAGGCGTCGAATGGATTTTTTTAATAGTTGTGAAACAATATGTTACGGCGTGTTGCCGAGAGTCGGTTCCGGACACCGGATTTGCCTCTGTCCCTGACCGGGTTTCGGGGAATGCGGGAGCGTGGGAATTCGTGCCGCCGGTTCCGAAAGAGATGTCGAACCTTATGCCGGAACAGATTTTTCGAATTTCGTATCTGGGATTCCCGATCGTGTCGCTGCCTTTTTATTTAGATACTTCGCCTCGGCAAAATACAAATAAAATTTGTTTTTGCACTCGGCTTATTCGTATCTTTGTAAAGCAATTCAGCAGGACTACTTCCACTCGATACAAATTGTGTTCATTCATGGAGAGCAGACATTATCTGCTCTTTCTTTTGCGTTGTGTTACCACATTTTTTGAGTGTGAAATGAAGATTTCCTTTATAAGTATAGATTCAGAATCAAAAAATATGGAAGATTGAAAGAGATTCCCATTAAAGAGGGAATAGGTAAAAGATATATAACACAATTAATAATCAACTATTTATGAATACAAATAGCATTGCCAATCAAAATTGAACAATTAACGCTCCCGCTGGCGCAACTTACTTGTCAGACTTTCTGACTGAGATTCCCACTAACTGCCTGTTCAACAAGAAGCAGACAGGTTGCGGTGCTACCGAGTTGGCTATCCCTAACTCCATTCCAACCATTATCGCCATGCCTTACGTGGCATTGGTAAAGAACAAGACCATCTACCGCAAAGATGATATTTCTGTACTGGGCGTTTACGAGGGTATTGGAGCGCAGGACATTATCGACTATGCACAGAACCATTCTCCATTAAAGATAGCTGTTACATACGATTCCCTGCCACGAACTATTAAAGCATTGCAAAGTATCGGCATAGACCCTTATAAAGATACTTTCCTGCTGGTGGATGAATGACACGTACTGTTCAACTCCTATTCGTTCCGTCATAACGCCATTAAGAATTTACTTGCAGAAGCCGCTAAATTCGATAAGGCAACTTATATGACAGCTACCCCTATTGAGCAGGAGTATGTTTTAGAGGAGTTGAAACACCTGCCTGTTTTCGAAATCAACTGACCGCATCTGCAAGAGGTCAAAATCCGTTCCCGCCAAACATCCAAGCCTGCACAGTATATCGTCAAGGAGTGCCGCAAGGTATTAGATAACGGCTTACCCCATAACCTGCATATCTTCGTAAACAGCGTGGAGTTTACTGCAAAAGTAATCGACCTTGCAAAACTCACTCCCGAACAGGTTAAAGTGGTCTGTTCGGTTAGCGGGGACAATGGAGAGAATAACCAACGCAAGTTGGGCAAGGATTATCCCATCGGTCAGCCGTCAGATCCCGTGAAGAAAATCAACTTCTATACCTCTACCTGTTTTGAGGGTTGCGATATTTACGACGAGAACGGCGTTACATTCATCGTTAGCGACGGCAACAAGTCCAATACGCTCCTGGATATTTCGACCTTGTTTACACAGATTTGTGGACGCTTACGGGATTCCAAATACAAAGGCGAGATTATCCATGTCTATTCCACGACCAAGTACAGCCGTGATGTTACCCTCGATGAATTCGTGGCATCGACAAAGAAAGTGTTTGCAGAAGCGGTAGATTATGCCAAGGAGATAAATGGATTGAGTGAAACGGCACGGGAAAAGACCTTATCGAAAATCAAATATATCAACGAACAATATGTAAGGATAGAAGATAATCGCCTTATCGTGGATAAGAACCTCGCCAATATGGATATTGTGAATTTCAAAATCTGCCGTCATATTTACAGAACCTATGTGCGCCCGTACAAGCTGCTTAGTAAATATCCCACTGGCA
>ULWS01023030.1_pt1 | contig 10540 bp, 9 predicted proteins | sample 1960591 | NCBI WGS metagenome assembly ULWS01 (sample SAMEA4835818, study PRJEB28245) | human gut metagenome | biome: gut microbiome; material: fecal sample | place: Denmark | collected 2008
GTGGTGTTCATCTTCGGCGGCGTGGCACTGGTGCTGGTGCTCTTCATGTTCCAGATGTTCCGTCTGCAGGAGCGCGACCGCCGGAGCGCCACCGAGATCAGCGACCTGAAGACCCTGAACCAGACCCTCGAGGAGCTGCACCGCAGCGAGGAATCGCTGGCCCATGGGCAGCGGCTGCAGATGATGGGCACCCTTACCGGCGGCATCGCCCACGAGTTCAACAACTTCCTCACCCCCATCACCGGCTATGCCGACCTCATCATGGCCGACGCCGACCCGGGCAGCGAGATCTATGACAACGCGATGGAGATCAGCGAGGCGGCCCAGAAGGCGCAGGAGGTCGTGAAACAGATCTCCTCCATGAGCCGGAAAAACGTGGAGACGGTCTACGACGCCGTGTCGGTGGAGGGACTGCTCCGTCGGACCCGGAAGCTGGTGGAGACGAACTGCCCGAAGAACGTGGAGTTGAAGGAGGAAAATGAGCTGAGCGGCGAATGCGTTCTGGGCAACGCGACACAGCTGCAGCAGGTGCTGCTGAACATCAGCATCAACGCCATCCACGCCATCGGCGCCGAGGGCGGAAAGCTGACCATCCGAGGCAGCGTCGTGCCCCGCAGGGAGCTTGAGGCCCTCTTCCCGGAAGAAAAGATCTCGGAGGAGTGGCCCAACTACGTTTGCCTCAGTGTCACCGACACCGGCTGCAGCATGGACAAGGAGACGATGCAGCACATCTTTGAGCCCTTCTTCACCACCAAAAAGACCGGCGAGGGCACCGGCCTCGGCCTTGCTCTGGCGGACCAGATCATCCGCACCCACCGGGGCCGCATCCGGGCGGAGAGCACCATCGGCAGGGGCACGACCTTCTACGTCTCCCTGCCAGTGCTGGAACAGCAGCAGGAGCGGGAACAGCTGCAGTGGGGCGTGGACAGCAAACTGCGCATCCTTGCGGCGGACGACAACAACAAGGTCCTCGACCTGCTGGACAAAGACCTCAGCGCTCTGGGCCTGAGTGTGTCCACCTGTTCCCGCCGGGGCGAGCTGCGCCAGCTGCTGGAGCAGCAGCCTTTCGACGTCCTCGCCATCGACGAGAGCCTGATGAGCAGCAGCGGCGTGGATTTCTGCATGGCCATCCGGGGCCGCTACCCCGGCATGACCCGCATCGTCATGACCAACTCGCCTACCCGGGAGATCGTGGACGCCCGCAGCCACGGCGTCATCGACGGCTATATCGTCAAGCCCGTGTCGGCGTCCACCCTTCTGGCCCAGATACGGAGCAGCCGGAAAGAGTAAGCAGCGGCTGTTTTCTGTGAATTTGTGGAATATGCACAGAGACATCCTTCATAATTCGACAATATGATAAAAATGCAAGAAATATATTGACAAATCTAATGGGGGAGGGAAAAATAAAGCCAACAGGCCGACGACCGGAACTGGACAGCCTGCCTGTAAGATCATTCATAATTATGGAGGCAAAAATCATGAAAATGGCAAAGAAGTTTCTGGCCGTCGCCCTCGCCGGCGTTCTGGCACTGTCCGTTCTGACTGGCTGCGGCGCTAGCGTCAAGAGCAAGGACATCGCTGACTCTCTGACCAAGATGGGCGTCAAGGTCGAGCAGGATGATGGCGTGGATGCCACTGCTAAGGAGACCCTGAAGGCTATCGAGGCTATCATCAATTCTGAGACCAACACCGGGGCTGACAAGATCACTCTGGATAATGCTGTTAGCAAGGCCACCGGCAGGGTCATCAAGGATTACAACATCAGCAACATCCCTGATGCAGTTAAGAAGGCTCTGGGCCTGTTCACCGGCACTGGCGCTACCGCTGCCGATAAGGAAAACGACGGCAAGAAGGTTCAGGTTGCTCTGGTCAAGACCGAGAATGCCACGAAGGACGCAAGCCTGCAGGCTGCCCTTGTGAGGGACAGTCTGGTCCCTGCTAATAATGTTGTCCCTTCCAGCAACCGGAAGTATGTTGAGCCCAGCAAGCTGGGCTCTGCCAAGACTAGCGACGGCAAGTACATCCTGGTCGTCATCGTCACCGATATAGTCGATGCCGCCTAATTCCCGCTTCCCCATGTGAGGACCGCCGCAAGGCGATAGATTCCCCATAAATAAAGATGACAACAAGCCCCGGAGTGGAAACACTCCGGGGCTTGTTGTTTTTTGTTTTTTTGCGCAGTTCCGGTTTTATTGTATCCAACCTTCCATACAGAATCTTACAGGATATTAAGAGCTTCCTTAACAAACCGTAACGCAAGGCGCTTTGGCGTTTAAGTTTGGGCCGGTATACTGAAACCATAACGAACGGGAATGATTCTGGATGACAAAACAGAATGCATCCCCAGTATACGAAAAAGGAAAGGAAGTACAAACCCATGAGTGATACGATCCTCGCTCTGCTCGGCTTTGCAACGGTGATTGCGGTCATCGTCCTGCTGCTGCGCAATGTCACGGTCCCTGCACTGGCATTCGTCAGTGTCTCGACCATCACCGCAGCCATTCTGGTGGCGACCGGTGCTTTCACGCTGGATGAGATGGCCGGCTTTATCAAGGAGGGCGTCAAGGGCGTCCACGGCACTGCCGTCCTGTTCATCTTCTCCGTCCTGTTCTTCGGCGTCATGACCGATGCGGGCATGTTCGACAAGATCATCGGTGCTCTGATGAAGAAGGTCGGCAACAATGTCGTTGGCGTTGCCCTGATGACCTGCCTCATCGCCATCATCGGCCATCTGGACGGCGGCGGCGCTTCCACCTTCCTCATCACCATCCCCGCCATGCTGCCCGTCTACAAGCGCCTGCACATGCGCCGTGAGACCCTGCTGCTCATCTGCGTCACCGCAATGGGCGTCATGAACCTGATGCCCTGGGGCGGCCCCACCATGCGCGCCGCAAGCGTCATCGAGATGGAGCCGAATGACCTGTGGTTCCAGCTCATGCCCATGCAGATCGTCGGCTTGGTGCTGGCCATCGGCACTGCCATCTTCTGGGGCCTGCAGGAGAAGAAGCGCATCGCAAAGCTCGGCGATGCCATCGCTGCTGAGGACGCCGGCAAGTACGACGACTCCGACGACGGCAAGAAGGACGAGACTCTGGCTCGCCCGAAGAACTTCATCTTCAACGTCATCCTGACTCTGGCCGTCATCATCGTGCTGGTTCTGGACATCTTCCCCTCTTACTACGTCTTCATGGTCGGCTGCGCTCTGGGCATTCTGGTCAACTACCGCGGCAAGAAGCTGCACAACTCCATCATCAAGAGCCACGCTTCCGCTGGCCTGAGCATGGCATCCACCATCCTGTGTGCCGGTGTCTTCCTCGGTGTCCTGAGCAAGAGCGGCATCATGGAGAAGATGGCAGTCGTCATGGCAAGCTTCATCCCGACCTCTCTGGGCCGTTTCCTGCCCATCATCATCGGCATCCTGAGCGTGCCTCTGGCTCTGCTGTTCGATACCGACTCCTACTTCTACGGCCTGCTGCCCGTTCTGGTCAGCGTTGGCAACCAGTTCGGCGTCAACCCGGCTCACATCGCCATCGCAATGGTCGTCTGCCGCAACTGCGCTACCTTCATCAGCCCGGTGGCTCCCGCTACCTATCTGGGCATCGGTCTGGCCGGTGTCGAGATCAAGGACCACATCAAGTACTGCTTCGGCTGGCAGTGGGGCGTTTCCATCGTCTGCCTCGTCGCTGGTCTGATCCTCGGCGTCATCCACTTCTGATCAACTGAATTTCCGCCCGGCTGCCCTTCGTTGGACGGCCGGGCATTTTTGCAGGATACTTTTTACCACTTTTTCCCAAGGAGGCTGCTGCAATGCGTGAGAACTTTGTCTGCACCGCGGCCGATGCCATCTACAAGCTGGCAGCGGGCAACCTGAAATACCTGAACGCGGAGAACGGGAGCGGCGATATTTCCCGCCGCATCCGGATGTCCACATGGGCCAAGGGCCAGTCGCCCTACGCCATCATCGTCACCTGCTCGGACTCCCGGGTCATCCCGGAGAACATTTTCTCGGCGGGCATCGGGGAGCTGTTCGTCATCCGGCTGGCGGGCAATGTCATCGACGACCACCAGCTGGGCAGCATCGAGTACGCGGCAGGTCATCTGGGCTGTCGGCTGGTGGTGGTGCTGGGCCATACCCACTGCGGCGCGGTGGATGCGGCCATCCACCACGAGTCGTCCGGCTATATCCGCTACATCACGGACGAGATCAAGAAGGCCATCGGAGAGGAGACCGACCCCTACAAGGCCAGCTGCCTCAACGTCCGGCACAGTGTACAGGAGATCGAAAAGAGCCTGTGCATCCATAACATCGAGGAGGAAACAGGCCTGCGGGTCGTCGGTGCGATGTATCACATCGAGGACGGCAGCGTCGAATTTCTGTAACATCGGAGCATTGCGGCAAAAAAGGCCCTTTTCCACGGCGGGAAAGGGCCTTTTCCTCTGTTTGACAATCCGGCCTCGTTCGCTTATACTGACAGCGGAAAAAGAAACCGACGGAGGGACGGAATATGGTACAGGTAGATTTGATCACGGGATTTCTCGGGGCAGGAAAGACCACCTTCCTGCGCAGATATGCAGCGTGGTGGGCCGGGCAGGGCGTCCGGGTCTGCGTGCTGGAAAACGACTTCGGCGCGGTGAATGTGGACGCCATGCTGCTTCAGGATCTGGAGGCGGTGGGGGTCGAGGTCGAGACCATCAGCGGCGGCTGCGACTGCGACACCCATCAGCGCCGGATGCGGACGAAGCTCATCTCGATGGCCATGCGGGGCTTTGAACGGGTCGTCGTGGAACCCAGCGGCATCTTCGACGTGGACGAGTTCTTCGACGTGCTGCGGGATGAGCCGCTGGACCGCTGGTATCAGCTGGGGAATGTCATCGCCATCGTGGACGCTCTGCTGCCTGAGACCCTCTCGCCGCAGGCGGAATATATCCTCGCCTCCGAGAGCGCGTGGGCGGGCAAGGTCCTGCTGAGCCGCTGCCAGCTGGCCACGGACGGGCAGAAGGAGGGAGCGAAGGCCCATCTGGCCCGTGCGCTGGAGGCCTGCAAGTGCTCCCGGAAGTTCGGCCCGGAGGAGATCCTTGCAAAGGACTGGGCCGAGCTGACCGGGGCGGAGATGGCCCGCATCGCGGGGTGCGGCTACCGGCAGGCCAGCTGCGAAAAGCTCCATTTTGAGGAGCACGACGCCTTTGCTTCGGTCTACTTCCTCGAACTGGGCCTGTCCCGTGCCTGTCTGGAACGGAATATCCCGTCCCTCTTCGGCGATGCCGCCTGCGGCAGGGTCCTCCGGGTGAAGGGCTTCGTGGAGGACGGCGGCCAGTGGTATGAGCTGAACGCCACCGCAGCCGGTCTGACGGCTGCACCCATCCCGCAGGGACAGCAGGTGCTCATCGTCATCGGCGAGGGGCTGGACAAGGCCCGGCTGGAAGAGGAACTGAGGCGGTGAGTTTTCCACAAGGAAGCAGATAATTGTGCAATATTGATTGCGCCGACCCTCCTGCAGCGTTATAATAGAGAAAAATAAATCAGGAGGCCGTTTCATGAGCATTTCGACCACCCAAAAGCCGACCACCCGCCGCATCGTGGGCATGGTGGTGGGCATTGTCATTATTGGTCTGGGCATCGCCCTCTTCAAGCAGTCCCATCTCGGCAACGACTCCATCAGCGCGCTGAATATGCGCCTCGCCGAGCTGCTGGGCATCTCGCTGGGCGTACAGAACGTCGCCACCAACATCCTCTTCTTTGCGCTGGAATTCTGGTTCGGGCGCAAGTACATCGGCCTTGGCACCTTCGTCAACGGCATCGGTATGGGGTTCATCATAACCTTCTTCTACGACCCCATTGCCGCGGCCTTCGGCCCGGCAGCGTCCCTGCCGGAACAGCTGGTGTGGGTAGTGCTGGCCGTCCTTGTGACGGCGCTGGGCGCGTCTCTCTACCAGACGGCTGACCTCGGCATCGCGCCCTACGATTACCTCTCGCTGGGTCTGCGGGACTACACGCACTTCCAGTACTTCGGCTGCCGCGTCTTCACCGACGCCTTCTGCGCCCTGCTCTGCTGGCTCCTGGGCGGTCTTGTGGGTCTGGGCACCCTCATCTGCGCGTTCTGCCTCGGACCCTTCATCCAGTTCTTCAACGGCCTCGTCTCCGAGCGGGTCCTGCAGTATAAGCCCGAAAAAGCATGAGCATAACAAAAAAGACATCCGCCGGCGGCAGATGTCTTTTTTGTATCTTACTCGAATTTGAACAGCGGCGTTCCGGTGGAGACGATGCCGCCTGCGGTGAGATGGAGTGCCGGTAGGTCGTCGGCGTTGGTCACGATGACGGCGCTCTCGGTGGAAAGCCCGGCGGCGCGGATGACGTCGAGGTCTACCCGCAGCAGGGGCGTGCCCGCCCTGACGGTCTGGCCCTCTTGGACGAGGAGAGTGAAGCCGCTGCCCCGGAGGGTGATGGTGTCCATCCCGATGTGGATGAGCAGCTCGATGCCCTCATCGCTTTCCAGCCCGATGGCATGGAGGGTGGAGGCCACTGAGACGACTCTGCCGTCGAAGGGAGCAAAGACCGTGTCACCGGTCGGCTCGATGCCGCAGCCGGGGCCGAGGATGGCCGCAGCAAAGGTCTCGTCGGGCAGCTGCTCCAGAGGGAGGACGATGCCGTCGATGGGCGCTTTGACGACCATCTTTTCGCCGGAGAACCGTGTCTCTTCCGCCGCCTCCGCCCTGCTGCCGAAGAGCCTGTCAAAAAAGCCCATAGAGCGTTCCTTCCTTACATCAGAGCGATAAGCTTCTCGACTTCTTCCATCCGGGTGGCCCAGCTGGTGGCGATGCGGACGACGGTGTGGCTGTCGTCGAACTTTTCCCAGAAGCCGAACTTGGCCTTGCCCTCCAGCGCGGCCAGCTGTGCGTTTTCCAGCACGACGAAGATCTGGTTGGTGGGGGAGTCCATGAAGAAGCGGTAGCCCTTTGCGGTGAGGCCCTTCTTGAGGGCATTGGCCGTCTCGATGGCGTTGCGGCTGATGCGGGTGTAGAGGTCGTCGGTAAAGAGGACGTCGAACTGGATGCCCATGAGGCGGCCCTTGGCCAGCAGAGCGCCCTGCTGCTTTACCATCGTCATGAAGTGGGCCGGTGCGCCGTGGGGGAAGACCACGGCCTCGCCGCAGAGTGCGCCCACCTTGGTGCCGCCGATGTAGAACACATCGGTCAGCTTGGCGAGGTCGGCCAGCGTCACATCGGTGCCCTCGCTGGCCAGTGCGTAGCCCAGACGTGCGCCGTCCACGAAGAGGGGCATATGGTAGGCATGGCAGACGGCGGACAGGGCTTCCAGCTCGGCCTTCGTGTACAGCGTGCCGTACTCGGAGGGGTGAGAGATGTAGACCATGCCGGGGAAGACCATGTGGTCGTGGTTCGCGTCGGCGTAGAAGGTCTTGCAGAAGTCCTCTACATCGGCGGCGTCCAGCTTGCCGTTCTTCTGGGGCAGGCCGATGACCTTGTGGCCGGTGAACTCGATGGCACCGGCCTCATGCCCGGCCACATGGCCGGTGGCGGCGGCGAGCACGCCCTCCCAGCGGTGGAGCAGGGAGGCAATGACGATGGCGTTGGTCTGGGTGCCGCCCGAGATGAAGGACACATCTGCCTCGGGGCAGGCGCAGGCGGCGCGGATCTTCTCCTTTGCGCTGGCACAGTAGGGGTCGGTGCCGTAGCCGGACACTTTCTCGAAGTTGGTCTCGGTCAGCTTCTGGAGGATGGCCGGATGCGCGCCCTCGCAGTAATCATTTTCAAAATACAGCATATACGTTCTACTCCTTTTCTGCAGCGGATGACTTTATTATGTACCCCGGCCCGGAGTTTGTCAATTCAGGGGGCAGAAAACAGCCACCCTTTGCTGTATCTTTAATATATTTGTGGTATAATTTTATGGTAAGACCGAATATAGATCGGGAGGGGACAACGATGAAGCAGATGCTCCGCAAGTGGGATATTTGGGTGTTTCTGGCGGCGCTCATCGGTGCATTCGCCTGCATGACGCTCATCCAGTTCATCAGCGGACGCATCGACGGCGTGGCCTCGATGGTGTTCCTGCTGGCGGTGTTCTTCGTCTCGATGTACACCGACGGCTACTGGTGGGGCGTTGCAGCCTCCATCACCAGCGTGCTGGCGGTCAACTTTGCGTTTCGCACGCCCTATTTTGCCTTCAACTTCACCATCCCGGAGAACATCTTTTCGGGCGTGGTGATGCTGGTGGTGTCCTTCATGACCAGCACCCTCACCACCCGCATCAAAAAGCAGGAGCAGCTGCGGATGGAGAGCGAGGCCGAAAAGATGCGGGCCAACCTCCTGCGGGCAGTCTCCCACGACCTGCGCACCCCGCTGACGTCCATCTACGGGGCCTGCTCGACCGTCATCGACAACTACGACTCGCTGGGCCGGGAGCAGAAGGTCAAGCTCCTCTCCGAGGCATGCGCCGACGCCCAGTGGCTCAACCGGATGGTGGAGAACCTGCTCTCCGTCACCCGCATCGACGCCGACGGCGTCGCCATCCAGAAGACCCCCACGGTGCTGGAAGAGCTGGTGGATACCGTACTGGTGCGGTTCCAGAAGCTCCACCCCGGCGTGCCGGTGGAGGTGAAACTGCCGGATGACTTCATCGTCATCCCGATGGATTCCATGCTCATCCAGCAGGTGCTGACCAATCTGCTGGAAAATGCCGTGCTCCACGCAGAGGGGATGACCAACCTGACGCTGCGGGTGTTCACGCTGGGGCGGCGGGCGGTGTTCGAGGTCATCGACAACGGCTGCGGCATCCCGAAAGAACAGTTGAAGAGGCTTTTCAGCGGCACGACGCTGGCGCAGGATACCTCGTCGAGCGGCAAGCACGGCATGGGCATCGGGCTGTCGGTGTGTGCGGCCATCATCAAGGCCCATGGCGGCGAGATCAAAGCCGAGAGCACGCCCGGCGAGGGCACGACCATCCGGTTCTGGCTGGAAACGGAAGAAGTGGATACGGAGGAAACAGAGGATGAGCAATAATAAATTCAAGGTACTTATCATCGAGGATGAGGCGAACATCTGCAGCTTCATCCAGACCCTGCTGGAGACCAACGGCTATCAGGCGCTGGTGGCCCAGACCTGCATGATGGGCATGACCATGTTCATCTCCTACAACCCCGACCTCGTCATCCTTGACCTTGGCCTGCCCGACCGGGATGGTCTGGACGCCATCCGCTCCATCCGTCAGAAGTATCTGACCCCCATCATCGTGCTGTCGGCCCGCACTACCGAGCGGGATAAGATCGAGGCCCTTGACCTCGGCGCCAACGACTACATCACCAAGCCCTTCGGCACCGGTGAGCTGCTGGCCCGGGTGCGGGCTGCGCTGCGGGTGAACCGCTATGGCGGCGGCAGCCTGCCCGGCGGGGTGTTCAGCGCACAGGGCCTCACCATCAACTACGAGCGCCGCAAGGTGTTCGTGGACGGGCAGGAGGTGCGCCTGACCCAGACGGAATACAACATCGTGGCCTTCCTGTCCGAACACGCCGGGCGTGTGATGACCTATGCAGCCATCGTCCGGGCCATCTGGGGCGACACGGACGCCAGCAGCACCAAGAAGCTGCAGGTGAATATGGCCAATATCCGCAAAAAGCTGGGCAGCCGCCCGGGCAGCAATACCTACATCCTCAACGAGCTGGGCGTGGGCTATCGGATGATCGAGGAAGACGCCAAGCCGCTGGAGCCTGCGGAGGAGACGAAATGACACTGGCGCTGATCCTGTTCGTCCTGTTTTATATTTTGATGCTGGCAGTGCAGCAGTACCGTCCTTGGGTCGCGCTGGGCGGCGCGGGGACGTTCCTGCTGCTGGGGAAGCTGGGCGTGTACGATTTCACGCTGGCGGACGCCGCCCGGGCCGTGGACTTCAATGTTCTGCTGATGATGGCAGGGATGATGGGCACGGTCTTTCTTTTTATCCAGAGCAAAATGCCCGCCCGGCTGGCCGAGGAACTGATCGCCCATATGCCGGATGTCCGGTGGGCCGTGTCGGTGCTGGCCCTGCTGGCGGGGTTCATCAGCGCGTTCGTGGACAATGTGGCCACTGTCCTGATGGTGGCCCCGGTGGGGCTTGCCATCGCCCGACGGCTGCGCATCTCGCCGGTGCCAGTGCTCATCGCCATCGCGGTGTCCTCCAATTTGCAGGGCGCAGCCACGCTGGTGGGGGACACCACGAGCATCCTGCTGGGCGGCTTTGCGGGGATGAACTTCTTCGACTTCTTTTGGATGGAGGGCCGGCCCGGCATCTTCTGGAGCGTGGAACTGGGGGCGCTGGCCTCGCTGGGGGTGCTGTTCTGGCTCTTCCGCGACCAGCGCCAGCCCGTCCATGTGGAGGTGGAAACAAAGGTGGAGGACGATGTGCCCACGGCTCTGCTCCTGCTGACGGTGGGGCTGCTCATCGCGGCGTCCTTCCTGCCTGAGCCGTCCGGCGGCGTGCTGCATCTGCTCTACACCCTCCGCAGCGGCCTTGTCTGTATGGGGCTCTGCCTCTTCGGGGTGGCCCGGG
>ULWS01012702.1_pt1 | contig 10525 bp, 10 predicted proteins | sample 1960591 | NCBI WGS metagenome assembly ULWS01 (sample SAMEA4835818, study PRJEB28245) | human gut metagenome | biome: gut microbiome; material: fecal sample | place: Denmark | collected 2008
TATGTTCAGGATCTCACTGAGTGACATCGTCTTGTTTCTTAAGGTTCACTGAATGGTGTCATTCCCCGTCTCCGGCATCCTGGCCGCCGGCAGGCTGTCTTTCTGAGAATTTGGGGTTCGCGCGGAAATCGGCCACCACGAACTCCTCCCCGAAGGCGATGTTGGTGTCAGCCTTCATGAGAAGCTTGAAGAAGTAGAGCTCGCTGGCGTTGGAGATCTTGTCAATCTGGATGACGCTCTCGTCGTTCTGGAGGTTGACTGCGGCGAAGAGGTTGCCGTCGGGGTCAGGGGAACACAATGTGGCCACGATGACACCCTTGGGCCACGAGGCCACGGTCTCGATGGTGATGTCCTTGAAGCGCTTGCGGTTGGTCTTGGTCTCGTCCGCGTTCTTGGATTCGCGGTCGGTCAGCTCGTCGTCATATGTGTCGAAATCCTCGACGCTCATGATGAAGCGCAGCTTGGGATTTTCACGCATGGCCGTGGGGATTCCTGAACGGATGGCCCTGAGCCTGTCCTTCATCGTGGTGGCCTTGGAGACGTCGACGAAGATATAGTCGGCCGCCTTCGCCGCCTGGGTGAGGATGCCGTTCATGAGCTTCTCGTCATCATCCCCCTCGGCATACTCGCCGTTGACATAATGCCATCCGAGCTCGAACTGGACCTGCTTGGAAAGGGAGTCCAGGAGCTTGTTCTGGACCTCCGGGGGAAGCTGGGCGAACACGAGGTTCCCCTTGGGCTGGAACGGCCGCCAGATATGCTCGAGCGAGCGCGGGTTGAAGGTGGCGAACGCCATGAAGTCATGGGGTTCCAGGGTCTGTTCGGAGTAGTTGAAATCCCCCTTGGCGTCGGACACCTGGGGATCCTCCTTCCGCTTCTGCAGCATCTTGCCGGTCTTTATGCGGGGGACACCGAGTTTCTTCTCCACGCCGGGGATGACGTGGATGAGGCCTTTCTCCACGAGCTCGTTGCCCGTGGTGGCGACGGTCAGGATTTTCTCCAGAACCTCGCCGTTGTAATTGGTGTTGTCTACTTTGATTGCCATTGTTGATGGGATGTTGGGTTGTCACTTGTTGAGCTTGGCGCGGATCTCATCCATACGCAGTTCCCAGGGGCCTTTTTTAGGTTCACCCCCGCCATCCGGGGTGGATTCCGGGGAGATGGCGCCGCTGAGCTTCATGGCCGGGGACATCGCGTCCAGGGTGGCGTTGAGGTCGTCGATGCCGACCTTCTTGCCGAGGTCGATGAAATGCTGCTTCTTGTCAGCGGGGATTTTCTTTGCCGCGACTGCCGCGTCGACGGCCGTGGTGAGCTGCGCGAGCTTGAGCTTGTCGTTCTCCTCACGCATCCTTTCCGCCTCGTCGTTCGACGACTTGAGTTCGGCGAGTTTGGCGTTGACGGCCGCCTCGTCTGCCGTTTCCGGCAAGCCCAGTTGCAGGGCGAGTGTCTTGATGTCCATTTGTGGATTGTTGTTGGGTTTATGTTCAAGGATGGGGAGGGGGCATTCTCCTCCGTCACCCAGCGTGATAAGCTGTCCGTTCCTGTGCAGGCGGATGGCGTCGTTGTTGGCGCCGATGTCGACGAGCGACACCTCTATGAGGCGTGACTTGGTGACCGTGGCGTAGCGCTGGCCGGTCACGAGGTGCTCCGGGGCCTCGCTTGTCTCTATCACCTCGAAGCCGATGCTCACCATCCTCAGCGAGCCGAACTCCCATTGTTTCTTGCACTGGCAGGACAGCTCGGTGGCCTCGTCGAAGACAGGCTCCCCGGTTATCTCGCCGTTCTCCCTTTTTATGTCCTTTATGAGACCGATGGCCTTGCCCCGGTTGTGCATGTACAGGAGTATCGGGTTGCGCTCGTACTGGGAGATGTCCACCCCGTCGGTGAGGACGCGGTAGCCGTAGCTGTTGAGCGTGTCGTTTGTCAGTCTTACTCTGCTCATGTGATGTGCGATAATGATTCCGTGGCGCAAAGTTGGAGATTGGCGCGCCACATTCCAAAAAAGTGTGCAACGGTTGCATAGAAGTGTGCAACGGTTGCACACTTTTTTTGACCGCGCCCCTGAACTTCCCAATTTTGCAGGGCGGAAACGCCTACACACCATTGACATGACGAAAGCAGAACTCGAAAAGAAAAAAGACCTCGCCCGGACATTGTACCTCTCCGGGAAGGACCAGGCCGAGATTGCCGAGATGACCGGCGTCTCAAGGGCCACCATATCCAAATGGTGCACGGGAGGAGGCTGGAAGGAGACCCGCGCGGCCCAGACCATCTCGCGTCCCGAGCTGATCCGGAAACTTCTGCTGGTGACCAGCACCCTCCTTGACAAGGTCAACGCCTCGGGCGACCTCGGGATGATCGACAGTCTCGGGGACAAGCTCTCCAAGCTGACAGCGGCCATCGACAAGCTTGACAAGTCGCAGGCCAACGTCGTGGCCGCCATAGAGGTGTTCACCGCGTTCTCCGGATACATTAAGTTCCGTGCCAAGACCGACCCGGAGGTGACCTTGGAATTCATCAAGAAGGTGAACAAGCTCCAGGACAGCTTCCTCATCGAGTCATTCAACAAGGGGGCGCTTGTTTGTCATGGTGACTAAACTGACAAAGGAGCAGAAGGAGGCGTTCGCGCGGTGGAAGGAACACTGCCGCGATGTCCAGGCATTGACGGCGGCTTCTTTGTCCGTCGTGAAGGAGTCGCCGGCCGAGAAGGAACGCCGCGTCAGGCGTCTCCTCTCCAATTACGACGAATTCTGCGAGTACTACTTCGCCCATTACCTCACCTTGCGCGACAAGACAACCGGGGAGGTCATCCGCATGATACACAATGCGCCGTTCCACACCAAGGCGGCGCTCAAGATAAAGGACACGCCAGACCTGAAGGCGGTGTTCAAATGGCCGCGCGGCCACGCCAAATCCACCCACATCGGCGTGTTCATCCCCCTTTGGCTGATTTTCCAGCCGAAGAGGCTCATCAATTTCATGGTCACCGTCGGCAAGTCCGAGGACAGCGCCAGCCGTCTGCTCGGCGACCTCCAGGCGGAGCTGGAATACAACCAGAAGCTCATCGCCGATTTCGGGGAACAGAAGAACCTCGGCTTGTGGCTGCAGGGGGAGTTCAAGACAAAGGGTGGAGCGAAGTTCCTCGCCGTGGGACGCGGGCAGTCGCCGCGTGGCCTGCGTGACCGTGAGGCGCGTCCGGACTATATCGTCATCGATGACCTGGATGACGATGAGCTCTGCCGCAACGAGAAGCGCGTCAAGGAACTTACCGACTGGGTGAAGGAGGCGCTGTTCGGAGCTCTCGACGTGGGACGCGGCCGCTTCATCATGGTCGGCAACCTTATCTCCAAAAAATCGGTGCTTGCCAACATCGCCGCCTCGAAGGGGGTGCATGTGTCAGAGGTGAAGGCCGTCGACCGCGACGGGAACCCGGTATGGGCCGATAAGTGGACCAAGGAGGAGGCGCAGGCCGTCAAGGATTTCATGGGGTACAGGGCGTGGGAGAAGGAGATGATGCACAACCCGATCACGGACGGCACCATATTCCGCCACGAATGGATACGGTACAAGAAGATGCCGTCCCTGGAGAAGTATGACATGCTCGTGTGCTACACCGACCCGTCGTTCAAGTCCACCACGGCCAATGACTACAAGGCGTGCCGCCTTTGGGGCAAGATCGGGACGGAGCTGCACCTCATTGACACCTACGTCCGCCAGGACACCGTCTCCGGGATGGTCAGGTGGCTCTACGACCTGTATGAGCGCGTCCGCGACCGCGTGGCCGTGTCTTTCTTCATGGAGGCCAATTTCATGCAGGACATCATACTCGACGAGTTCGCCGCTGAGGGGTACCTGCGCGGTTACCAGCTCCCCATACTTCCCGACAAGCGCAGCAAGCCGGAGAAGGTGCAGCGCATCGAGGCGGTGTCCCCGCTTTGGGAACGGGGATGCGTGTGGTACAACGCGGCCCTCAGGGGGTCGCCGGACATGCAGGTCGGCATCGAGCAGACACTGGCGCTCGAGCGTGGCTCCAGGGCGCATGACGACGCCCCTGACGCGGACGAGGGGGCCATATGGTACCTGCAGCGCCACACCAGGCAACAGACTTTCAAACCGGTGGCGATTCCGCGTCGCTCGCCCAAAAACTCATGGTGACATGTTTATCAATCTGGAAGATTTCAGGATGGTGATTGACGGGGCGGCCCTGAAGACCGTCGCCCAGGCGTCTCCCGAGAATATAGAGTCGGCCGTGACCGTGGCCGTCGAGGAGGTAGCTGGCTACCTGCGCCCGGTTTACGACACTGTGGAGATTTTCTCCAGGACCGGGGATGCCCGCAACCGTCTCATCGTGGCCTACACCGCCGACATCGCGCTTTACCACCTGGCGGCCTCATTGCCCCAGAAAATGGGAATCGAGATACGCCGGGAACGGTATGACCGGGCCATAAGATGGCTCGAGGGGGTGCAGTCGGGAAGGATAATCCCGGACCTGCCCGGGGCCACGGCCGCCGGAGGGGCGGAGGGCTTCGGCACGTCGTTCCGCTCATCCCCCAGACTCAGGCACGACTGGTGACGCCCCGCGTGGGGACACACTGCATAACAACCAATCACAAGACATTAATGAGCCGAAAATCAAACAAGACCCGACAGCGGCAGGCAAGGAAAGAGCTGATTTCCAATATGAACAAGCGGGCGTCCATCGTGATGGAGCTGCACCGTTACGCGGAGTTCCTGACCAGGAACGATGTAGCCGACTGGCGCACCGCGTGGCAGGCCGCCATAGACCCGCGCCATCCAGACCGCCGCAAGCTTTACGACATCTACCGTGACGCGATGACCGACTCCCATCTGTCCGGCTGCATCCAGCAGCGGGTGGGCTTCGTCATGTCGCGCTCGTTCAAGCTTGTCGGTCGTGACGGGGTGGCCGACGAGGAGGCCGCGCATCTATTCGACCAGTCCTGGTTCAAGGATCTTTGCCGCCTGTGCCTGGAGTCGATATGGTACGGGCATTCCCTGGTGGAGCTGGGGGATGTCGTCACGGACGGTGACGGCCATCCCTCATTCTCCGGGGTGACGCTCATCCCGCGCAAGCATGTCGTCCCGGAGAAGGGGCGTGTGTTGCAGCGCCAGGGCTTGAACTGGGAGTCCGGGATCGAGTACCGGGAACGGCCCTGGTGCGACTGGCTCATCGAGGCCGGGCGTCCCGACGACCTCGGGCTGCTGCTGAAGGCCGCCCTGCACACAATCCCCAAGAAGCACGCGATGAGTTTCTGGGACTGCTTCGCGGAGGTGTTCGGGATGCCCTGGCGCATCGCCCGGACGGCCACGCGCGACCCGCAGGAGTTCCGCCGGCTCCAGGACATGATATATGACGCCGGGGCGAACCAGGGTGTGGTCACCGGGATGGAGACCGAGATACAGTTCGTGGAGTCAGGCAAGGGTGACGCGTTCAATGTCTACGACAAGCGCATAAGCCGGGCCAACTCGGAGCTGTCCAAGCTCGTGATCGGGCAGACAATGACCATCGAGGACGGTTCGTCGCTGTCGCAGTCCCAGACCCACCTGAAGGTGTTCATGAACCTCGTGGAGTCGGACCGCGACATGCTGCGTGACATCATCAACAACCAGCTTATACCTCTGATGATCCTGCATGGGTTCCCGGTCAGGGGGCTGCGCTTCGAGTGGAACGACGCCGTCGATTACACCCCGGAGCAGCAGGTGGCGTACGAGACGATGATCGCCGACCGGTACGAGGTGGATCCCTCCTATTTCGCCGACAAGTACGGGATGCCGGTGGGCGAGCGCCGTAATCCGGTGGCTTTGCCTGGAGCTGATGACGGCGGGGACAACGGAGACAAGGGGAAGCCCGGGAAGAATTTTTTCGATTAGGCCCCTCTGACTACGAGGGGCTTCACCGCCGTTACGCCGCCATCCTTGGCGATTGCCCGGGACTGGCCACGCTCGCCGCCCCGCCGGATGAGGTGGGCAAGCGTCTGTCGTCACTGTTCGGAGGCATGATGAAGGTCCTTTTCAAGGAGAAGGGGGGACAGCTGCGCGTGGAGGTCATCCTGGAACCGGCCGTCCAGGAGTTCGTCAACGCCCACGCCGCCGCGCTCGATCTCTCCGTGGCCAGGGTCGGGATGTCGGATGCCATGCGCCGTGGCCTCAGCAGGTCGAATTACATATTCTCGGGGATGAAGGCGTTCCACGAGCTCAACGAGGCTTTCCCTTCGCTCATCGATGAGAACGGCGAACGGAAACCGTTCGGACGGTTCTTGAACGATGTCCGGAAGATAGACGAGACCTACAACGCCAACTACCTGCGGGCGGAGTACAATTTCGTCAACGCCTCGGCCAGGGCGGCCGCCAAGTGGGAGGAGTTCGTCAAGGATGGTGACCGTTACAACCTGCAGTACCGCACCCAGCGCGACGACCATGTGCGCCCCGAACACGCCGCCCTCGACCGGGTGACGCTTCCTCCCTCGGACCCGTTCTGGCGGGACTTCTACCCGCCGAACGGATGGAACTGTTTCGTTGCCGGGACACCGGTGCTGACCGACAGGGGGTGGATGCCTATCGAAAGGATCTCGTCAGGAATGACCGTTGTCGGCGGCAGCGGTCAGTATCGCTCCGTGATTGGAACGCACACCAAACCGGTGAACGAGGAACTTGTCCGTGTCATCACCGAAAGGTCGCGGGCCACATGCACCCAGAATCACCGTTTCCTTACCCACAGGGGATGGGTCGCCGCCGGTTGCCTTGAGCCTGGAGACATACTCGTCCAGGTGGGAGAAGTTTCCCTTGTGGACATATCCGTTAACGCAATACACAACACCGCGGCAATTCTCAAGTATTGCCTTGTTTCTCTCAAAAGAAAGAGGAAACCGGTTGCGGCCCTGGCAATCGATGATTATCCCCAATTCGGGGATGATGAAATCAACGACGTATATGCCGCAAAGGTGGCGAACCTCGACTTGAAGCCCCATTGCGAGGAGGTGCTCGAGCAGCAGCGTCTCCGCTTTGCTCAGGTCGGTTCTCAGCGCGCTCATCCTCTCGGGATGGGCCCGTCTGGCGGCAATGCTGTTCCTGATGGCCTTCCTCTTCGTCCCCTCCCTGAAAAACGAGGAGGATGTCTTCAGCTTCTCCGAGACGCCGCGCACAAGGTCGCTGTCGCTTTTCGTCTTGCCTTGGCGCACGTGAAGCCCTTTTTTGGCAAGCGTGTGGTTGACGGAAGCGAGGTTTGCCCCGGCTGCGGCTCTTCTTGCGGGATTGTCAATCCATTGCGTTGCGACCGCTTCCCCGCCATGCCGGATTCTGATGCCGTGTTCCCGGAGTACGCGCCCAACTGTCCGCCCGTTCACATTCCAGTGGACGGCAAGCCATCTGAAGCTGCGCCTCTCCACCAGATACCGTTTTTCCGCGGCATCCCTCACATCCATGCCTTCGATGGCTTCAATTCTGTCTTTGATTTCCTGCGACGTACCTTTCTTCATACCCGTTACAATGTTGTTGAGGCCAAAGTTATATTAAAAAAGTCGGAATTGAAAGTCTACAACCTTTCTGTTGATGTCGATGAGTCATATGTGATACCACCTGGCATAGTCCATAACTGCCGCTGTGACGTGGTGCAGGTGCTCAAGTCGAGGTATCCGGTCACGGACCACGATGAGGCCATGCGTCTCGGGGAGGAGGCCCTGCGCCACGACACCAAGGGGATTTTCCGGTTCAACGCCGGGATGGAGCGGAAGTCGGTGCCGGATTACAACCCCTACACCATCCGGCGGTGCTCGACCTGCCCGGTGTCAAAGGGGGGCAATGGCGGTAAACTCGCCGCCTTCATACCCGACAACGAGGTGTGCAGGGCTTGTGTGCTGGTTCATCAATGCGAGCAGCTGCGTGGTGAGACTATACCGCACGGCAAAGGCTCAATTGAGATAAGTCATCTGGTGAACAGGGCGGACAGCGATTTCAACCGGCTGATGCAGGTGGCCAAGTTTTTCGCAAAGGATGGCGCGAGGGTCTCCCTGACCCCCAAGATGACGCGTCCTTCCAAATTCGAATATGACTGCGTGTATGGCTCTCTGCGCGGCACCGCCTATTATGGGAAATGCCCTGACCTGAAAATTGGTGATTATTGGTATGAACACGAAGGGTTCACCACTGACAATCCTAAACGGGCATTCTCAAATATGATTAATCATGGAATGAAGCAATCTGACCGCATCATCATCGATAAACCGGATTTAACAGACGCTTATATGAAGCGAGTGATTAATCAACGGCTGAAAGACGGTCATACAATAACAGAAGTATGGCTGAATGAGCGTGGACACCTCAGGCTTCTGTATAAAAAGTCGGAGGAATGATTCCTCATTCCTCCTTCTGCAACGAGTCGGTAGTCATTAGCTACGGAATCGTTATTGCAAAAGTACAAACAATTCCTGAAATACAAAAGTTTATGGAATAAATTTGTCCTGATTCCGGGAATTTGATGGGAAATTTCATTAACTTTGCCCCAGACAGGGCAATCACTCCATTGCTTGGGCAATCCAATTCATTCTTCAATAAAATAAACCAATGAAAAAAATCACAATTCTGCTTATGGTGCTGGCGCTCCACTTCTCGGCGGCCGCTACCGACTGGTTCCCTTTCAAGACGGTCAATCACAAATGGAACATCTCACTGAATGGCGGCTATTCTCCTTCCGGGGATGTTGGGCTGATGAGTTTCGGAGCGACAGTCCGGGGTATACATGTCACTATAGGGTGGCTTGGCTCGACACATAAGGATGACCCGCATCTCGACACTTGGAACGAGGATGCCTCATTCATGTTCCATGCCGGCTACCAGATTCCGGTTGTAAAAGCATTCCGTATCATACCGGTCTTAGGTATGGTTGGGGTGGGAGAAGCCCACACCGATGGTTATGACTGGGATTTCACTTATGACGCGTATGGACGTCCCACAGGAATGACCAACAAGGTAACCACGGAGCTGGAGTACAAGTTTGATTACGGGGCACATCTGGTGTTCAACCACCGCAAGCTCATTGTGAACCTCGGGGTGACACGCCACACATTGCTCGGGGGAATCGGTCTCGAATTCTGACCGGCATATGATCGAGTTTTAATCCAGAACTTTTCCGGGGGCAAATAAAAATGCCCCCGGCTTGTTAAATAGTCGTCTCACTTACTTTTAACAACATCGTCACATTCAGCGACCGCCGGGGGCATTAAGCCGTTCCGGTCGCTGAATGTGACGATGTAGTTTTAATAAGTGAGACGTTGCAAATTTACGAAATATCCTTGACATGACTGTGTTTGAAATCCTTAATTTTAACCGGGAACTCCTGACCCGGCTCAAAAAGTACGGTATCCGTCTTGAGGACACCCAATATGTCGGCCTTTTTGTTGACTTCAACAATATGGTCAATGCGGGCGAGAAGGTGTCCTATGCCGTGGCGTTGCTCGCCGGAAGATACGGGGTGAGCGAGCGGAAAGTCTACAGCCTGGTTAAGCGGTTCCGGAAAGACTGCAGCCATGCGACAGTATGAACGGGTTGTTTAATGTCGTGTGGCATCGCGGCAAGTGCTACCTTTGCGGCTCATCAACAACACCACACCATGGCCACAAACAAATACCACCAGATTCTCAGGAGGATTCTTGACACCGGGAAACATCAGTCCAACCGCAAGGGTGACATAACATACCTCCTTAATGAGCAGCTGTCGTTGACACCGACCGACCTGCTTGACATCTTCGAAGGGCACAAGCTTGCCAGGAAGAAGCTCCAGTCGGAATTGCGACTCTTCATGAACGGGGAGCGCTCGGTTGAGAAATACCACGAGGCCGGAATAAACTGGTGGGATTACTGCGGGTCAATCTTGGTCAACAGCTATCCCACATATTTTGAGAAGCTGCCGCCGTTGCTGGCCAGGATAAACACCGAACGGAGGCCATCGAAAAACTATGTGCTGTTCCTCGGCGCCACCGAGGTTGAAAGCAACCAGACACCGTGCCTGTCACTCGTCCAGTTCCAGATTGATGCGGGAGAACTTGTCGTGTCGGCATACCAGCGCAGTTCCGATGCCAACATTGGACTGCCGGCGGACATATACCATCTTTACCTGATGGCGAGGCATATTGACTTTCCTCTAAAGTCCATCACCCTGTTCCTGGGGAATGTTCACATCTACGATAACAACCTTGAGTCGACGCGCCGTCTCCTTGCCGGCGAGGAGACCATAAAATTTGAATTGAACGTATGAGCCGCCCATATATGTCTGCCCCGTTGCCATTCATGGGGCAGAAGCGCATGTTCGCAAAGCATTTCATCGAGGTCATAAGACAATATCCGGCAGACAGGGTGTTTGTCGACCTTTTCGGCGGCTCAGGACTGCTGTCGCATTTGGTAAAGCACCATCATCCGGAATCCCGCGTAATTTACAACGATTTCGACAACTACCGTCAAAGGATAGAGAACATCCCCCGCACCAACCTCCTGCTCGAGCGGATACGGCCCATAG
>ULWS01048012.1_pt1 | contig 10498 bp, 8 predicted proteins | sample 1960591 | NCBI WGS metagenome assembly ULWS01 (sample SAMEA4835818, study PRJEB28245) | human gut metagenome | biome: gut microbiome; material: fecal sample | place: Denmark | collected 2008
TGTTTGAAGCAAAATAAGTCACGTGTTTCAACAAAAAAGACTGTATCTCCTACAGAAAAACATCCTCACTCCATTGAAGTCTTGTGTGTCCAGGCGACGGCCGGTATATTGGGAAAAGGTAATAGCCTTCTTTATAGGTCCGGATAAAGAGGGCTTTCGTGTTTTTCGGCGGAAGCGGTTGATGAGCTTCGACCTTGATGATCGTGCCTTCCGTTCCGGATGCCTGTTGTTGTTTACATCCTGTTGTCAGCTGGAGTGCCGGCAACAGGATGAGGAGTAGTTGTTTGTTCGTGGGAGGCTATTTTTTGAGCTTGGCGATCATGACATAATTATTGTCGTTATCGTCGATCGTGTTTTGAAGATCGGTCAGCTTTTTACGCATTTCGGAGGTGATATCCTGGTTTTTCAACGCGTTCTCGATGTCGGTCATGAGGTTACCGGGTTCGATATTCCGGATATAATAGCCATTTGAGAATGCATAACTGGGATAGTCGATTTCCAAATTGCCGAAATAGTCGTTATAGAGTTTAAAGAAAGAACCTTTTCCTGTTTTTTTGTCCACGATGTAATGAAAAGTCTTTCCGTTGGTCCATGATCCGGGAGCGACTTCAACCGGCGGTTCTGAGAAATCTCCAATGAAATGGTGTGGCCATTCTCCGTATCCGTGCCAGGGAATTTTATCTGTATTGGCAAAGTTGAGTGTGAATGTCGGGATCAAACGACTGTTGTCTCCGTCATATCGGTAGAGCGAATCGACGCGGGTCGGCATTATACATAAAATATTGACATCGAACGTGCCGGGGATATTGAATCCTGATATTACTTCATTACTGAAGTCCTGCGGTGCTTCCAAATGTCCCGGTTCCATGTAGCCGAGCCTGTTTCCTTTCAAATCCTGTGTCCAGGCAACGGCCGCAGAGCCTTTGAAAGGCAACAGAACTATCGAAACCTTGCCTCCGGTAAGATCGACATTGAATTTTGCTTTCGGACAACGCAAGCAAAGAGGAATCGGGTCTAAGACGTTTCCTTGCAAGTCGTACACTAAAAGTTGCGATGCATTCCAAGGCAGGATATAGATGCGGTTGTTTGCCTCGTCCAATTTGGCATCATACACCATTTGGTATTCGCCGGGGCCTTGTCCGATCGCACCGATGTTGGTCAGGAAATTCCCCTTGCGGTCGAATAGTTTGAATGGGTTTGGCCGACGGCCATGTACCAAGATGTAATTATCTGAAATTGTCACCCCGGTTTGTCCGACCAATGCCTCGTCCCGATTATCCAGTTTTACTATTTCCAATTTTTCTGTGAAGAAACTGAGAGGTATGCGTACAGTATCGGCCAGTAGTTTCTGGTCGCACGACATTACTTTGTCTGTTCCTGCCTGTACATATTGACCGACTATCGGGCTGTTGGCCAAAGGATCGTCTGTTTGTGCGGATTGATTTTTGCCTCCCGTTCCGCAGGATGTTGCTATTGTGATAATAAGCAAACTTCCTAAAAGTCTCGTTGTCTTGTTCATAATCTCCGGATTAATTGTTTGTATTTTGTTTGCATTAGATAGTCGGATACAAATAAATCGATTTAATTTGTTAAAAACAAACATATTACTGTTTATTCGTAAAATAACGTGCAATTCGTATTCTTTCTGCCTTTTTGCTGGTTTACTGTAATTGATGTACCTTTGTTTTATGTACAGTCGTAGGTTATATGCTAAGATTGTAGGGGGTGCAGTATTGATCGTGCTTTTATCCCTGATTGGCTCCTGGTTGTTAATAACACGGTTGTCATTTTTCTTATCATTTGTGTGTCTGCTGTTTATCCTGTTGATAACTCTGTTTATAATCCGGTTGGCAACCCGCTTGAACTATAAATTGTCCGTCTTCTTCGAGGCGATGCGAAACGAGGATACGACGCAACATTTCCCTGCTAATCCGGATGATCCCTTTACGAATGCTTTATATGCCGATATGAATCATATCCTCCGGCAGTTGGGTGATAAACATATTGAGATTGAAGAGAAAAGCCTTTATTGTGAGAGTATTCTCCGAGTGATGACACATGAAATTCGTAACTCTGTCACTCCGATCGCTTCTCTTTCGGCAGACCTGTTAAAACATCTGGACCGTACTTCCATATCCCGGCAACGCGAAGGACTTGAAGTTATCAACAGCCAGGTGAAGAATCTGACTGCTTTTCTCGATTCGTACCATCGTTTGACACATTTGCCGGAACCGGAATATAAAACAGTTTCCGTACCGGCGTTATTTACTAAGCTGGAACGGTTGCTACAAGCCGAACCGAGAAGTGAACGGGTCGTTTACTGCGACGGTAAAGCTGATAAGTCGACAGGCAAGGAACTTCAAGTATATGGCGATGCCAATCTGCTTACTCTTGCATTGATTAATCTGATCCGGAACGCATTGCAGGCAGTAGAAGGACAAGAGGATGGAATTGTCAGGGTCGATACATGTGCTGGGGCAACCGGGCATCTCCTTATAACAATAACAGACAACGGTCCGGGGATTCCTCCCGAACGGTTGTCTGCAATCTTTACTCCTTTCTTTTCCACCAAATCCGGCGGAAGCGGTATCGGCCTGCCGATTTCCCAACGTATCATGCAATTGCATGGCGGCCAACTTTCCGTCTCATCCATACCGAATGTCCGGACAGAGTTTCGGATGGAGTTTTAATATCCCAATTCGAAATCCTGATCTACCGCCGGAACACCTTCATTCATCCATTTAGGCATGGGGGCATTTTGCAGGTAGTGGTTGAAGAACTGGAACATGCGTTTCTGGAAATCGATCCGGTTTGCCAGACGCATCGGCCAGTGCGGTTCGCCGGTATAGTTGAGCAACCACGCCGGTTTTTGCAAGCGTTTAAGGGCAATGAAGTATTCGATTCCCTGATACCAGGGTACATGCCCGTCTGCATCGTTGTGCATGATCAGGATCGGAGTGGTCACCTTATCCATATTGAACAAGGGAGAGTTTTCAATGTATTGCAACGGCATTTCCCAGATATTGCCCCCTATGCGACTCTGCCCGTGTTCATATTGCATGGAACGGTTTAAGCCGGAGCCCCAACGGATTCCGCCATACGCACTCAGCATATTAACAACCGGAGCACCCGATTCGATTGCGGCAAAGAGCCGGGTGCGGGTAGCTAAGTAGGCAACCTGATAGCCTCCCCAGCTATGTCCCTGTGCACCGATCGCCTTTTCATTTACATAGCCTTTGGCGATCAGTGAGGTGATACCCGGCATCACGCAATTGTAACAACTTTCACCCGGATAGCCGTCTGTGAAGCGGACATCAGGATTGAAAATGATAAAGCCGTGGCTGAGGTAGAACGGATAGTCGATCGTTGAACGTCCGGGACTGGGCATGTGGTAGTTGTATAATGTATTGGCATTACGTTCGTAAAAATTTACGATTACCGGATATTTCTTGTTCGGGTCGAAATCGGCCGGTTTGTAGATGACACCTTCCAGAGGCCGGCCATCCAGGGAGATCCAGGAAGTCAGTTCGGCTGTCCCCCAAATGATGGAATCCTGCTGGCGGATGCCGTCTGTCAAACGGATGGATTTTTTGAAACTGAGGTTGGATAATTGGATATCCGGATATTGCTCGTATGTTTCCTGCGTGTAGATTACGGCATTGGCATCCTTTGCTTTGGCCAGGGCCGCCAGTTTGAAATTACCGGCAAGCAATGCTTTCGGGGCAACCGGCTTGTTGAGGCGGGTAGTATAATATCCGGAACCTTTGGTTCTTTCGTTAAATCCGGTGAGATATTGTGCTTCGCTTGTATTGTAGGCTCTTTTCTCCCGATCCAGTTGGATCAGCGAGTAAGTGATTTGTTCTTTTCGCCCGTTGACGGTCAGGTTGACCGGAGAAGAAGCTGCAATCGGATCAAACTTCCAGATATCGTAACGGTCCTTGATCAGGATAGATTGATCGTCATCCGTCCAACCTGCTATTCCGTAGGGTGAAGGATAGTCGGGGACATCGTTATCTTCGTCCCAGGCGGCAAATGTCTGCGGAGTTGTCAGGCGGTATTCTTTGCCGTCGGCCGTCGAACGAGTATACCAGGAACTATCTTGATCCTGATACCAGTATGTGTATTTTCCTTTTGGGGAGAAACGCATGTAGGAAGGGCTTTTCTCCTTGATCTGCCGGCGTTCCCCGGTTTCCAGGTTGATTATGTAGATATCATGAAACTGGCGTGCGGTCCACATGCTTTGTGTGCCGTAAGGTCTTGTGGTGGAGAGAAGCGCCCATATGGCATTCCCCTCATCGGCTGTCTGCAGAGTCGGAAGTTCTTCTGTTGCCAATTGGAGAAGGCGTCCGGAACCGAGGTTGTAGATGGCTGTATAAGATCGTTTCAAATCGGTCGCTTTGTTAAAGGACTGTTGCGTGTATTGTACCTTTTCATCCCAGCTCCATACCTGTACATCCGGGCGATTCTCAGCCAAAAGGGTCGTGTCTTTCTGTTTGGGCTCCGGAGCAGTTCCGAAGAAAAGACGGCTTGCGTTTTCGGAAAAATATAAGGGCGCATTTTCACTGATAATCCATGAAGCGGGGAATGCTTTATCCCCTCGTTCTGCAATCAGTTTGCCGGGGGTATTATTTTCTGCCAGATACAGGCTGCTCCGGGTTGCGGCCGAATCTTTATGGGGACAAAACAGGTAAGCGAGCTTGCTACCGTTTTCGTTGAATGCAATCTTCTTGAATACCCCTTTTTTATCGGAGATCCGGTTATTTCCTTTCTGAGGAATGTAGGTATAGAGGACAGAGTCGGATACGACGTATAACACATTCCCTTTTTGGGCAAATCCGAAATCGCTGACTGCCGGGAACGAGTCTTGTTGCATTCCGTCGAGCGACCGGATATAAAGCATGGAGTCTTTTTTGCTTCCGCGTTGGTAAGCCAGCCAGTCGGCTGTTTCCGATAGTTTATAAGATTTGAGCGAATCGATTGTTTCTATCCCTCCGGACAGGCGGGAAATGATGAGGCTGTTCATCGGCATTTTATCCTTGTCCGTTTTCTTTAGCTTCTCAGCCTCCACATCTTTTAGGGGAGGCGTTTTTGTCACCAAGAGATATTCGGAGGAGGAACTGAATTGTGCTTTTGCAGCAGGTTTAAAAGAACCTTTCTCTTCTCCTTTATCATTATATAGCAGGATGGTCGCATCTCCCCGCCAGGGTTCCATCTTGCAGAATACCCATTTCCCGTTATCGGAAATACGTTGTTCGGATATGCGTTCCCATCCGACCATTTCATCGAATGTCATGGCTCTCTTTTCCTGGGCTTGTATGGATAGGCCGGAAGCCAGTAATAAGAGACTGATTAAATGTATGGAATTGCTCATTAATTTGATTGATTTGTTTTAGTATGCAATATTACTCTTTTTTATTAAAAGGAAAAAGTATCTTTGTAACCTTCAATGCTTATAGGAAACAAATAGAACATGAGAGATCGGAATCTGGATATATACAGAGGGGCTATAATGATCTATATCACCTGTTTTTGTCATTTGATATGGTGGGAAGGTGTCAAGGTCGGCATATTTGAAGGAAGCTGGATTACCGGGATATTCTTTGCAATGGCAACCGTGTTTTATATAGTAGGAGCCTCATTTTCCCTGTCATTGGAAAAACCGTTTCGGACTTATTTGAAGGGCCGGATAAAAAGAGTCGCGATCCCTTACTGGAAGTATGCATTGGTTTGTTTTCCGGCTGTTGTGTATCATTATTGGAAGTCGGGAGAGATAATACCGTTGAATGACTTTATATCTTATGTGTTCTTTACCCCTACGGTAGAATATCGATTATTTGATCATATTTGGTTTATTCCGCCTTACTTGATCATATCTCTTTGTCTTCCCTTTTTATGCCGGATGATTCGCCGGTGTAATATACCTTTTATCCTTTTCAGTGTCGTTTTGGTATTGTTGCTATTGTTCAAAGCTTATTATCCAGAGTTGCTTCAAACTGTAATAGTCTATCTGTTTTTTACGATATGGGGATTGTATTATAAGAAGAAGTTAGGCTGGCAAATTGTTGTTTGTGTAATAGCTGCCGTAGGATATTTGATTTATGCTTTCGGAGTTGAAAGAGTCCCTTTTGATCTGCAAGCTAATAAATTTCCGCCAAACTTATTGTTTGCCTCATACGGAATGGCTGTTTTAGGAATAGGTGGAATTTATATGAAAAAGGGATTAGTTTTCTTATATGACAGATCTGCAATGGTTCGTCGTTATATTGATATATATTCTAATGAAGGATATGAAATATATTTGGTCCATCCCTTTACCATCATTCTGTTAGGCGGTATAAAGCGGCTTTTGGGGTTGGACCCAATTATTGCCGACCATCTGTATTTGCAAATGGTGTATATTGTTTCCGGCTTTTTATTCATACTGTGCGTTAATGTCTATGTGCTGAAAACTTACAATTATATATGGTCTTTGGTAAATAGAGTTTTTTAAGTCGTATTTCCTGCCATGCTCATTAACCAGTTGGATCTTTGATTTATAATCCGCTGCGTGCTGAATTGTTTCAGGAAGAATACGGTTCCGTCTTTCACATCCCGTATGCGGGCCTGTCTTCTCCGGTAAAGTTCGTATATTTCAGGTAGGAGATCAGATAAGTGAAAGAGCCGTCATACAGCAGCTACGGATCGTTGCTTATCAACTCCGGGATAAATAAGTAAAGTCCGTGTTTCATATTCATTTGAATTAGGTTATTTGTCTTTTATAAATGTACGGATATCTTCCGACAAGAATTTATACCCTTGTCCGGCTTTAAGGACGGTGCTTTCCGGTGAAATATAGATAAACGAAGGAAGCGCATGTACCCCGTAATGAGCCGCTATGCCACTCATGCCCAGTCCGTCGGACAGTTGCAGCCAGTTGTCTGCCGATTCTTTGACTTCTGTCTCTTTCCAAACCGCTTCTGGATCTACAGACAGGCTGATAACGACAATTTTCTCTTTATATTTTTCCGCAATTTCCTTTAGTAAAGGAAACGCATCGAGGCAAGGGCCACAGTATCGGCTCCAGAAATCAAGGATGATGTATTTCCCTTTATAGTCGGAAAGATGGTGGATGTTCCCTTTGATGTCTTTCAGTTCGACATCCGCGATCTTGTCTCCTTCCTGAACTGTCGAGGAGATAGACAACAAGGAAGTTATCTCTTCCCCCAACCGGGATTGTCTTTGTTCGTCCGTCAGCTTGCTGTAGACAGATACGACTAACGCTTTATCCTTCAACTTTCCCGCTTGGCAACTCTTGGCAGCGTCTCTCAGTTCTTCCAGACCGGCATCGGTAATCGGATAGTCCAGCATGAGCAGCAACTCTTTTTGCAGGATAATCTCGTCATGTATGCTGTTCACCGTCTGCCTGATCGAAGCAAATTCCTGTTTGGCGACCGAATCTTTCGCTCTGATCTTGGGGAGCAGTTTCATACACTCTGCCGTTAAGTCGTGGATGCGTATGTTTTCCTCCCGTGTAGCCTCCCGGAAGCGGTTCAGTTCGACTTGTTCGGGGATTGGAATGTCGCTTTCCGCCAGCCAGTTCTGCACATAAGGGGCTTCTCCGGTGATTTTGATGTTCGCTCCGGGCTTCACCCATACGGTGTAGCCGGTGTTGTTGAGGGATATGTACATCTTGGTCGTCCTGTCGGCTTCCCTGGTGAATTTGAATTTACCGTTCACCATTTTTTCCTGATCTTCCGGTCGTACATCCATCCCGTTTCCTTTCATCTCCGCGCAAAAAAATCTGACGGTATCCGGCATATTCCGTATGTCTCCTTCGATCGTAACGGTCTTTTGCCCGTAAGCGGAAGAAGCGCAGACAAAGATTCCAAACAACCATGCAAGTGTCTTCATAAGCAATTCGATTTATGATTAGTGCCGGCAATATACAAGTTTATTTGATTTGGAATCATGCGGGGTACGATAATTTCGTAAGCCGTAACATATCTTGATACGTTACGGCCCATTCTTTCCCTTTTATAACATTTAAGACTTAGATCAACGTCTCCGTTACCACCTGTCCGTCGAACAGGTTGATGGTGCGGGAGGCAAACCCGGCATCGTGCTGGCTGTGCGTCACCATGACGATCGTCGTCCCTTCCTTGTTCAGTTCGCTGAGCAGGTTCATCACTTCCTGTCCGTTTTTACTGTCCAGGTTACCGGTCGGTTCGTCGGCGAGGATCAGCTTCGGGTTGGCCACTACGGCGCGGGCAATGGCGACACGCTGTTGCTGGCCGCCGGACAACTGCTGCGGGAAATGCTTTTCGCGGTGCACGATCGCCATCCGTTCCATTGCTTCCTGTACCTTTTTCTTTCGCTCGGCAGCCGATACACCCATGTAGAGCAAAGGAAGTTCTATATTCTCGTATACATTCAACTCGTCGATCAGATTGAAACTTTGGAAGACGAACCCGATAATCCCTTTGCGCAGTTTCGTCCGCTGGGCTTCCGTATATCGGGATACTTCGATCCCGTTCAGGTAATATTCTCCGCTGGTCGGGTTGTCGAGCAATCCTAAGATATTCAACAACGTTGATTTTCCACAACCGGAAGGGCCCATAATGGCTACGAATTCCCCTTCCTTCACCTCTATGCTTACTTTATTAAGAGCCAACGTCTCTACCTCTTCCGTGCGGAAGATCTTTTCTAATGCAACTGTTTTAATCATGGTCTTTAACTGATTTGTTTACGAGAAATGTGACAAAAGTCGTGCCATAATCGTAAAAAACTTGTAGATAAGATGTTATCTGTTGTGCCGGGTTTGATGATCGTGCATATACGCACAAAAGGAGTTCGGATGCGCACGGTTTATCATAAGCATCTGTATCTTTTACCCCGTTCTTCTGTATATATTAGCACGCTTATCTTAACCCATAAATCGTTCGCTTGGCGGCGAACGGTTGTCCGCTTGCAAGAGAACGATCGTTCGCCGCCAAGCGGACAACTTATAAGTAGAAGGAAAAGGGCTAAATAATACGGTACTTCTTCTTAATTCATATAGTATAAGTTCTTAATTGGTTATTATAACCATACCTCTTCATGTTTTATGCGTCACTATATATATTGCAAGTGCGAGGATAATTCCATTTTTTCCGTATGTTTGTGGTGTTCTAAAGAATCAGATATATGGAAAAGACAAATAACGCGTCTTTGTATTGGTACGTCTTCTACAATGACCAACTTCTACTGCAAAAGAAAGCTGACGGCTATGTAATCCCTTGTACGGACGAAGCGCCTGTGACGGTTGCCCGCTCGCTTCCGGTCGAGATGCAGGACGGGACAATGGCGATGGCGGCTTTTACCGATGCGCCCCTGGAAGAGACGGATGTTTTCATGCCTATGGGACTCCGCGCTTCCTATGATCATATCGACCGTTACTCCTATGATCAGGCGGGGAAAGCGTATGAGATTGTCTATTGGGATCAACACAGCCGGTTTTGTCCTGTCTGCGGGACGCCGACGGAACTGAAAGGGCCGATCATGAAGAAATGCCCTCATTGCGGCAATGAGATGTTCCCGTCGGTATCGCCTGCCGTACTGGTCTTGATCCGGAAAGGTGAGGAAATCCTGTTGGTGCATGCGCGTAACTTCCGGGGAACGTTTCATGGGCTTGTGGCCGGCTTCCTGGAAACGGGGGAGACGTTGGAACAATGCGTGGAACGTGAAGTGTGGGAGGAAACAGGATTGACGATCAGGAATATCACTTATTTTGGCAACCAGCCGTGGCCGTATCCGAGCAACCTGATGATCGGTTTTATAGCCGATTATGTCAGCGGGGAGATCAAATTGCAGGACGAAGAGTTGAGTTCCGGTTCCTTCTTCTCGAAAGATAACCTGCCGGAAATACCGCACAAGCTGAGCTTGGCACGGAAGATGATCGACTGGTGGTTGGAAAATTGAAAGTTGAAAATTGAAAAATAAATCACTGATTATTATGAAACAAACGACTTTGTTTATCTTTTGCTTGTTGGCGATGGCATTCGGTGCGGAAAGTGCCGCTTCGCAGGTGACGCGTGCCGATTACGAGCGTGCTGACACGATCCTGAAATGCTCCGACCGGGTTTATTCTCCTGCTATCCATCCCGAATGGATAGACAGTTCACACTATTTTTGGTATAAGAATCATGAGAAGGAAGGAGATTTCTACTATCTCGTCAATGCGGAGAGTGGAAAGAAACAGCGTGCTGCGGATAAGAAAGGATTGGCGGCATTCTTCTCCAAAAAGCAAAAGAAACTGGCCGAATCCCTGCTGAAAGAGGAAGAGAAGAGGCCGGATCGCTGGCGTCGTCGCGAAGAGGCTCCGGTTCCTGTTGTCTCGCCCGATAAGAAGTGGGAAGCGTATGTGAAAGATAATAATCTCTATCTCTCGCCCCTCTGGGATGAGAAGGAGAAAGATAAACCAAAGGAAGAGATTGCCTTGACGATGGATGGCACGGCGAATCTGCGTTATGACGGTTGGTCG
>ULWS01046512.1_pt1 | contig 10468 bp, 5 predicted proteins | sample 1960591 | NCBI WGS metagenome assembly ULWS01 (sample SAMEA4835818, study PRJEB28245) | human gut metagenome | biome: gut microbiome; material: fecal sample | place: Denmark | collected 2008
AAGGGTTCGAATCCCTTTATCCACCTTTATTATGAGTGAAGTGTCGTAATGGCACGCTTGGTGTCATATTTATAGGGCTATCGCCAAGCGGTAAGGCACAGCACTTTGACTGCTGCATTCGCTGGTTCGAATCCAGCTAGCCCTGTTTTATTATGGGGTATTAGCTCAGTCGGTAGAGCACTTGACTTTTAATCAAGTTGTCGGGGGTTCGAATCCCCCATGCCTCACTAGGTGTTGTGATATCCTGATTTGGGGATTCGAACCCCCTGGTCGAGATCCCCCATGCCTCACTAGGTTCTTTTATACAGCATCCTCACATTTTGAAAACCCCTTTCGGGGCTTTTTTTATTCCATTTTTATAGAAGAAAGGAAATACTATGCAGACGAAAGAAAACAAGATGGGCGTCATGCCCATAGACAAATTACTGATCTCCATGTCACTGCCCATGATGATCTCCATGCTGGTACAGGCACTGTACAATATTGTGGACAGTATTTTCGTGTCCAGGATCAACGAATATGCCCTACGTGCTGTATCTCTGGCATTCCCCATCCAGAGTCTGATGATCGCTGTGGCGGTGGGAACAGCGGTAGGTATCAATGCCTTCTTGTCCAGAACCCTGGGAGAAAAGGATTTTGAGAAAGCCAATATTATTGCCAGAAACGGTATTTTTATCGCCATTGCCAGCTATATAGGCTTTGCGGTGATCGGTGCACTGATCAGCAGACCGTTTTTTTCCAGCCAGACGGAAGTTATGGAGGTGCGGGAATACGGTGTGACCTATCTGACGATCTGTTGTGTGGCGGGAATGGGTATTTTTCTGCAGACGACTTTTGAGAGGCTGTTACAGGCTACCGGTAAGACCATATATACGATGATTACCCAGTCAACCGGCGCGATCATCAATATCATTCTGGACCCGATCCTGATCTTTGGGTATTTCGGTATGCCCCGCATGGGAATCGCCGGTGCTGCAGTGGCTACCGTGTTTGGACAGATCGTTGCCGCATCCATGGCATTATGGTTTAATCTGAAATTCAATAAGGAACTGGATATTTCCATGAAAGGATTCCATCCCAACGGTCATCTGATCGGACAGATTTATAAGGTGGGAGCCCCTTCCATCGTGGTACAGGCTATCGGTTCCCTGATGACCTATGGAATGAACCTGATCCTGGCGGCATTCGGTTCCGCCCAGACAGTGTTCGGCATTTACTTTAAGCTGCAGAGCTTTGTGTTTATGCCGGTGTTTGGACTGAATAACGGCATGGTGCCTATCATTGCCTACAATTATGGCGCAAGGCATAAGGACCGGGTTATTAGGACGATTAAGCATAGTGTGGCTTACGGTGTGGGTATCATGTGCGTGGGACTGATTGTAATGCACATCTTCCCGGCACAGCTCATGCGTATGTTTGATGCGGAGGAAAGCCTGATCGCCATCGGTGTTCCGGCGCTGGAGACCATTTCCCTAAGCTTTGTGTTTGCTGGCTTCTGTATCGTGGTGGGAAGCGTATTCCAGGCACTGGGTAACGGCGTCTACAGTATGATCGTGTCCGTGGCCAGACAGATGTGCGTGCTGCTTCCGGTGGCAAAGCTTTTGTCCTTAAGCGGTGAAGTGACATTGATCTGGTGGGCCTTTCCCATCGCGGAACTGGCCAGCCTGCTCTTAAGTACCTATTTCCTCGTAAGGATCTATAAAAAGATCATATGCCACATTGGAGAACCGGTAACGACAAGAGAGATTACAGAATAAAATAGAAACAGATGTGGCGGGGATGCTTGACAAGCAAAAGGAAGGAAGAGTATAATTATTCAAGGTCCTTTGGCAGAGAGCATTCCCGTTTGTCAAGGTTTTAAACTAATCGTCAGATATGGCAGTTAGTAAGCGGATATGGCGGAAGTGGCAGACGCGATAGATTTAGGTTCTATTGTCAACAGACGTGCAGGTTCAAGTCCTGTTATCCGCATTGCGTAATTATGGAAGCATAGCTCAGCCGGGATGAGCGTTCGCCTCACACGCGAAAGGTCAGGGGTTCGAGCCCCCTTGCTTCCACTCGAAATAACTATTCAGAGCTCATGACAAGGACTGAATAGTTATTTTTTTAATCAGAGAGCATCGGATAAGTAATGTACGAAAGCACAGAAATATAAAGGAATACAAAAGCTATGAAGAAAAATGTAAGAAAACAGGGAATTCTGCTGCCGATATCCAGTATTCCCTCGGCATATGGTATCGGAACTTTCGGTAAGGAAAGTTACCGTTTTGTGGACTTCCTGGAAAAATCAGGCAACCATCTCTGGCAGATCCTGCCGTTAGGCCCTACCGGCTACGGCGATTCTCCGTACCAGTCCTTTTCCACCTTTGCGGGGAACCCCTACTATATTGACCTGGAGCTTCTGATCGAAGACGGCTATCTGACAAAAGAGATCTGTGACAGCTATGATTTCGGAGACAATGAGCATTATGTGGACTATGAGAAGATTTATCTGTCCCGTTTTAAAGTCCTGAAAATTGCGTTTGACAATGCCAGGGAACAGGGCCTTACAGAGACCGGAGACTATCAGAAATTCCTTACGGAAAATGCGTACTGGCTGGATGACTACGCTCTGTATATGGCGGTGAAAAATTCTTTTGGCGGTGTCTGCTTTATGGAATGGGACGAGGACATCCGTCTCAGAAAAGCAGCGGCACTTCGCAAATACCGTAAGAAGCTGGCGGAAGAAATCGCATTTTATTGCTTCCAACAGTACCTGTTTGCAAAACAGTGGAAAGAACTGAAAGCCTATGCCAATAAGAAAGGCATTGGGATCGTAGGGGATATTCCCATCTATGTGGCATTTGACAGTGCCGATACCTGGGCAAACCCGAAGCTGTTCCAGCTGGATAAGGAAGACCGGCCCATCGGAGTGGCGGGATGTCCACCCGATTGTTTCTCCGAGACCGGACAGTTATGGGGTAATCCGCTCTACGACTGGAGTTATCATAAGAAGACCGGTTATGCGTGGTGGATGCAGCGGATCGCCTATTGCTATCAGCTGTATGATGTGCTTCGTATTGATCATTTCCGCGGCTTTGATGAATACTGGTTCGTTCCTTACGGAGATCCGACGGCGGAGAACGGCCATTGGGAAAAAGGCCCCGGTTACGAATTATTCGATGTCATGAAGAAGAAACTGGGCAGGAAGAAAGTGATCGCGGAAGATCTGGGATTTCTGACTCCCAGCGTGATCCGGTTGGTGAAGAAGACCGGGTATCCCGGAATGAAGATTCTTCAGTTTGCTTTTGATGCCGGAAATGACAGTGAATATCTGCCGCACAATTATGACAAGAACTGTGTGGTCTATACCGGAACCCACGATAACGATACTACGGTGGGGTTCTTACAGAATATGCCGGAGAAGGACAAGAAATTTGCAAAGAAATATCTGGGACATAAGAATGACAAGAAGCTTTGCTTTGAGATCATCCGGGCAGCATTGTCCAGCTGTGCGGATACCGCAATCATTCCCATGCAGGATTATCTGGAGCTGGACAGCAGCGCCAGGATCAATACTCCCTCCACTCTGGGATGCAACTGGAAATGGCGTATGGATAAGAATGCACTGGATCCAAAGCTGGCGAAGAAGATTTATAAAATGGCAAAATTATATGCAAGAGTATAAAAATACGGAAGGCGATAAGCCTTCCGTATTTTAGTTCCGGGGACTAGCATTTTTTAGTGGACTATCTGTATATTTTTGGACTTTTTTGCATGAATGTGGAAAATAGCATTTTTATATGGTATCTTTAACAGTAGATTGGGCGGAATTCTGTCAGGGATTCCGGTTTGGGAGAGATACATATGCGTCATAAGGCTGAAAAAATGGGCAGAAACAGAGGCCAGGGGATCATTATAGGGTTTCTGGTGTTTGTCATTGCAGTCATTTCGATATGCACAATTATTTTTCGTTCCTATGTGCGGGAGTTTCATAAAGTAACAGAAAAGGAAAAATATGACCAGTATTATGTGATGATCACGGAGGATCGGAAGCCGGACTTCTGGCAGTCGGTATACCGCGGAGCCTATGAGCGGGGGCAGGCGGAAAATGTATATGTGGACCTGCTGGGGGAGCACTTGTCTCAGGAATATTCCAGATCCGACCTTATGCGGATCGCCATGACATCCGGTGTGGACGGTATTCTGGTGGAATCCGATGAAAGTGACGAGATGTCGGAGCTGATTGATGAGGCGGTAGACCGTGGAATTCCGGTAGTTACCCTGTATGGAGACAATACCCACAGTGCCAGATGCAGCTTTGTGGGTGTGGGAAGTTATAATCTGGGAAGAGAGTATGGAAGACAGGTGCTGAAACTGGCAGCGGCAGAGGATACAGAAGATCCGTTAAAGGTAGCGGTACTGATGAATGCTCACGCACTGAATTCTACCCAGAATATCGTGTGTTCCGGAATTCAGGATGCTCTGGAACAGGAGAAGCTTCAGGGATCGGAGATCCAGATGTCTCTGATCACGGTGGATGACACCAATACCTTCTCCGTTGAGGAGTCCATCCGGGATATTTTTATGGATCAGACTCTTCCGGATATTATCATCTGTCTGAACGAACTGAGTACGACCTGTGTCTACCAGGCTGTGGTGGATTACAACTGTGTGGGAGAGATCGCCATTCTCGGATATTATGACACGGATACTATATTAAAGGCCATCGAACGCAATGTCATCACAGCAACGATCTCCATTGACACGGAACAGATGGGAGCATTTTGTGTGGATGCGTTGCAGGAATATTACAATTACGGTTATACGAGCCAGTATTTTACGGCAGATGTTACCGTGATCGATCAGAGCAACGTGGAAGAGTATTTAGGCAAACAGGAAGAGGCAGAGTGAGGCGGGGTATGACAAAGAAATTTCGGCAGCTGTCTCTTCAGGCGAAGATGAGCAGCATTTTTATTCTGGTAAATCTGGTGGTATTTGCAGTGACGGTAATTCTGATCCTTGGCATCAACAGCATGTCCTCTGAAATCGATATGGTCTATCAGGGGAATCTGCGGCTGAATGAACTGTCGGATGCCCTGACGGCAGTACAGGACAGCATGACAGAGTATCTGGATTCCAAGACCAGTGATTCCCTGGAGGAATTCTATCGCAGTGAACAGATTTATGCCCAGATGGTACAGGGGTTGAGTGATGACGTGACGGAAGCCGCCTTTCGACGGATGGAGCGTAGCATCCGGCATATGTCTGAGGAGTATCTGGATCTGGTGGGGCAGACCATCGAAGCCAAGAGAGGACGAAACGTGGAAAAATACAGGGTGCGCTATGAAAATGCCACCCAGATGTATGAGTACATAAATACTTATATATATAGTCTGAATAACGAACAGTTCCGCAGTAATTCCGAGAACTACAGCCGCCTGTCAGTGGCATTCCGCAGCTTTGAACTGTTCAGTGTCATTACCCTGACGATCGTGGCAGTGATCAGCGTGGCCATTGTGGTAAAACTGACGGGAGAAATCATCAGTCCGTTGAAGAGGCTCACGGTAATGGCCAATGAAGTGGCGGGTGAAAATTTTGATACGGAACTTCTGCCGGTGCAGTCGGAGGATGAGATCGGCGTGGTAACCGGAGCGTTCAACCAGATGGTTATCAGTATCAGACAATATCTGGAGAGACTGCGGCAGAGTATGGAGATCCAGCGTTCACTGATGGAGAAGGAACTTCTGATGGAATCCCATCTGAAGGATGCGCAGCTGAAATATCTGCAGGCGCAGATCAATCCCCATTTTCTGTTCAACACCCTCAATGCCGGAGCTCAGCTGGCGATGATGGAGGGGGCGGACCGAACCTATGATTATATACAGAATGTGGCGGATTTCTTCCGCTATAATGTGAAAAAGGGCAATGATATCGTCACGCTCCGGGAGGAACTGGAGTTGATCGATCATTATATTTATATCCTGAATGTCCGCTTTTCCGGAGATATTCATTATGAAAAGGAGATTTCGGAGGATCTGTTGGATTGTGCCGTGCCCAGCATGATCCTGCAGCCCATTGTGGAAAATTGTGTAAATCACGGTATCCGGGAGATGAGTGGAGAAGGACGGATCTGGCTGAAGGTGTATTACGGGGAAGAAGATACGCTGGTCATCAGTATCCGGGACAACGGCATCGGTATGGATGCGGAGATCATAGAGAAGCTGAGAAATGGAACCTACCATGAGGAGCGGCAGAGCTCCGGTTCCAACGGTATCGCCATGGGAAATGTCATAGCAAGACTGAAGCTGTTCACCCAGAACGAAGATGTCATGACGATCCGTAGTGATGGCAGGAACCAGGGCACGGAAGTGATCCTGTATCTTCCGGTAAAGGAGAGAGAAAAAGCAGATGTATAAGATCATGTTGGCAGATGATGAAGGAATCGTGATCGATTCCCTGAAGTTCATTATTGAGAAAGAATTTAAGGATATCTGTGAAGTGCAGTATGCCAAAACCGGAAGGAGTGTCATCGAACTGGCGGAGAGCTTTCGACCGGACATTGCAGTCATGGATATCCAGATGCCGGGGATCAACGGCATCGATGCCATGAAAGAGATCCGCAGGACCAATAATCACACGGTGTTTATTGTGATGTCGGCCTATGATAAATTCGACTATGCCAAGGAAGCAATCAAGCTGGGAGTTATGGAGTATATCACCAAACCCATGGAGAAGACCAGGATCGTGAACGCTCTTCGCAAGGCCATGGAAAATATCGATGCCGAGCGTCTGAAGCGGAAAAATGAGCTGTTGATCAAGGAAAAGCTGGAGACAGTGGTTCCCATTATTGAAAGTGGACTGATCCACAATATTCTCCTGCAGGAGCATTTCAGGGAGGATATCGAGAATTACCGTTCCATTCTGGGGATTACGCGGCAGTATGCTTATATGATCGCGGTGGTCAGCGGTGACGAGCAGCAGGGCAATCATATGACGAACGCAGTGGGCAGCAGTGTCCGGATGCAGAAGCATTATCAGGAGGTAAGGGATTGTCTGAAGGAACACTTTGACTGTATCGTGGGAACGGTGATGGCCAATAAGCTGGCGGTGCTGGTTCCTTACGAAAAAGAAATAATGGATTACAACGAACGTATTGAACTGATCGAGAAAGCCAGGGAACTGGTGCGCTACATGCGCAAGCGTACGGATATCAGCTTCCGTATCGGCATCGGAGGACCGAAGGATTTTCTCATGGCATCAGAGTCCTATACCGAGGCGCTGAATGCACTGGTGGCATCCACGGGCAGTGTGGCTCATGTGGATGATCTGCCGATCCGCTGCGAATTTGCCGGAAACTATCCGGTGAAACTGGAGAAGAAGCTGTTTGCGGAGATTGAGGACGGAGACATCGATAATGCTTCGGCAACGGCAGCGGCATTTTTTGACTGGATGACGGACATCGGATCGGATTTGATGAACATGCGCCTGAAGATCCTGGAATTTGTGCTGTGGTCGGAACACATTGCCTATGAGAAAGGCGGTATGACTTATCAATTGAACTCCCGGGCGGATTATCTGCCGCAGGTCATGGAGATGGCAGAGCCATCGGCCATGAAGACCTGGTTCCTGGAAAAGGTAAAAGAGTCTTGCCGCAATGTTTTGAACAAGAGAGAAGAGAAGTCCGGCAGTATCATTGAAATGGCCAAAAATTACATTAAGAATAATTACCACAAAGACATTTCCCTGGATGATGTATCCAGAGAGGTCAATATCAGCCCGTATTATTTCAGCAAGCTTTTCAAGGAAACCACGGGAGAGAATTTCATCGAATATCTGACGAATCTGCGAATGGATAAGGCAAAGGAACTGTTGGAGACCACGGAGTGCTCCATGAAGGAGATCTGCGTCAGAACGGGATATTCAGATCCGAATTATTTCAGCCGCAGCTTTAAAAAGAACGTGGGGGTCACTCCGACGGTCTATAAGGAGAATCGGGGAAAAATATATGAACAGGGCAGTGTGTAAAATGAAAAAAATGTGGAAATATGCAGCGGTTGTGCTTGTCTGTGTGCTGACACTCGGCGCCTGCGGTAATCTGGACAGCAGTAAAACGTCCGGGGATGCCGCACAGGACCGGAAGATCCAGATCGGCATGAGCTTCGATTCTTTTGTCATCGAGAGGTGGCAGACAGACCGGGATATCTTCGTATCCACAGCCAAGGAACTGGGGGCGGAGGTCAATGTACAGAATGCCAACGGGGATCTGGAACAGCAGAAGAAACAGATCAATTATTTCATTGATAAGGGAATGGACGTTATTGTCATCATCTGCATTGATTCCGAGGGGCTGGCAGAGCAGGTGCAAAAGGCGAAGGAAGCAGGGATTAAAGTCATCGCCTACGACCGAATGATCATGGATTCGGATATTGATCTGTATATCACTTTCGACAACGAGCGCGTCGGCACCATGATGGGAGAAGCACTGGTGGATAACGGGCTGTCTGGTGGAAAAGTGCTGATGCTGGGAGGTTCTGCGGTGGACAGCAACGTGGCTATGGTAGAGAAAGGATTCCGGAAGGTGATGGAGGATCATCAGGTGACAATCCTGGATTCCATGCATGCGGACGGATGGAAAGCGGAGCTCGCAGCGGCCTATGTCTATGACCATATGGATGTTGTCTCGGAAGCGGATGCCATCATGTGTGGCAACGATGATCTGGCCAGTAAGGTGGTGCATGCCCTGAAGGAAAAGAGGATGGCGGGAGACATCATGGTCGTTGGGCAGGATGCCGATCTGGAAGCCTGTCAGCGGATCGTAGAAGGAACACAGGTCATGACGGTTTATAAGCCAGTGGAGAAGCTGGCCCAGAAGGCTGCGGAATGTGCCGTGCTTCTGGCAGAAGGAAAGGAGCTTCCAGAAGAGACTGTGACGATAGAAAGCGGAAACTATCAGGTGCCCTATATCGGACTGGAACCCATCAGCGTGGATAAGACCAATATCAATGATGTGATCATAGGCAGTGGATTCCATCTGAAGGAAGATGTCTATCTGAATGTCCCTGCCGAAATGCCCTGACGGGATCGTGAACGCAGAAAACTAGGATTAGGAAAAATTTGGTAAGATAGCTGTGCTTGCAGACAAAATATTGCTAGCACAGCTTATTTTTGCCTTCCGGACAGCACAGAAAAGTGCAGAAGGTCATAAAATCATGCTATTTGATCTATGGTATTCTCTACTTGTCAACAAAAACAAACCAAACAAGGGAGGTTACTTTTTATGAGGAAGAAATTATTAAGCACACTTCTTGCAACAGCCATGGCTGTTACAATGCTTGCAGGATGTGGATCCAATGGGGGACAGCAGGCAACCACACCGGCAACGGACAATAAGACGGAGACTTCCGCAGAAGCAAAGACGGAGACTTCCGCAGAAGCAAAGACAGAGACTTCTGGTGCAACAGGCGGCGGTAAGGTCGGTGTAGCAATGCCCACCAAGGATCTGCAGAGATGGAATCAGGATGGTAGCAACATGCAGGCTCAGCTGGAGGCAGCAGGCTATGATGTAGATCTGCAGTACGCATCTAACGATATTCCCACACAGGTATCCCAGATCGAGAATATGATCAATTCCGGCTGCGAACTTCTGGTCATCGCATCCATCGACGGTGACTCTCTTGGAACCGTTCTGGAGCAGGCAAAGGAAAAAGACATTCCGGTTATCGCATATGACCGTTTGATCATGAACTCCGATGCAGTTACTTATTACGCAACCTTCGATAACTACATGGTAGGTACGAAACAGGGTGAATACATCAGAGATCAGTTGGATCTGGACAATGCAGCAGGACCTTTCAATATCGAGCTGGTAACCGGTGATCCCGGTGACAACAACGCAAGATTCTTCTTCGGCGGTGCCATGGATGTGCTGCAGCCCTACATTGACGCAGGTAAGCTGGTAGTAAAATCCGGACAGACCGATTTCGAAACCGTTGCAACCGCTAACTGGTCTACTGAGACCGCACAGTCCAGAATGGACGCTATCATTTCCGCTAACTATGCAGACGGAACCAAGCTGGATGCCGTTCTGTGCTCCAACGACTCCACTGCACTGGGTGTAACTAACTCTCTGGAAGCTAACTACACCGGCGAGTGGCCTATCATTACCGGTCAGGACTGCGATAAGCCCAACGTTAAGAATATGATCTCCGGCAAACAGTCCATGTCCATCTTCAAGGATACCCGTACTCTGGCATCCAAGGTAGTAGAGATGGTAGACGCAGTCATGAAGGGCGGCGAAGCACCTGTCAACGATACCACAACCTATGACAATGGTACCGGTGTCATTCCTTCTTACCTGTGCGAGCCCGTATTCGCTGATGCAAGCAACTACAAAGAGCTGCTCATCGATTCCGGTTACTACACAGAAGCAGATTTACAGTAATTTTATAAAATAATATGGATCCTGCGGGATCCTTACGGCAGGGGG
>ULWS01042138.1_pt1 | contig 10436 bp, 7 predicted proteins | sample 1960591 | NCBI WGS metagenome assembly ULWS01 (sample SAMEA4835818, study PRJEB28245) | human gut metagenome | biome: gut microbiome; material: fecal sample | place: Denmark | collected 2008
ATCCAGACCAGAAGCCATGAATCGATTTTAGCCGAGGCAAACCAGATCGTCTGGGAACCGGATTTTAAGGGATATATCCACGATGTCGGAGGTCCGACTGCAAACTTCCGTGCGCCGGCGTGTGACAAGCAGCTTACCAAAGGTGTCTGTCCGCATAAACAGTGTCTGTTCCCGCAGCCTTGTAAAAATTTGAAAGTAGACCACAAAGATTATCTGTCGCTGCTCCGGAAATTAAGACAGCTCCCGAATGTGAAAAAAGTTTTTATCCGTTCCGGTATCCGGTTTGACTACCTGATTTACGATGAAGACCGCACGTTTTTACGTGAACTTTGCGAGCACCATGTCAGCGGTCAGCTGAAAGTTGCACCGGAACATATCTCCAATGCGGTATTGGAGAAGATGGGGAAACCGAGCGTGGAAGTATATAAAAAGTTCGTGAAGGCATATAAGGACATGAATGAAAAGCTTGGCAAAAAACAGTACTTAGTGCCATACCTGATGTCCTCCCATCCGGGTTCTACTTTAAAGGAAGCTGTAGAACTGGCTGAATTTTTGCGTGACCTCGGCTATATGCCGGAGCAGGTACAGGATTTTTATCCGACGCCATCTACGATCTCAACCTGTATGTATTATACCGGATTGGATCCACGCACGATGGAACCGGTTTATGTCGCTGTCAATCCACATGAAAAAGCGATGCAGAGGGCGCTGATCCAGTACCGGAACCCGAAAAATTATGATCTGGTGGAGGAAGCACTCACAAAGGCTGGCAGAACAGACCTGATCGGATTTGACAAACACTGCCTGATCCGTCCGAGAAGAGAACATTCTTTTGATCGAAATGGCGCGAAAAATGACAGAGGAAACAATTCCCACAGAAGCAGTTCAAAAAATGACAGGGACAATTTCCACAGCAAAAACAGCGTGAAAAATGACAGACGGACGGTCACATCCGGCAGCCGTAAAAAGATTACAGCGTCTGGAAATAACCAGCAGAATACTGGCGCCAAGAAAAAAAAGACGATCCGCAATATCCATAAAAAGAAATAGAAAGAAAATTTTATGCGTGAATTTAAAATCAATGAAAACGAAGCGGGACAACGCTTTGATAAATATTTAAAAAAGCTGCTTGGCAATGCGCCGGGCAGCTTTATATACAAAATGCTCCGAAAAAAGAATATTACTTTAAATGGAAAAAAGGCAGACGGAACCGAAAAATTGAATCAGGGCGACGATATAAAACTGTTTTTTTCCAATGAAACCTTTGAGAAGTTCAGTGGAAGCGGCACACCGGATTCTGAATTCGAGGCACTTAAAGTACTTTCGAGGGAGTTTACATCAGGAAAACGGAAACTTCCGGTTGTTTATGAAGATAAAGATGTGATTTTTATCAATAAGCCGACCGGCATGCTTTCCCAGAAGGCAAAACCGGAAGATATTTCCGCAAACGAATATATTCTTGCATATCTGATCGCGAAAGGGGAACTGACGGAAAGTTCTTTCCGTACCTTCCGCCCATCGATCTGCAACCGGCTTGACCGCAATACATCCGGTCTGTTAGCTGCCGGAAAAACCTTAAAGGGACTTCAGGAGATGGCAAAAGCCTTAAAGGAACGTTCGGTTCAGAAATATTACCGCTGTATCGTAAAGGGGACGGTAAAAGAAGCTTCTTATCTGAAAGGTTATCTGCAGAAAGATGAATCGTCCAATCAGGTTTTGATCCGCAGGACAAAACCTTCTGAGGGAGAATGGCTCCCGATCGAGACGGAATATAAACCGATTCGCTGTATGGGCGGTTACACGGAGTTTGAAGTTCATCTGATGACCGGGCGATCCCATCAGATCCGTGCGCATCTTGCGTCTATCGGACATCCGATCATAGGAGACTATAAATATGGAGATTCTGGAGTTAATGTATATTTTAAGAAAAATGCAAGGATAACGTCACAGCTTCTTCATGCAAGCCGCTTTGTATTTGAGGACGGCAGGGAGATTACGGCTCCATGTGGTGCTGAATTTGAGCGGGCATGGAATGTGATCGAAAATTTATAAACCGATGAATGTACATTCTGTCATGTGCATGTTTTCAGACTATAGTGTTCGAAAAAATTTGGAATAATTTATTTTTATAAAGGAGTACCATCATGGCAACCTGGAACTCAAGAGGACTCAGGGGTTCAACCTTAGAGGAGTTCATCAACCGCACCAATGAAACTTATCTGACAAATGGCCTTGCACTGATTCAGAAAGTTCCAACGCCGATCACACCCATCAATATAGACAAGGCAACAAGGCATATTACGCTGGCATATTTTGAACAGAAAAGTACCGTCGACTATATTGGCGCCGTCCAGGGAATCCCGGTGTGTTTTGACGCAAAGGAATGTGCGACAGACACCTTTCCGCTTCAGAATATCCATGAACATCAGGTAACATTCATGGAAAACTTTGAAAAGCAGGGGGGAATTTCATTTTTTCTGATCAGTTTTACCGCAAGGAACGAATTTTATTATCTGCGCCTTGCAAAGCTGTTGGAATTTTGGAACCGCGCAAAAGAAGGTGGAAGAAAAAGTTTCCGTTATGAGGAATTAGAATCCGATTATTTCCTTCCGAAAGGAAAAGCGGTACTGGTTCCTTACTTGGATACGCTGCAAAAAGATTTGCTGGCAAGGGATTGACATTCCCTTTGTTTTCCAATATAATAAACAGCAGTTTTGTGTGGTAGCAAGGTAGCACACTAAAGTGCAAGAGAAAAATGTGTGCAGGGACGGCAGAAAAATCACTTATCACATAACGTCCCGGAATGGAGATTTGATGAAAAGACAGTTATTACATACACCTGAAGGTGTCAGGGATATTTACAATGACGAATGCGAGAAAAAGCTGATTTTGCAGGATGAATTATTAAAAGTACAGAAACAGTACGGTTATCACCCAATCCAGACACCAACATTTGAATTTTTTGATACCTTTGGCAGAGAGATCGGAACCACACCTTCGAAGGATCTGTATAAGTTTTTTGACCGGGAGGGAAATACGTTGGTACTTCGACCGGATATTACACCTTCCATTGCGCGATGTGCCGCAATGTATTTTGGTGAGGAGAAGATGCCGATCCGTCTCTGCTATATGGGAAATACATTTTTAAACAACAGCAGCTATCAGGGAAGATTAAAAGAGAGCACACAGCTTGGCGCAGAGCTTTTAGGCGATTCCACGGTAGATGCAGACGCGGAGATCATTGCCATGGTGATCGACTGCCTGAAAAAAGCAGGATTAAAAGAGTTTCAGCTTTCCGTCGGTCATGCAGAATTTTTCCGCGGTTTGACAGATGCGGCAGGGTTAAAGGAAGAACAGGAAGAAGAACTTCATGATCTTATTTCCAACAAAAATTATTTTGGTGTAACGGAGTTTGCTGAGACGCTGAGCTTAAACGATAACTTAAAGGCTCTGTTTGGAATGCTCGGCAATCTGTATACCGGATCTGACGAATTGCAGACGGCAAAGAAATATGCTTCGGAATATCCGCGTATCTTAGCCGCGATTGAGCGCCTTGAGGAGTTACATCAGGTTTTAAAGATCTATGGCATTGATAAATATGTCTCCGTGGAGCTTGGAATTGTCAGCAATTATCAGTACTATACCGGCATCATTTTTGCGGGATACACGTTTGGAAACGGTGAGCCGATCGTAAAGGGCGGCCGTTATGATGAACTTCTGACTTACTTTGGAAAGGAGTCAGCATCCATCGGTTTTGCGATCGTTATTGACCAGCTGATGGCAGCACTTTCCAGACAGAAGATCGAAATTCCGGTACAATATCAGAACGAACTTATTATTTATGATTCGAAAATGCGCAGTGAGGCGATCAAAAAGGCGATGGAGCTGCGTACTGACGGCAGAAATGTGGAGCTGATGGCAAGAGATATCTCAAAGACCGAAGAAGATTATCGCACCTATGCAAAGCAGAATCACTTTGTGAATGTGACATTTATGTAAGGAGACGGATACGATGGAAGAGATGAGATATTTAACCTTTGCCCTTGGGAAGGGAAGACTGGCGAAGAAAACTTTAGAGATGTTTGAACAGATCGGCATAACCTGCGAGGAGATGAAGGACAAAGACACCAGAAAACTGATCTTTGTAAATGAAGAATTAAAACTCCGTTTTTTCCTTGCGAAGGGACCGGATGTGCCGACATATGTTGAATATGGTGCAGCAGATATTGGTATCGTTGGAAAAGATACGATCTTAGAGGAAGGCAGAAATATTTACGAGGTACTTGATCTTGGATTTGGAAAATGCCGCATGTGCATCTGTGGACCGGAAAATGCAAAAGAGCTGTTAAACCATCATGAACTGATCCGCGTTGCAACCAAGTATCCGCGGATTGCAAAAGATTATTTCTATAATAAGAAACATCAGACTGTGGAGATCATCAAGCTGAACGGATCAATCGAGTTGGCGCCGATCGTCGGCTTATCTGAAGTTATCTGCGATATCGTAGAAACCGGCTCCACCCTGCGTGAGAACGGTTTGTCGGTGTTAGAGGAAGTTTGTCCGCTTTCTGCCCGCATGGTAGTCAATCAGGTGAGCATGAAGATGGAAAATGAGCGCATTACAAAACTGATTTCCGATTTAAAGACCGTCATATAAGATAACAAAAACCGTTTGCCACAGCAATGTTTTGAATACAGACGGAACAGATGTTTTGAAATGGAGGAGAAGTATGCGAATTATAGAACTGACAGAAGAGGCAAGAACAAATATACTGGAAAATCTTTTAAAAAGAAGCCCGAATTCCTATGGTGAATTTGAAGGCAGAGTAAATGAGATCATAGAAAATGTAAGGGCAAACCGCGATGCAGCGATCTTTGATTACACAAAGCGTTTTGATGGAGCTGACATCAACGCGGAGAATATCCTTGTGACGGAGGATGAGATTAAAGAGGCCTACGAAAAAGTGGATGAAAAACTGCTTACGGTGATCCGCAAGGCGCTGGTAAATATCCGCAAATATCATGAAAAACAGCGCCAGTATTCTTGGTTTGATTCCGAGGAGTCCGGCATTATTTTAGGACAGAAAGTGACTGCCTTGGAAAAAGTCGGCGTTTATGTACCGGGCGGAAAGGCAGTTTATCCGTCCTCCGTGCTTATGAACATCGTTCCGGCAAAGGTTGCGGGTGTAAAAACTATCGTTATGACAACACCTCCCGGAAAAGACGGAAAAGTCAATCCGGCGACCTTAGTTGCGGCAAAAGAGGCAGGTGTGGATGCGATCTATAAAGTCGGCGGTGCACAGGCGATCGCAGCGCTGGCATTTGGTACGGAAAGCGTTCCAAAGGTAGACAAAATCGTAGGTCCTGGTAATATCTATGTTGCCCTGGCAAAGAAAGCCGTATTTGGTTTTGTAAGCATTGACTCCATTGCAGGCCCTAGTGAGATCATGGTGTTAGCAGATGAAACTGCAAACCCGCGTTTTGTTGCAGCAGACCTTCTCTCGCAGGCAGAACATGACGAGATGGCATCTGCGATCCTTGTTACAACGAGCAGGGATTTAGCGGAGCAGGTATCAAAAGAAGTGGAAGGTTTTGTGGCACAGTTATCCAGAAAAGAAATCATTCAGAAGTCTTTGGATAATTATGGTTATATCTTAGTGGCAGAAAGTATGGACGAGGCGATCGCGACAGTGAACGAGATTGCATCCGAGCATCTTGAACTTGTCACAAAGAATCCATTTGAGACGATGACAAAGATCCGCAACGCGGGAGCAATTTTTGTCGGGGAATATTCCAGTGAACCATTGGGTGATTATTTCGCCGGTCCAAACCATGTGCTGCCGACAAACGGGACTGCAAAATTTTTCTCACCGCTTAGCGTGGATGATTTTATCAAAAAGTCAAGCATTATCTCTTATTCAAGAGAGGCATTAGAGCCGATTTATAAAGATATCGTACAGTTTGCAGAATGTGAACAGTTAACGGCGCATGCAAATTCAATCCGTGTACGATTTGAAGACTAGAGAGGAATGTGGTAAAATGGAAAGAACGGCGGAGTACATACGAAAAACAAAAGAAACGGATATTAAGATTAATCTGAATATAGACGGAACTGGTAAAGCGGAGATTGACACTGGGATCGGCTTTTTTGATCATATGTTAGAAGGATTTGCCAGACATGGTTTTTTTGATCTGGATGTCAAAGTGGAAGGGGATCTTGCCGTGGACTGCCATCACACGATCGAAGACACCGGAATCGTGCTTGGTAATGCGATCCGCAAAGCGTTAAAAAATAAAAAGGGCATCAAACGTTTTGGAAGCTGTATTTTGCCGATGGATGAGACACTGGTGCTCTGCGCCGTGGATCTCTCCGGCAGACCTTATCTTGTTTTTGATGGCGAATTTACTGTGGAGCGCGTAGGGTATATGGACACGGAGATGGTTAAAGAATTTTTCTATGCCGTTTCTTATGCAGCGGGTATGAATCTGCATATCCGTGTATTGTCCGGCGGCAATAACCATCATATGATCGAAGCAATGTTCAAGGCATTTGCGAGGGCGTTAGATGAAGCAACCGGCTATGATCCGCGTATCACGGATGTGTTGTCCACAAAAGGCAGCCTGTAGGAAAACTTGCGATTCCTGCAGAAATCTGTCTTAGGTATATATCACAAAAGAAAAACGTGTATGGCTTGTTAAGAAAATGCAGGAATGGAGAGTTTTTAAATATGGAACACAAAAATATTGTTGCCACCATTTACTTAAAAAATGGACAGGCAGTAAAAGGCATGGATAATTTTGAACCAATGGGCTGGGACGTGATCAGTCTGGCACGTCTTTATAATGACAGCGGTATCGATAAAATCATCATTTTTGATCTCTCAGACGATGACGAAGAACACGAGAAGAATATCCATACCATCAAAAATATCAACCGCAATGTCGAGATCAAAGTCTGCGCAGGTGGAAACATCAGCCGCTTTGAGGATGTCAAGAAATTTATTTATGCCGGATGCCTGCAGGTTATTGTAAACGGTGCAAAATCAAACAGCATGGATATTGCAAGAGAGGCGAGCGACCGTTTTGGAAAAGAGCGCATCCTTGTTTCCGTGGCAAATGTTGATTTTGTATTCAAACATCAGGAGGAGATGCAGGAGCATTTTCACGAACTTCTGGTTTTAAACACCAGCGTTTTGACGGCAATCGAAAATATTACAGACGTTCCGTATGTCGTATATTTTGAGGAATGCGATTACGAGAAAATTATTGAGACCTTAAAACGCGAAAATGTACGCGGAATTGCCGGATCTTTTATCAATGATCCTGAGACAGATATCATGGAAATGAAAGCACAGCTCTCTGCAGGCGGGATCAAGATGGATAATTTCGAACCGGCATTAAAATGGGCAGATTTAAAGAAAAATTCGGATGGCATGGTTCCGGTTATTGTGCAGGATTACCGCACGGATGAGGTTTTGATGCTTGCCTACATGAACGAAGAGGCTTTTGAAACGACGATCAATATCGGAAAGATGACCTATTACAGCAGAAGCCGCCAGGAGTTATGGATCAAAGGTATGACATCCGGACATATCCAGTATGTAAAGTCACTGACCGCAGACTGTGATTATGATACGATCTTAGCGAAAGTATCACAGATCGGTGCAGCCTGCCACACCGGAAATGTCTCCTGTTTCTTTAATGAGATCGTCAAGAAGGAGTATATGGAGAAAAATCCGCTGAAAGTATTAGAGGATGTCTATGCGATTATTTTAGACCGCAAGGCAAACCCGAAAGAGGGGTCATACACGAACTATCTGTTTGACAAAGGACTCGATAAGATCTTAAAGAAGATGGGAGAAGAGGCATCAGAAATCATCATCGCAGCCAAAAATCCGGATCCGGAAGATATCAAATATGAGATATCCGATTTCATGTATCATATGATGGTGCTGATGGCGGAAAAGGGAGTTACGTGGGAGGAGATCACACAGGAGCTTTCACAGAGGTAATATACGAAGGACATTTACAGGCAGAAATTACTTGTAAATGTCCTTTTGCAGGTTCATCATGAATAACAAATATTTATGAAAGAGAGATTACAATGATACCATTAAAAATAGAAACACTGTTAAAAGGCCGCGTGGTTGAACATGATCGGGTAGAATATAAAACAGGATGGAACCCAAATGATATCATTCATTCTATTTGTGCTTTTGCAAATGATTATGACAATACAAACGGTGGATATATTGTGATCGGTGTAAAAGAAGAAAATGGGATGCCGGTATTTCCTTTAGAAGGGGTACCAAAAGAGGATCTGGATTCCATCCAACAGGAAATTTTTCAGTATTGCAATCAGATCGTTCCAAGATATATTCCGAGAATGGAAATCATTGATTATCAGAATTCCGGAATTTTTTTGATTTATCTTTGGTGTTCTGCTGGTGACAGTGGTCCATATCAGGCGCCTAAAACTGTTTATCTGGAAATTGATAATATCAGACGGGGATATCTGGAAGATTTTATTAAGAAAAGCAATAGCAGCCTGATCGAAGAAATCAATAACAGTACGCTCGAAGAATTACTCCTTGCCGAAGAAGTCGCCGATGAGACAGATACAGAATTGGATATTAGAAATATCGGGGTTTTAATGTTTGCAGAACATCCGGAAAAATTTATCCCAGGATCATACATTGAGTTAATCCGGTTTAATTCAAAAGAAGCAGAGGCATCCGATGATTTTATTGAAAAAACCTTTACAGGTCCTATCTGGAAACAGGTTCAGGATGCATTAGATTACATTAACACAAATGTTATTGAAGAAAAAGTTGTAAAACTTCAGGGGCAGGCGGAATCAGAACGATTTTTTCATAAATCATATCGTGAACAGGAACCTGTTGAAATCCGGATTTACGTCGACAGTATCCAGATACTCAATTATCCGGGATTGGCAAAATGGATTAATCTTGAGCGATTTGCCGAAGGCAGGATCAAAGGCAGAAAATACAGGAACAGTCGGATTGGAGAATTATTTAAAGAAATTGATTTGTCAGAGAAAAAAGGCACAGGTATTCCCAAAATATTACGTGAACTTAAGAAAAATGGTTCTCCTGGACCGGAATTTGATATGGATGATGACAGAACATATTTGAATACAATTATTCATATCCGCGATGGATTTGATAAAAATGAGATTATGTCCGAATCAATGTCCAAATCAATGTCCGAATTAGAAATTGCCAGAATACAGGTAATATTACAATATCTGACTGTTCATGATACCATTAACAGTGCAAAAGCGGCTGAATTACTGGATGTAGAGAAAAAGACCGCAAGCCGGCTGTTGTCAAAAGCTGAAAAAGTAGAAGTTTTGATCAGCAAAGGCAAAACGAAAGATAAAGTTTATATGAAAAAATAATTTTGGTATATCAGATAAAATCCTGAAAATGAAAATTGGAGACTCCATGTTTGAAAAAATAAAACAACTTATGACTGGTAATCTGTCAAAAGGCGGCAGGCAGGTCTACATCGATGATCTGCGCGTCATAGCGACCGTATTTGTGATCGGGGTGCATACAGTCTCACTGGCTGCCACGATGACAGAATACGGAAGCATCCCATTCCGGGTGCTTACCATCTTTAATTTTATATTTTTGTCCTGCAACCTGCTTTTTGTCATGTTAAGCGGAGCATTATTGCTCCCGGTAAAAAATGAATCGATCGGCAATTTTTTCCGGAAACGTTTCACAAAAGTTGCAATTCCGCTGGTTGTCTATTACATTCTGTATATCGTGGCAAAGGAAGGGCTTGTCTGGCTGAGACCGGACCACTGGATTCTGATGTTGAGGCGTATTTTAACGGGGGCTCCAATGGAGGCACCTCATTTCTGGCTGGTCTATGTGATCATCTGGCTGTATGTACTGACGCCGTTTATGCGGTATATTGTACATAATATTCCCGATACCGTATTGTCGGGTGTGATAGGGGGCGTATTTGCAATTTGTGCATTGGACACCTATCTACCACTTTACGGAATCAACTCTGTGTTTGGCATTGTGGTGGATTCTTATGCGGGCACTTTTTTACTTGGATATTTTCTTTCTGAAAAATGCAGCAGAAAGGTAGAAAATTTTTTCATGTTTACAGGATTTCTATCATTTATTGAAACCTGTATGTGGATCTGGAACGGAAATGATTATGTCAATTATATTTATCAGAATTCGCCCACAATGATGTGTTTTACGGCAGCTATCTTTTTGTTGGTAAAGCGCCTTGCGTCCCAAAAAACAAAAAGCAGTTTCTTTGTGCAGTGGATCAGCCGGTACAGTTATTCTATTCTGCTGATCCACTGGGGCGTACTTCATTTTGTGGTCAAACAGAAACTGCATGTCAATGTGCTCGGCGGTGGCATTGTCGGCGGCTGTATTGTGATG
>ULWS01005602.1_pt1 | contig 10387 bp, 15 predicted proteins | sample 1960591 | NCBI WGS metagenome assembly ULWS01 (sample SAMEA4835818, study PRJEB28245) | human gut metagenome | biome: gut microbiome; material: fecal sample | place: Denmark | collected 2008
CTCAATCAAAAGTTTCAAATCGATTGCTTGTTGTGTAAAGGTTTTTGTCTCTGCTTGTCTTCCAAGTACTTCAATATTGACGAGAGTTGAGTAGTATTTGTCATTCTTGATATTTACTCGAAAGATACAAGCAATTGTTGAGTCTTGTAAGCGTCCTACGTCTACACTGATAAAGTAGAAACAATTCTGTTGATTTCTAAATTTCTGAGTAAATTCTGGATTTTTCTTTGTTCGATATTTAGAAAGCTTCTCAAAATCGAACCAAGACTCTTCACTTCCTCCCGCCCAAGTTCCCATGAACTCTGATGCGAATGTCATTTCATTGTAGGCTGATGACATTCTCAACTTTTCAACGTGTTTCTTATCAACCAGTCCATGCTGGGCAGGAATACGATAATCTAGACCCATAACAAATGCTCTTTTCGGGTCAATTATTGCTTGTATCATTGTTTCTATTAGAAGTGAATAAGCATAAGAGGATTTCATGCCCGCTGAGGTTCCGGCGATGACTTGTTGATTACAAACTTCATAAGGATTTACTAAACCATTAGCATCACGTCGAGAAACATTTAGCTGAGGAAGTATAACTTCGGAAATAATATCACCATCGGCATCACGCACCTCGTCTAGGAATGTTGCGTGAAGGCGGAGACCACGTGATGAGTCCGTAGCGCCTTCGCAAGTAAACTTAGAGCCATTTTTAAAATAGAGCTCAGCTACATCTTTCGAAAAGTTCATGTGAGGTTTTCCCATAAAAACCTCAAGCTCTTTTTCTAGTAGAGGCCAAATCTTTATGATTTCTTCTACTTTTTGTCTCATAATTTTTACGCCTTGTGTCTTGACAGGAGCGACGATTGAGCACTTATGGTTGGGGATAAAAATGCATTGAAGAAAGAGTCCAAGGACGCTTAGAAATGACTTTGAAGCCGCGCGAGTTGCGGTAATATAAATTTGATTATAACGCATAAGCGAACGCAAAAATAAGCGTTGATAAGGAAACAAATCAAATTGGGAGTCGATGGGTTTTATTGTATCTATATAGATGTCGGGATAAACCGTATAAAGTTGAAGCTCTTCTTCTAGAAACTTCTCATTTCGCTCTAAGAAATCCTCAGTTATAACAATTCCTTTTTCTAATTCGACCCCTTCCCTAAAAAGACGATTTTGGGAGTTATAAATTGAAGTGGGGTCGCGCAAAGTAATTACAGCCATTAGAGAGTTCCTCCTGCATCAAACTCCTCACTTTCGTCCTCTTTGAAGGCTTCGGCCTCATAGACGTCTGCATCAAAGTTATCTACTTGAAGGTCGTAAAAATTATCTGTTTGAGCAACATTTTGAAGAGCCTGAAGTCGCGCGGTCACCTCATCTCCGAGGCCACCTTCATTTATATACAAACGCTGATTCCAAGCTTCAATATTTTTCAAAGTCTCATCAATAACATCTCTGGTAATATTATCATAAAATTTATTTTGATGCCCGCGCTTTTCGAGCCAGAACATCAACTCTCCAATACTATCAAAGTCGGTTGCATTTTTAACTGATTTAGGAGTAAAATCTGCCGTCTTCACAATTTTATCATAAGATGAGAGGAATTTGTCGACATCTTTGTCGCCTGCACGAATCCGTTTATCTATTTCTAACGAAAGCTTACAAAGTTTTTGAGCTTGGTCGATGGCTAGCGCGCCAGATACGTTTTGAGAAAGGAGCAAGCCTTTATAGAGGTCCTCTAAGTAATAAAGTTCATCATCGTCATAGTTTCCTCCCCAGCGTCGGCGCAACTCCTCAAAATGTTTCTCTTTTACTAATGGAATCTCATCTTCAATAAGTCCAACCTTTTTTAGTTCGAGATATTGGGAGTTATAACTATCCCATCCCAAATTTTTATATTCTTCTGTTGCAAAGACTTTCGCATAAACGCCCCAAACAGTATCATCAGAATTCAAGTCTCTTAATCTTTCAAACTCCTTCACAATAAAAGGAATGTCGGCCCATTGGCAGATTTTGTCGACCGCGCGCCAACTAAACCCATTTTGTTTGAGGTAGTGAGTAATACAATCATTACAAATGGGAAGTACCCCATCTGGATAAAAAATTGAGTGGGTTTTTGTGAAATCTTCTTCTAGTTGTTGTTGCTTACAGCGCGGGCATTCTTTTGTAAGAAATGAGCGTTTTTGTTTTGGTATATTTGGTTGTAGTGGCATTACTACTAATCCTCCTTTTTATTTATTGACTTTTTTGAGAATTTTTATGAGTTCACGCTGACGAGGGCGGGATAACTCCGAAAATTTCTGGAGCAAATCACTAAATAAGTCTGAAAAATCACGAGTTTTGAATTTTTGAGAAGCTTCGTTATTGGGTGTAGTTGGCGCGGGCTCGCTCTTTTCCTCAATGAGCCGAACGCCTAAAAACTTACAAAGGCCCACAAATTCAACAGCCTCTAATCCTACTAATAGTTCCATAAAAGTTTTTGTACGGTTATTTTTGTCCATAGTTTTCTCCTTTATACCAAAGGGGCTTCACGCCCTTCTCTTTTATATCGTAATAGTCGGTCACATTTCTTACACCGACAAGAATATCCATCACGAGAACTTTGTCTCCTCATAAAATACTTAGTATCCAAAAGTAAGGTTCTTCCACAATCTTTACAACATTTGAAGTTTTCGGGGAAAAATAAATTTTCGGCGTGCTCTCGATGAGTAGTAGCAGCCGCGCAAATTTTTAGGAGAGCTTTTTGGTGGAAAATAGTGGAGACGTAGTTTGAATTATAGGTTTTGTTATACTTTTTATTGATGTATTCGACGATGGGTTGATTTTGCTGGTGGGCCATTTTTAGTTGGAAGACGTCTTCTTCGAGGGGAGTTAAATCAGCTAGAGACTTATACCAATCAAAAGTTTCGAAGAGTGCGCGCAACGTACTTTCAAGAGGTAAGGAGTCTATTCCTTCTTCTAGGGAGTCCCAAATTTTCACCAAAGCTTGAAGATGGGTCAAATCCTCAAAGTCAAAGTAGCGAGAGGAGCGAGGGGCCCAGATTTGGGTTGAGAGTGCGCGCTGGTCTTTTTCGTTTTTTAAGTCTGAGGGAATTGGGAGACGACCTTCGGGGAAAAGGAGTCGCGCTAAATTTGAAGTTCCTTTGAGGCCGAGGGGGTAGATAGGAATATCCACATCAAACGTTGGAGTTTCGAGTGGATTGTAGGTATGGGGGATAAAGCGTTGGAGTTTTGTCTGGTAGAAGTCTTGGAGAGTGAATTGCTCGCGTCGTTTTTCGATTAGGAGGCGTTTTTGTTTTAGGTAGGAATAGGGATTTAGGAGTTTTGATTTTTCTTCAAGGCTTTGGAGTTCGGAAGAAGTAAACTGGGCACGCAGGTCTTCACGAACTTTTTCTTTTTTACCGATTCGAACTTCGTAGGTAGAGAGCTGGAAGTCGATTTCATCAATTTCGCGCCAGAGGAGTTCTAGTAAAGCTAAAATATGGGGCGGGGCATTTTTGCGTGCGAGTTGGCGTGAAAATTTTTGTTTTGAGGTTTTGGTTGGAGTATCACTTATGGGACGGATTGAGTCTTCATTGAAGGCGGGGCTTTCATGTAGTTCGTCGAGAGAAACAATTGGGCGAGAGGACCAGGTAGACTTTAGTTCGATTCCAGAACTTTTGTCTGAGGAGAGACCTTCGGAATTTTTACCCCATAGGAGATAGTCGGCGATTTTTTCGAGTTCAGAATTTGTAAGGGGTTTTTCTGCGTCGAAGTTTTGGATATAGGTTTGGACGTATTCGGTGCGAGCTTCATCACTTGAAAGTGAGAAGTCGAGATTTAGACGATTCATTAGTACGCTCCTTATGTATAAGCCAAAGTATAGTTGGCTCTTAGTTTCTATTTTTATTATATCATAGGAGAAAGGTCGGAGTCAAATTTCGAGTAGTAGATTTTTATTTCGGTGAGAAAAATTATGAATTTTGTTTTCGATTTTTGTCTCGGTGAGAAAAATTATGAATTTTGTTTTCGATTTTTGTCTCGGTGAGAAAATGTTCCAGACCCGATTCGGGCGAGGGATGGCAAAATGCACAATTTTACAAAATACCCCCTCCTCTTTTTGTGTATTATGCTGAATCGTCTAAAAATTTTCTAATTGTTGCATTTGCCACTTTACAAGCGGTAGCTTCCATGCTATAATGCATAATGTAAAGAGGATAACACAAGCGGAGCGGTGCTGGATGCTTTAATACAGCGTGAATCTTGAAAACTGAAAAACATAAAATCAAAAGAAAGGAATTTTTTACCATGAAAGACTTTACTATTTTGACCAAAGAAGATGCCGTGCGGGCGCTGGATTCTGCACGCTATAATCCCGCCATTGATAGCGGTTATTTTGGACGTATCACTGAAAATCAGTGTGCAAGGCCAAAAAGCCGAAAGAAGTGTGTAAGCTCTGCTGGTCAAGCTGACGTTCATATCAAGTACAACGGACGCTACATCCCCGCAGAGGTCAAGACGAACGGCGGACGCATTGACAGCCTCATTGATGGGACGAACAAAAGCAAATTCGTTATCTATGTTATGGAATACGTTCAGCGTCATAAGGCTGGAAAAAAGACGGAAGCATGGGAAGAACGGCGTTCAGTCGGCCCGCTTATTATTCCAACTGTCTTGTTTCTGAATTGTGTTCAGGAAGTGAACGCCATAAAGACAGTAAATAAGCATGGCGAATATGACGGGCTGGGGATTCAAGTTAGTTCTAAAAAGCTGTATCAAAGACTGTTGCAATGGCCGGTTGAGTTTGACCGTACAAAAGACTACACAAGCGCAGACTTTGAGGGGCTGACTCTGTAAGTATCAATCAATAGGGCTGGGCTGAATAAGCCCAGCCCACCAGAGAAAGGAATATAATTATGACTATCGACTTTGTGAAGAAGCACCTTGACCGCTATCTGAACTATGCGAAGGCTCCGGACAGCATTTTCAAACCCAGGGATTGCTACAATGTAGCTTTCGGCATGGCACACATGGCGGCAATTATCGCCTATGAGCAAGGCGATGTCGAGCTGAGTAAGGAAATTCAAACGCTGTGGGATGATACTTACAGAGACTTGTTCCTGTAAGTCTACTATGCGGAACTGAACCAGCAGTAAGGAAACGCTGACCTAACGGCGAGACGGGGAGAAGGGAAATATTATGAATTATCGTCTTATCGTTCACTATGAGGATACCGGCGTTGTCACTATCCAGCAATTCGCAGATTTGCACACAATCTATACTATCATCGGCTATCTGGATAATACCGTAGAGAACGGCGCCCGGCTTACCTATGAAATCCAGCAGAGAAGCTATTTTAGAGGAATTGAAACCATTGACCATTACGGCGACGTAGGTAGATGGAAAAATGACAACTGGGACGAATAACAAAAAGGTGCATATAATTGAAAAGAGGGAATTTTTCCCTCTTTTCTTTTTTTGAAAAAGTTTGTGAATATTTTCACAAAAAATTTAGACGAACGGTGCTTGTGAAAGATTTCACAAAAAATTTAGACGACGTTCGTCTAAAAAATATTTTTCTTGACTTTTTCCGAAATTTGGTGTATAATTTAGATATACTGAAAAGGAATGAGGTTTCTAAAAATGATTGTCATCGCTGTATTGTGTATTCTGTCCGCTGGATTTGCGTGTGCTGGTATGTCCTTTGTGGGTGTGTGTTCGTTCGCAAAAAGCCACGATTGGCATTATGCCGTAGGAGCTGGGCTGTATGCTCTGGGAGCTGTATTTTTTATTGGCTGGGTTTTCTCTATGAGCTGGTAAGGAGAGAAATTTATGAAAACTTATTGGTTTAAAGATGAAAGAACTGGAGAAGAATTTTTTGTTGAACAAGAAAATAAAGAAAGAGCATTTGAAATTGCGAAAAATCTCTTTGGAGATGAAATAAAATGTTTCGGAAGAATTTCTGAGCAAGAGGCAGAATTTTACGGATATGACACCTATTAAGAGGACGATTCTGTCCTCTTTTTTCTAAGAAAAATAATTAGACGAAAATCGTCTAAAAAATATTTCTCTTGACTTTTTAGAAAATATTTGTTATAATTTAATTACAATAAAAGAAAGGAAAAAGATTTATGACTATTTATTTTGATATGGATGGTACGATTGTCGACTTGTACAGCACAAAAGACTGGTTGCCTCGCTTGCGGGCCTATGACGCAAAAATCTACGTAGAGGCTCGCCCCCTCTGCAATATGAATACGCTGGCACGCAAGCTGAACCGGGTTCAGCGAAAGGGTGTAAAGATTGGCGTGATTTCATGGGGAAGTAAAGACAAAAACCCCGCTTTTCTTGAAGCCGTAAAGGCTGAAAAAATGCGCTGGTTGCGTCAGCATTTGAGAAGTGTTTCCTTTGATGAAATTCATATTGTAGAATATGGGACAAAGAAGACAAGTTTCCGTTCTTCCTCTGATGATATTCTGTTTGATGATGAAACAGGAAATCTAATTGACTGGGGAATGGGTGGATTTCATCCTGATGCAATGGAAAGCGTTTTGAAAGTTTTGGCGAGATAGAAGGGGAAAGCAAATTCCCTTTTTCTCCAAAGAAAAATTTAGACGAAATTCGTCTAAAAAATATTTCCAAAAAATTTTTAAAAAAAGTATTGACATTTTCAAGAAATCTGATATAATAGATAATGTCAAGAGGGAAACCGAATGACAAGTAAAATGGGTGGCGACCTATCCGCCGATGAAAGGAGAAAATTATGACTAATCGTGAGTTCTTCAATGCCGTCATCAATGCTAATGTGAATGACGAGCTGACCAGCCACGCCACCGCCGAGTTGGAGAAGCTGGACAAGCGGAACGCCCAGCGGAGTTCCAAGCCCAGCAAGACCCAGCTTGCGAACGAGCCTATCAAGGCCCATCTGCTGGAGATTCTGGCCGTCAAGCCTATGACAGCAAGTGAAATTCATGAGGCAGACGCAGACCTCTCCACGCAGAAGATTAGCTCTCTGTGCCGTCAGCTTGTGGAAGCTGGCAAGTTGGCAGTTGAGGAAGTGAAGATTCCCAAGAAGGGTAAGCAGAAGCAGTACAGTCTTGTGACTGAGTAAAAATAAGAGGTGGCGAGAAATCGTCACCTCTTTTTTCGGAAAAGAAAATTTAGACGAAATTCGTCTAAATAAAATCGACCTCGGCACTTCACCACACTAAAGTAGTAAAGAAAATTTGAAATTCAAAAAAATTTTTGTTATAATAATTTTAGAAAATAAGAAAAAAGATGTTGACAAATTTCAAAAACTATGCTATACTGTATTTACAGTAAAGAAAGGAAGTGCTTTGAATGGCAAAGAAAAGTGAAGTCGTGAAAATGGATTTCATGCAGAAAGTCAAGAATTTTCTCGAAAGTGAGGGAGAAACTGTTCTTCAGATTAAGAGCGGGACTTTTTCGATTCCGTGGGCGCTGGATGATGATGAAGGCTATCTAAACCTCACCTTTAGCGTTCCCAAGGGAACAAGGGATGGCGACCTCTTTGATGGTTATGAAGAAGCCGAAAATTATCGCCTTGAAAGCGAAGCCAAAGCCAAGGCCAAGGCAGAACGAGAGGAGAAGAAGCAAAAGAAAATGGAAAAAGACCGCCTTGCACGAGAAAAGGCAAAGGCAAAGAAAACTGAACGAGAAAACGTAAATAACGAGTAATCGAAAGGGTGACGAGAAATCGTCACCTTTTCTTTTGTAGAAAAATTTAGACGAAGTTCGTCTAATTTTTATTTCTTGAAAAAAGTCCTTGACATTTCCGGAAAATCTGATATAATAGATAATGTAAGGAGAACGACGGTAAACCCTTATAATAATTTTGATTGGAGATTAAAAATGAATATTTGTGTTTTCGACACGGAAACGATTTCCCTTGAGAAACCTTTCTGCTATAACATCGGCTATCTTATTGCCGATAGCGAAAGCGGAGAAACGCTTGTCAAGCGTGAGTTCGTCGTGGAGCAAGTGTGGCATAATCCAATGGTTTTTGCGTCTGCTTATTATGTAGACAAGCGTCCTATTTATGTAAAGGCTATGCGTTCCCGTGTGATTACCATGAACAAATTTGGTTATATCACGCAGGCAATGACACGAGATTTCAGGGCATTCAATGTCGAACGGGCTTTCGCTTACAATTCATCTTTTGATGAAAAAGTATTCAATTTTAACTGTGATTGGTTCAAGTGTATAAATCCCTTTGATACCATTCCTATTTCCGATATTCGGGGTTTTGTTCATCATTTCATGATGGACGAAAAGTTTTTCAAATGGGCAGAGAAACACGAAGCTTTTACCGAAAGCGGAAACTATTCCACCACCGCCGAAACCATTACGCAATATATCCGGAACAATCCTGATTTTTCCGAAGAACATACCGCCCTTTCTGATACATTGATTGAAACCGAAATTCTGTTCCATTGTTTGGAAAAAGGGGCAAATATCAACGGAGATTATACCGCCCGCCGTTCTATTCCTCGAAAAGTCAAAAAGATTTTCACAATCGACACCAAAGACGGAAAAATCACCATTGAGGGCGAAAGTGCAATCTACTACAAAACAAAGAATACTTTCAAAATTCGTTAAATTTAGAGGACTTCACCGCTTTAAGGCGGTGAAGTTTTTTCTGGGAAAAATTTAGACGAACTTCGTCTAAATAATTTTATACTTGACAAGTTAAAAGATTTATGCTATACTTTATTCATAAAAAGAAAGGAGAAAGTAGAATGTCTCAGTATAGCAGTAAAACTAATACTTATATTATCCCCTTTACAGGGTTCGTTGAAATTCATGCTTTAACAGAAGAAGAAGCCGAAAAAATTTTTCAGAAAAGGATATTTGGAAAAGAACACTTCCCATGCAGTTATTCTATCACTTATGAAGAGGTACAGGAGGCATAAAATGGTAAGAAAAGAGAAATTTTTTGAGATATTCCCCGAAGCAAGCCGACATGGTGATAACATTCCAGATGTTAGTCCCTGTCAATTAGATAGGTATTTTGAAGAAAATTACTGTGGAGATGGAACTTGCTTCCTTTGTAGGGAAAAGTTTTGGAATCACGAACTTGATGAAGGGGACTCTTTCATGAACTTTTAAGCGACGGCGCAGAAGTGCGCCGTTTCTTTTTTCTGAAATTTTTAGACGAATATCGTCTAATTTTTATTTTTTTCAAATTTTCTACGAAAAATTTTTACTCTCAAATCTTACTCGGTGCCGGCCACCGTCAAATTCTACTCCTTGTCAAATTTTGAGCACGCAAATAAGCTACGACTTATAAGCTGCAAATAAGCTCCAAATTTTTAGAAAAGAAAAGCTGGAACTCCACTTTTTAAAAAAACGCATTTTTAACGACCGTAAAATTTGAAAACTTTCTATTTTTACGCTATAATATATATAGAAAGTCAAGGAAGACTAAAAAATAAAACGCTCCTAAGCTGGGAATAAGCTCCAAAAGAAAACGGCTACGGCACATCAAGCCACCTGTCAAATTTTAGGCCGTAAATTCTTCTGTCTTTATAAAGCAATGAGGAGCAGAAAGAGGTATTTTATGACCAATCGTGAGTTCTATACTGCTATTTCCAACGGTGAGATGAATGATGAGCTGATGGCTAAGGCCACTGAGCTTATCGAGAAGATGGATGAAGCTAATGCAAAGCGAGCCCAGAAGGTTCTGGAAAAGAAGCAGGCTGCTGAGGATGAAAAGGCTCCCATTCGGGAAGCTCTTCTGAACGCAATGAATGAGGAGGGCATGACTGCCGCACAGCTTATTGAAGCAGCTGGTCTTGCCGATGAGGTAAAGATTGCATCTGTTCCTTCTCTCCTGAAGCCCTTCGTGCTGGATGGCACTGTAGAGAAGGTCGACGTGAAGGTCGAGGGCAAGAAGGGTCCTCAGCGCGGTTATATCAAGGTCAAGTAAAAAGTAGGAGAGGTAAGAAGAAATTCTTACCTCTCTTTTTTTATTTTTATATCTTGAAAATTTGACAACGCTCTGAAAATTTGGTAGAATAGAATCAAAGAAAAATTTGACACCGCGCTAAATACGCTCTATAAGTACGCATTATAAGTACACATAAGAAGTACATATAATAAGTATACATTTATTATTTATTATACTTATAAAATTTGCTTACCAATAAAATTTACGCCTGACACTTTTTCAATTCTAAAGACCCCCTTTTTACCTTCAAAGACAACTACTAAGCTCTTCTTACTCCTATCTACCCCTACCTATTCCTATATGTCGTTCTTGGACGTCCCTTGGCAGTACCGTTTTTATATAGCTAGTCTCTTCCTATAACTACAAAAGACTTATACGCTCTATAAGTACACCTAATATGTACGCATTATTCATACTTATATTCATACTTCTTTAATTCTACTCCCTCTT
>ULWS01010839.1_pt1 | contig 10377 bp, 10 predicted proteins | sample 1960591 | NCBI WGS metagenome assembly ULWS01 (sample SAMEA4835818, study PRJEB28245) | human gut metagenome | biome: gut microbiome; material: fecal sample | place: Denmark | collected 2008
GTTCTCATGAGTTTCGCAATTATCTTATTTTAAACATAAAAATGCCCCGAGGTTTCCGCGCTTACCGTGGCTTGCGCGGTGGGAAAAAAGTAAGTCAGGATTGCAGCACGTGCAAATGTCCGTGATTTCTATATGTTCTGGCAGGACACCTGCATCAAGCAGTACAATTTCGTTTGCCTTCCAGAGATCGAGCTGATATTTTCCATTTTCTTTTGCAAGAAGGATTTCACGCTCATGCCCTGCAAATGTCTGCTCAAACTCCATCGCAACATCCCCGCTCACCTCGTAGCAATCCTGACAGATGGAAGGTCCGATCGCACAGCGCAGTTCCTCCGGTCTGCTTCCGTATTCCCTCCGCATCGCCTCGATAGTCGCTTTTCCCATGCGGTTTACTGTTCCACGCCAGCCGGAATGGCTTAACCCGATGGCGCAATGCACCGGATCGACAAAATACAGCGGAACACAGTCCGCATAGAACGTTGATAACACTAAGCCCGGCACATCCGTGATCAGTCCATCTGTATCATGAAATTCCCGTTCTCTCGTAAGTCCATTTCCGGCATCCTCCGCCGTCACTTTTCTTACATTTGTCGTATGTGTCTGATCCGTAAAAACAAATTTATCATAATCCACATCAAGCGCTGATGCAAGTCTTCTGTAATTTTCCCAGACTGCCTCCTCTTCATCTCCTCTTGTAAAACTCAGATTCATGGTGGAAAAAATACCCTCACTCACGCCGCCAAGTCTTGTGGTAAAACCTTCTTTTACGATTCCTGTTTTCTCCAATAACGGAAAATGTAAAAGCGGCACTTCCACGCCAGCCCCAGGATGATGTATAACCTCTGCCGGCACTCCTGTATTGTTTTTCCGCTTCCAGCTTTTATGTTCCATATCACTTACAACTCTCCTGATTTTGTCCTGCGAAAAAGCAGCCATAAAAATGCATTCTTTCACCCTCTCAGAACCCCTGATAGTCAAATGCATTCTGAATGACTTTTATCTGCTCTCCCAAAATTGCCGCCACATCAAACCTGCAAGGTGTATATGTTCCATAACCATGTGTCAGGCAATAATACGAAGCTACTTTGGAAATCGTTCTCTGTTTTGCAGCAGTCACCGCCTCAAGTGGATTTCCCGCTGCGTTGTCCGCACGGTATTTTACTTCCACAAACACCAGGTATCCACCCTGTCTTGCCACGATATCGATCTCTCCAATACGACATCTGTAATTATATTCTAAAATCTCATACCCCTGCTGTTCCAAATACACACCTGCCAGTTTTTCATAGGCAGTTCCCACACTTCTCTTATTGATAAAACCCTCTTTTCTACAGCAGCATCCTTCTTTTGTGCCTGCTGTCCCTCATTCTATTCACTTCCTGCAGCACACTATTTGATTATGCCATTCATCTGCTGCAATTTCACTTCATTTATGATAACATATCTGCCTGCTGCAATTTTGCCTTCATCTTATCCATATCATCCACAAACACAAGGATCTCAGCGACTACTTCATAAAGTTCCGGTGGAATCGCATCCCCGATCTCTAATTTCGATAGCGTCTCCGCCAGCTTATTATCTTTATAGAAAGGGACATCATTTTCTTTTGCCTTTGCGATGATCTTTTCTGCCACTTCGCCCCTGCCACTGGCAAGGATCTTCGGTGCTTTATCTCCCGGCTCATATGCTACTGCTACCGCTGTTTTTACCTTTTTCTTTTCATTATCCCATGCCATATCCGCTCACCACCTCTGTTTTGTATCTGATATACTAGGCTCTCACATCAAACGAATACCGATGCAGTGTTCCCGTCTGTGGCATATCTTTCCGCAGGAAATCATCCCCAAAGCTGACCTTCTTTTCTTCCTTTGTCATCGTTATGGTACACTGATAACCTTTGTCTTTCAGCTTTTGTTCCAGAATGGGCAGATACTTTTCCACAAGATCATAGGACGCATCGTCAGCCATATAAAAATTTGTTTTGACATTCCGATGCTGCATTTTCACTGAGACATCGGTAGAACCAAGGTGTTCCAGATCCAGATGTAAAAAAGCACTCAGCTCCGCATCCGGATCTCTCAGATTCTTTTTATTCGTGTATACATAAAGTTCTCCGTTTGCATTCTGACCGGACATCTTCAATGGCACCTGTACATATGTATATGCCTGATTGAGCTGATTCATAAATTCAATATTACCGCGCACCTCTGCCGCAGTTTCCGGAAATCTGGTTTTCGTAACGCCTGCCTCTTTCAGCGCATCTTCCACCTGTCTCATCTGCTGCTCTAATTTTTCGTAAAGCTGGCTGATCTTTTTCTCCTGTTTCAACGCTTCCGGCTGTATCAGCCACTGCTGTTCCATCACATTCCGAAGCAGACTTTTATATGCATCACTTCCGAATAATTTTTGGATACTCTGCGATGCCATTCCATTGTTTTCAGATAAAAGCTGTGATACTGTGCGCAGAAAATCAGAGACGGTCAGATTTTTGTCCAATGCCGTTTTGCCGTCCGCAGCTTTCCATGCAGCGTCCTCTGTCATCAGATTCTGTGCTACGCTCTCATCCTCCAACGTGTCGATAAAAATATCCTGCTCCATCGCTTCCGGGAAAAGTTTTGTACTTTCTACCAGTGAAGGAATATTCTGCAATAACCTTCCGAGACTTGAAAACTGCTGATCTGATAAAACCTCACCAATTGCCTGACCACCTGTTCCTTCCTGTATGGCTTGTCCTGCTGTTGTGGTCTGCTCTCCGTTTACAGTCTGTTCCTCTGCGCCTAGCCGTCCGTCAGTCAAAATCTGTCCTTCCGACGTCGTCTGTCCTTCTGCCGTTATCTGTCCGCCAGTCACAATCTGCCCTTCTGCCGTTGTCTGTCCACCGGTTTCTATCTGCCCCTCTGTATTGACCAGTGCTCCGATTGCAGTCTGCTCTGGAAGAAGGATTGAGAGAATCTTATGATTCATCTGTACCGCCTGATCCGGTGTCAAATCACTTGAGCCCGCAAGATCAGCCAGTTCGTTCATCGCCTGATCCATCTCCTGTAAAATGGCATGCTCATCCGTCATGTAATTTTCAAACTGCGCTGCCATCTCCGGCGAAACCGGGATTCCAAGCTTTGTCATGTTTACAACTGTAGTAATATCTACACCGGGATTCATATTCGCGATCCTTGCCATATTTAAAAGGCTTTGCTTATTAATTGGCATCTGCTCTTTCATCATGGCATCGACCATTGCAAGATTCCGCTCCGTCACAGGTACGGTTCCTTCCGTCAGTGCATTGGTAAGAATTGGATTTCCTCCACTGCCAGCGCCTGTGTACGGTTTGATTTCAATGGTCGCACCGTCATTGCTTTTTACCTGAAAAAACATCGGAGTCCCCTGTGAGAGCGGCACTTTTCCGGACAATCTTGCTGTGATGGTCTGTCCATCGCTAAGCGCCAGCGTCACTTTTCCATTCTTCACAGAACTGACCGTTCCTTCAAAAACACTTCCGGAAGATAATTCTTCCAGCGTAGATACTACTTTCTGCATACCGGAAGCTGCTTTCAACTCTTCTGTTCCGCTTGAAATATTTCTGTTGTATTGTCCTAACATATCGGATATGTGCATGGTTTCGCCTCACTTAATACAAACTTCCCCTATAGTAAAATTTTTCCTGCGATCAGAAGCAATTTCTAATACGGTAGTCCATATCCCTTAAACAAAATTTTTGATAAAGCTGGCACGATGTATCGGAGATGGTCCAACTTCCTGCAATGCCTTGATATGTTCCGCCGAACCATAGCCTTTATTGGATGCGAATCCATACTGTGGCAGAATCTTGTCATACTCTACCATCAGGCGGTCCCTTGTAACCTTCGCAACAATGCTCGCTGCCCCAATGGAAATACTTTTTGCATCTCCTTTGATAATTGGCACCTGTTTGATGGAAACTCCGGGAATCGTGACCGCATCATTTAATAATATATCGGGTTTTACACTTAATTTGCTTATAGCCTCACGCATTGCCTCATAAGTTGCCTGCAAAATATTGATTTCATCAATCCTCTGTGAGCTTGCCATTCCAATACCTACCGCAACTGCTTTTTCCATGATCACATCATACAATTCTTCCCGCTTTGCAGCAGAAAGCTTCTTAGAATCGTTGATATACAAAATATCGCAGTCTTTTGGCAAAATAACTGCGCCAGCTACCACCGGACCGGCAAGCGGTCCTCTTCCGACTTCGTCAATACCGCAGATATAGCCATAATCTGCATATTCCCGCTCATATTTTTTCAGATTTTCAATGCGCAGCTTCTCTGCCTCTAATTTTTCAAACCGTTTCTTTGCCTGCTCTACGATTTTCACAACACCGGAACGCTCGTCTTTTTCATATGTTTCTATAAAAGAAGGCAGTTTCTCATCGTCCACTGCCTTAAGTTCTTCTTTGATCTCACCGATTTTTTTCTCTGCCATTCTGTCCACTTATCCTTTGTCAACTTTTGACGCTTTCTGTATAAAATAGGTTCATCACCGGCTTTATTCAGCCTGCACCTGTGGCCACTCCAAAGTAATCTTTCCAAGCTTTCCACCCCGGAATTCATCGATCAGAAGTGCCGCCGCTTTGCTGTAATCTAATTCGTTTCCTCTGGAGATACATTTGCGGTTCTCTGCGATCTGCTCTAAAATCTTCACCGGAGTTTGTGTCTCATCTACACCATAGCGGTCTGTTAAAATTCCGGCATAATCTCTTGCCAGAACTTTGATCAGCTCCAGTGACAATTCATCAATATTCAAAATTTCATCTTTGATTGCCCCGATCAGTGCAAGACGCAGTCCAACCATCTGATCTTCAAATTTCGGCCACAAAATTCCCGGTGTATCCAGTAATTCCAGATTTTTGTTCAGTCTGATCCACTGTTTTCCTTTTGTCACACCCGGTTTATTTCCAGTTTTGGCACATGCCTTTCCCGCATAGGAATTGATAAACGTCGATTTTCCAACATTTGGAATTCCGACTACCATCGCACGGACAGGACGATTTAAGATTCCTCTTCTTCTGTCACGCTCAATCTTTTCCTTACAGGCTTCCATTACTACATTTGTAACTGTTTTCATGCCTGTCTTGGTTCTCGCATCCAGACCGACAACATAGTAGCCCATCTTTTTAAAATAGGCTGCCCATTCTTTGTTCTGATTCTCATCAGACAAATCTGATTTGTTCATGATGATCAGTCGCGCTTTATTTTTTCCCAACTCATCAATATCCGGGTTCCGACTGCTTAATGGAATTCTCGCATCCACAAGCTCGATCACCAGATCAATTAATTTTATGTCTTCCTGCATCTGACGTTTTGCTTTCGTCATATGTCCCGGATACCACTGAAACTGCATACTTTTTCCTCACTTTTCTTATATAAATCCAAATTTTTTCCACGGAGATACACGGAACCATGCTTTTCCAATAATGTAATCTTTTTTCACATTTCCAATATTGGCATAGCGGCTGTCCTCACTGTTATTGCGGTTATCTCCAAGGACAAAATATTCATCATCCTCGAGTTTTAGTTCCTCCGATGCAAGCCCTGCCTCCTCGATGGCAGACACATCAACTTTCTCATCAAAAAGTTCCCCATTCACATAAACAGCACCATTTTGGATCAGCACCGTGTCTCCCGGCACTGCAATCACGCGCTTTACATAGTAATGTGATTTTTCATTCCCGTTTGGGAGAAACACAATAATGTCATTCGGCTTTGGATCGGACACCTTATAAATGAACCGATTTACCAGAATTTCGTCTCCACTTTCCAATGTTTCTGACATGGACTGCCCCACCACGCTGGTCCGCAATCCGATAAAATATACAAATGTAAAAGCAATGACCAGAGTAATCAAAATCTCAACTGTCCAGCTTAAGATTTCCTTTACAATGGTCATGTTTACTTTTTTCTTTCTTCTTCCGAAATTTAGTCCACTCCGTCTTCTTCTCACTTTTGCTTTCCTCTGCTCTATCGTCTGTATACAAATACACGTTATAGATTACCACAAAGCACGTTTGTGTGCAATTCGGGAATCGGATTTTCCAGATTTTATAAATATATTATTCCGCCCCTTTACCGGTAAAGCGCCGTCTCAACAAGTACCCCGATCACCAGATAACGATGATTTTGCTCACCGCTTACACAGGTGGAAAGTGTGATAAGTCTGTCATCCTCTCCGATTTCCATATCCTCCCGGACGTGTAATTTATTGTCAGAAACTTTTTCTCTGACATCCGCCAAAAACTGATCCCTGTCGTCCTTACTGCTGATCACATACTCTGACGGAATGTACACATCTGTAAACTTCGCCGCCTCGTAGATTTCATAAGTCAGACGTTCATTTTCCGTATACACATAAATATACGGATGTCCGTCAAAAAACGTTTCATCCTCAAAGCTGTGAATACTTCCAAACATGGAACCATTTTTCATGTTATGTCCATATAGTACCGTATTATAATCCGAGAAATCTTTCCGGTTACATTGATTGGTGTAAATGCAGCCCGGATATCCCTTGCTGTGGTCTAAGTTATAATCCAGATAATAATTGTCTGTCTCAGACTGTAACAGCGGATAGTCTACCTGCGTTCCCGGCACAACGATCCATGCGTAAATATCTTCATTCTGTTCATGCAGCTGTCCGAAATCATAGACCGGATCACAGTAGATCACTGTTTCTTCTGTGTTCTCCTCTGTCTCCGGCTCTGCGATGACCATCTCTGTTGCAGCACTTAACGTCTCTTCCTGCCGGAGTTTTTCGTACTCCAGTTCCCGCTGTTTCACACTCCAGTGATGATAGATCAGATAGCCTCCACAGCATACGGCAATGGCACAGAGTATCAGCACAACTGTCCAATCGGCTGTTTTTCTCCGCCTTAATGCTCTCCGTTCTTTTTTCCTCTTTTCCCGCAATGTACTCATTTTTTCTGCTCCTCGTAAAATAAATCAATGATCGTCTGCTGTACTGCCTCGTCATCTAAATAATACTCTTCATATTGTTCTCCCATCTGGATATTTCCCTGTAAAATCTGCATATTTTCCTCATCAAAATTACAGCCTGAAAGTTCTGTCGATAAATATAGCACCTCGTCCGTTGAAATATCTGTCAACATATAGTCTGACAACTGGCTCATCAGGTTTACTGCCAACGCTGGGTTCTGTGCTAACGTTTTCTTAGCCTGACTGATAAATGCTTTTAAATATCTTTTCTGTCGTCCAATCCTGCTATATGCACTGCCGCTTACCATAATATCTCTTCCCTGCACAAACTCCTGCGCCTCTTCTCCCTGCAAATGTACCGTCGCACCCTTTTTGAACTTTGCATTATATAAGGTATAATCATCATCCATCTCAACCGTAACACCGCCGACTGCATCATTCACAGTTCCTATACAGCTTAAATTCATTGCGACATATCCATTGATCGGCACTTCATTTTTTAAAATATCTGCAACCTGCCCAATAACCAGTGAACAGCTTTTTTCCTGCCCATCGGCATACGCATACTGCAATGCCAGTTGCCCGGTAAACGCACCCATTTCATTTCCATTTTCATCACACGCCACAATGCTCACCATTGTATCTCTCGGTATTGCCAGAATGCGTATATTGGAATGTTCAAAATCAAGGGAAACCAGAAAGACTGCATCCGCCTGCCCGACACTTCCACCATCATCATCACGTTCCCACATTGCCTCTTCTTTGTCCACGCCAATGCATAAAATATTTACGATATCTTTTCTGTATTGGTATGTTGTTCCATGATAATCAATCGTATTCTGAAAAGACGCCATCTCCTCAAAGACATCCTGCTGTTCTGCCGCAATATTTGCTTCCAGATTCTTTTTTCCTTTATATCTTACCAGAAAAAATAGTAACACGAATATACCTAATATAACAATTACAACCATAATTTTCCAATACTTTTTTATCAGCTTTTTCATAATTTCACCTAAAAAAAGAAAAGCTATATGCCACTATGACATATAGCCTTACTTTTACGACTTATCAAATACGATCTTATTTTGTATAGTTCATTCTACGTCTTGCATATACAACAGCACCTGTTGCTGCGATTACAACTACAAGAATCATTGCCATATTCATTCCTGCATCAGCAGTTTTTGGTGAAGTTGCTGCTGCATTTGTATCTGCTACAGAAGCAACAAATACAGGAGAAAGGGATGTAAATTTTGCATATACAACACCGTCTGCAACATTTGTTACAGGTACATTTTCCCATACACCAGCAGAGGTAAGATGGGCAACGACTACAGTATCGCCAGCTTTAATTCCTGCAACAGAAATTGCAATTGGATTGGATAAATCTGTAGCTGTCAGTTCATAAGTTCCGTATACACCACTCTTATAAGAATAGTTTAAACCTAAAACACTGTTGATCATTGTCTGAACAGCTGCTGCTTTTTTCTCAACTTTCTGTTCAGCTGTCAATGTTGTGTCATTGTCAATTGCTGCCATATCTGTGAAATATCCACTTAATTTTTCTTTCTGAACATCGTTCAATGCATCCTGTGTGATTGCTTTCTGCTCTACTTTTACTTCTGTTGCTGCTGTAGTTGTCTGTGATGTTGTTGTACTGGAATTATTTGCAGAAGGGCTTCCCGCTGCTAATGTTGTTACGCTTGCTCCTAAACAAAGTACCATAGATAATACTACTGCTGCTAATTTCTTTTTCATATCTTTTGTCCTCCAAAATTTAATGATTAGGATTTTTCATCCCTTAAACACTAAACCCATTCTACCCCCCCCCTTGAAAAATTTGTCAATGTAAAACATTGCCAATTTTTCATAGCTTACATCATAGATTTTTGTATATTTTTTTGTGGACACATAAATATAAAAAAGCCATAGAAAAAGCGGCTGCTCTCTCTATGGCTCACGCATGCATTGAACTATTTTACTAATTCTTTCACTTTAGCTTTCTTACCAACACGGTCTCTTAAGTAGAATAATTTAGCTCTTCTTACTTTACCAGCACGAACAACTTCTACTTTTTCAACGTTTGGAGAATGTAAAGGCCAGGTTTTCTCAACGCCACATCCGTTAGAAATCTTTCTAACTGTGAATGTTTCACGGTTGCTTCCACCCTGTCTCTTAATTACAACACCTTCGAAAACCTGGATTCTTTCACGGTTTCCTTCTTTGATTTTACCGTAAACTTTTACAGTATCACCAACACGGAATTCAGGTACTTCAGCTTTTAACTGTTCTGCTTCAATGCTTTTAATAATTTCACTTGCGTTCATTTTGTGACCTCCTATTATTTGGATGTTCTTAATACGCCTATTCGTAACAGAGGACCATCTCCTTTATTCACAACTCGTTAACATTACCATGCTTTCACGGAAAAGTCAAGCGCTTTTCACATTTTACAACAAATAAATAACACTGATGATCCAGAGTGCTATTCCAACTGCAACCGCAGCAATGCCTATCCAGAATCCAGCATATGCCATTTTAGATTTTGCCTCCGACATGGTCTTCTTCCCCAGAATAATCGCTGCAATTCCAAAGAGAATTCCAAAAAGCGGAGAAAGAAAAGCAATGACCAGTGCTGCCATGCCAAGCGTTAATACCCATATTGATTTTGTATAGTGATTCATATCAAAACCCGCTCCTTCTCTCGTAACATTTTCATATGATCTTCACCGCAAATATAAAGCCCTGGCAAACAGTTACAGATACTCCTGATATTTCATCTGCTCTTTTTTCGTGAGTTCCGCTTTTTTCAACAGATCCGGTCTGCGCTTGATTGTCCGCAAGATTGCCTGTTCTCTCCGCCATTCATCTACTTTTTTATGATCACCGGACAACAGGATGGAAGGAACTTTTTTCCCCATCCACTCTTCCGGGCGGCTGTACTGCGGATATTCCAGCAGATTACCTTCAAATGATTCCGTGGAACCCGATTCATCATTCGTAAGAACCCCGGGTACCATACGCGAGATTGCATCCACCATGACCATCGCAGGAAGTTCCCCTCCTGTCAGCACATAATCACCAATTGAAACATAATCTGTCACAATCTCTTCTAACACACGCTCATCGATTCCTTCGTAATGACCGCATAATAAAATCAGATCTTTTTCCTGAGCCAGGTCTTTTGCCATCGGTTGTGTGAATGTCGGTCCCTGCGGTGTCAGATAAACCGTCCTTGGCTTGTATCCAATACGATCCACAACAGACTTCCACGCATCATATACCGGCTGTGCCTGCATGAGCATGCCTGCGCCGCCTCCGTAAGGATAATCATCCACTTTTTTATGACGTTCCAGCGTATAATCCCTGATATTCACTGCCTCAATGGAAAGCAGTCCTCTGTCTTTTG
>ULWS01024398.1_pt1 | contig 10336 bp, 18 predicted proteins | sample 1960591 | NCBI WGS metagenome assembly ULWS01 (sample SAMEA4835818, study PRJEB28245) | human gut metagenome | biome: gut microbiome; material: fecal sample | place: Denmark | collected 2008
TCCATTAAAAAAACAGGCAGCAATTACAAGATATTGCAAACTGCCCCTAACAGAAGAGGAAATGCGTACAGCAATCGAAAAAGAATTATTTTCGGATGTGAAGAGTTATTTTGACTATCTGGATAAACAGATGTGCTATGGGAAATATAATTATCTTTACTTTTCTACATCAGAAATTGCCGGAATTATCAATGCATGTTGGAAAGTATTTGATTTGAATGACACCGACTACTTTGCATTGCCTATCTGTATGAAATCTTTTTCCATATTAAATGACTATATCACTGGATTTGAAAATGGAGTTTTTTGTGCAAAACGATCTTTATGCAATGAAAGTACGGAACCGAAAATCCCGGTTGTTTCCAGTTATTGGGGCGTTTATGGATCGGCTTATACACCGAAAAAACTACCAAAATACACAAAAAATATTTAAGGAGAAATATTAATGAGTACAAATTATTACATGCTTACCCAAAATAAGAAATTAGCAGATACCTATTTTCCGGAAGAATATGAGTTATATCGAGGTGGGGATGTATTTAAAGCAGAAATTCATATCGGAAAAAGATCTGCGGGATGGATGCCCTTATTTAGGGAGCACAAACATGCTTATGATTCCGTAGAGAAGCTGCGTGATTTCTTGCGTGAATATGCGGATGATATTGAGATTATAGATGAATATCATAATATTTTCACTGCTGAGGAATTGGATAAGGAACTCATTTATTGGAAAGAACAGCAGGAAAAATACCCGGATAGAAAAAACTGGAAGTATGTCCCAGGGGGTGTACCGGATGAAATTTTTGGTGGCAGAAGACATTTGATTCCGGTAGAAAAGAACGAAAAGTATGATTTGAAATATCCGATTGATCATGTGGAATATGAAAAACTGGATCCTTATTATGAATTCAAGGGTACACACGATATGTACTACCATGATAAAGATGGATATAACTTTACGAATCGGGACTTTTCATAAATGAAAGAGGAGAAGAGTAGGATGAAAAGTGCATTATTTCGAAAAGATGGATTAGGAACAGCAGTCGGTAGATTATCTGCATCGGATAAACTGAAATGTGATATGGGTGGCACCATCAATGAATATCAGCTTATCGGAAATGTAGTGGACACTAAAGACTATGATGTAGTCGTATTTGGATGGTTACGGAATGATAATACCATTGAAGTTATCAAAATGGAATCGATCCCTACAAATGATGATCCAAATGTTGGATTTATGTGGAAGAATCCGGAAGATGAAACGGATGTGATTACCTGCCTGAGTATTCCAAATGACCGTATCGTTGAAGTTATTCAGAAACACCCGGAAAACAGAAAGCCATATCATTCTGTAAAAATCAATTTGAAGAAAAGTACGACACTTTATTTGAATATTACAGGCGGATATGAGAAACCAATCGGAACAGCTCATGTTTTTCTCCTGCGCGGGGCAATCTCTTCTGAAGCAAAACAGTTATCCTCTACGGTCTCTGTAACCATCAGAGAGGGTAATGGACAGCAGGTATTAAGCTAAAGGGAGAGACAACGGGGTATGACAAAAAGACAGCTTTGGTTAAACCTATTCCATACAAATGATGTAGCCCTGGCAACAGCAGTAACTTTGTGTGAGGAATATGCCGCAGCAGGAAAGCAACTGAATACGGAAAAATTAGCAGAAGAAATTAAAAAACTGGATGAAATAATTGAATAAATAACTATGAGCTTAATCTTTAATATTGAGGGTGTAGAACAAAGATTTAAAGAACTTACAGAAGCCGAGTGTAGTAAAAGCGGTATTGAAATACTTGCGCTGGAGTGTCATATAGACCATGTACATATATTTGTTAGTGTACTTCCAACAATAAGCATTCCTACAATAATGCAACAGATCAAAGGCGCTACTTTTGTAGAACTTAGGAAAGAGTTCCCACAACTTAAAGCAATGCCTAGTCTATGGACAAGAAGCTATTTTGTAAGCACAGCTGGCAATGTAAGTTCTGAAACAATCAAATGGTATGTTGATACACAAAAAACCAGACCATAGGAGTAAGTATGCAAAAAGGTATTAAGTTTAGGGCATATCCTAACAAGGACCAACAAAACTTAATAAATCAGACACTTGGCTGTTGCAGACTCATCTACAACAAAGGTCTTGCTATGCGAAACGTTGCCTATAAGAACGGCTCTAAAGTAGGATACTCACAGACTTCTGCTATGCTAACTGAGTTAAAGAAAACCTCAGATTTTGCATTTCTAAAAGAAGTAGATTCTATTGCACTACAACAATCCCTCCGTGATCTTGACAGAGGTTTTGTAAATTTCTTTCAGAAACGTGCAGCACATCCTACTTTTAAAAGTAAACATAATAACCATCAATCCTATAGAACTGTTAATCAGGGAGACAACATCCGTATTGTAGATAAATACATAAAGCTCCCTAAACTTGGCTATGTCAAAATCAAACAGTCTATGGAAGTAGGTAAAATCAATAATGTAACCATAGAGCGTACCCCTTCTGGCAAGTATTTTGTGGTTCTCAACGTAGATTTTGAGCCAGAATTACAGGCTGATAAAGCTGGTTCTATTGGTATTGATGTAGGCATTAAAGATTTCTATTCTGATTCTAATGGAAACGTAGTACACAATCCGAAATACCTTGAAAAGTCTATGCGTAAGCTCGCTAGAGAACAGCGAAAGCTATCCCGCAAACAAAAAGGTTCTATTAATCGCAATAAACAGCGTATTAAAGTAGCTTTGATACATGAAAAGGTTACAAATCAGCGTAATGATTTTCTTCAGAAACAGTCCACTATGCTAGTGCGTGAAAACCAAACAATCTGCATCGAGGACTTGAATGTAAAAGGTATGATTCGTAATCATAAGCTTGCTAAATCAATAGCAAGTGCTTCATGGTCAAAATTTTTTACAATGCTTGAATATAAGGCTATGTGGTATGGTAATGATGTAATCAAAGTGCCTACTATGTATCCAAGTAGTCAGACTTGTAGCTGCTGTGGGTATAAGAATCCTTTGGTAAAGAATCTGGCTATTCGTAATTGGGAATGCCCGGAATGTCATACCAAACATAATCGTGATACCAATGCAAGCATAAATATCTTAAATAAAGGCTTAGAAGTAGCTTAAACATAACGAACCTGTAGGCTAGGACATAGCCGAACAGTATAATCTACGCTTGTGGAGACTATGTAAAACTAAAGTCCTTGCGACAATGTAACGGTCTTAGAAACAAGAATCCCATTGTTTTAGCTGTGGGAGTGTCAAAGTAATGGCATTGGCAATTACCTATGCTTTGCCAACTTAACTAGGAACTCCAAATGGTCTTGTCTACGCAAAGCGTATGGTATAATTTTGCATAGGAAAATATAGATTTGAAAGATGTCATTTGTTTATAGATTAGAGATTCCAAATCCTTTTTACACCATAGAGAATATATTTAGCGACTGTGCGAACAGTCGGGAGAAGTATAGTGATTGCCAATGGTATTACCTATTGCGCAAAACAGACTATTTTTCAAAATTTTTTTGACATATATAAGAAAGCAAATTGCACAATCTGTTTTTTCTTTTTATAATAATGATATAAAATAAAAGTTGAAAGGAATAAAATAATGTCATCGCAAAATTCCATGTTAAATGCTATTTTAAAAAAAGATATGAACCAACTTACAAAAGAAGAGATTTTCATGATAACGAAAGCAGTAATAGAACGGTGTCTTATAGAATTTCAATACCATGATCGCAGTGGATTATATGGATATCTGCAGCGTAGTATGGCTTATAATTCCAACCGTATTGAAGGAAGCCGATTAACAGAAGATGAAACAGCATTACTTTTTGAGACGGGTACCTTATTATCGTCCGGTGAAGTTGTTTACCGTGCAAAAGATATTGAGGAAATGAATGGTCATTTTCTGATGTTTAACCAAATGTTAAAAACAGTAAATGAAAAATTATCCGTGGAGATGATTAAGGACTTTCATTTTCAATTAGAAGCCAGTGTTTTTGAGTTCCGTGCAAATGGATATATCCCCGGAGAATACAAGCAAAGAGAAAATACAGTAGGCGGAATTCAAACAGCACATCCAAAAGATGTGGAATCTGCTATGTTATCTTTACTGGAAGATTATCGTAGGATAAATTTCTCTTCTGGAATAAGCTTAACAGATTTGGCATTATTCCATGCAAAATATGAGACAATTCATCCATTTCAAGATGGTAATGGCAGGACCGGAAGAATGATTCTAATGAAAGAATGTTTGCATCAGGGGATTATGCCATTTATTGTGCAGGATGATAACAAAGCAAAATATTATATGGCATTAAAACAATATCAAAATAATAAGGATATTACGAAACTTGCAGACTATTTTGTATCAGAACAATTAGCTATGTATGATAGATTACAACATTTTATGTATGACTATTCGTTAGATAAACAAACCACTGAAATGGATTTAGAAGAAAGATAAATTTAATAAATAAAAAAATTACCGTCAAATTTTAAAAGGTTTGGCGGTTTTTTTATACATATATAGATAGATAAACAATTTGGAAATCATGAGGAGATCAGCTATGAAAGAAAATGAAGTAAAAATTGGACAAACCGTATATTTTCAGGAACATTGGTCTGGAGTAATTCAAGATGCAAAAGTAATGGATATACACCTATGGAAGATCAGAAGAGATATCCTGGGAAGAAATATGCAAAATTAAAATGCGAGATTGGAACTTGTGGGGCATTACTTGAAAATGTTTATCCATCTTTTAAGGCTTGTAAGGAAGCGGTTCAAAAAAAATTTATAGAAGATGTAGAAAAATACAAAGCTGAAATGAAAACGGTTAGGGATTTGATTATTTTCCCTTTGAAACAAACAGTAAGTGACGCAGAAGAATATTCAGATGATGCTGCAAGAAGGGCTTATAAGGAAAGAGCAGAGGAACTGGGATTTATCACAAGTAAAGAAATGGAGACGGAAAACTATGAACGTGATTGAGAATTGGTTAAAGCTTAAAAAGTTGCAGCATATTTTCTCTATTAAGGAAGATGAAGATGATTATTACTATCCTCGTCAGTCTTTATCTATGCATTTGGCGGTTCGTACACATCCGATTATTGATTGGATGAATTGTTTTAACGTTGCACATATTTGCGACACATTTACTCCAAAGCTGATCGATATACAGCGGAATGTGATATACGGCAATCATAGTATGGTATGTGTTGGAACAGCAGAAGATTTTGCATATATCAGACTGATGACAAAAGCACCAATTTTTGAAATTGAGAAAAAAGATTTAGCAACAGATGCTTGGAAAGAGACGGTACAAAGTTTTATAAATATTTCAGCGAGAGGTTCAGCAATTTTATTTGTACCTATTACAGTACTCTGCGATGCTACCTCTGTACTGGAAGGTATTTATGATATGTGCTTTCTTGCAACAGAAAAACATACGGAAAAAGAAGCTTATCATTATCGTGTACAGTTCTATATCGACTTATTAAATACAGATATCACATATAATACCAAAGAGATGTTAATAAACCATATGAGCGTAGGTGCAAAATATGCTGTGGGTACTACCATCTATATGAAAAATCCAACATGTTTAAAGTATATTTCTTTGACATATCCTTGCAAAGCAGTCGTATTTGAAAAATCATGGGAGGCACATTTCATCATTTTGCATGATTTGGTAAAGTCTATAAAAGAAAATACGAAAATAGAAAATGCAATTCAGGCTATGCCAAAATTACATACCTTAGTATGGATCCGTGATCAGGGCTGGTGTACAGATGATATGTAGGAGGGGAATTATATGTTATTTATTATTTTAGGCCTTTTATTAATGATTTTGGGAATTATACTACATGGGTATACTCACGAAAATGTATATCTTATTATGGGTCTTTTAGCAGGTTTTTTTGTAATGTTTGCAGGTTATTTATTTTTTGAATATTGCTCGCCTTTATATGATACACCAGAAACGGAATATGAGTATCAATTAACCACGTTTTTAGATAGCGTCTATTATAAAAATAATAGCATAGAAAATAATATAGATCTTTGCATAATAAATAATGATAAAGTATCACACATTGAAACTATTCATTATAAAAATTTGAAAATTGAATATGTAAAAGATATTTCTTCTGCTACAGCAACTGTAAAAACTTATAAATTAAAACCTGAATATAAATTGATAATGCTTAACATAAAATCTGAACAAGGATTAGCAGATGTAATTTTACACTTGCCGGAATCTGCGAAAAATAAATAATAGCAAAAGATACTGTTTCGTATGAAATGGTATCTTTTTGACCATTTTGTATCCGTTTTTGACATATAAAATTATATGATAACATAGGAGGGAAACACATGAACACGATACAAAAATTATCTCACAAAAATGATATTTTGTTTTGTATTTTAGAGCTAGATGAAAAAATTTGGAGTACATATCACGAAAATTGTGAATTTGAATATGCACCTGATTTGGAAGAAGCCCCCACTATCATAATAAATACGATACAAGAAATTATGTTGGATTTTCCAAATGCAGAAGATGACATTTTTTCAACGATTCAAAACTCTGCATACGGGGATGAAATACTGCAAAACTATGTAAACATGGATAAAATAAGAGAAAATGTAAAAATCAGATCTAATTTCGCTCAAGCATTAAGTTCTGTCGAAAAAGGCAGCGAGTTATCTCCAAAACTAAATTGGACACTTTCATCCAATGATTTATGTGAATTAGCAAAACTACATACAAGAGGACTATATAAGGAAAAAATTGAGGAATTGCTTATCACCTGCAAACTATTCGATGAATATGATAAATTCATAATTCATGAATATGATGATATTCTTGTTATCGCTATGAACGACAAAGAAGATTATGATTTTTAAATATAAAAACCGTAGGATTTTTGATAGATCTTACGGTTTTTTTATACATATATAGGTAGGAATAAAGATATTTTAGATATGTCAGGTTAAAATAGTTAGTATTTTCTGTGAAAAGATTGAGAGGAATATAAAGATGAGTGTTGATACAAGAGGAAAAATTAAAGGGTATACATCCCATCTGGATATTTTAAACTTCATCCGTCAAAAATGGGATCCCGATGCAAAATCTTTTGTAAAAAAGAAAGAATATGGATCTATTTCCATTTGTACATGGAACCATCGGATAAACGAGCATAGTGATACACAAGATACTTGGTATATGTTTACTGGTTTTATTACCTTTGTTTATAAAGGAAAACATAGAAGTTTGGTATATACCTATGATAACGTAAATCATTTTGACTGTCTGGACTATTATAAAGAACTTGGGCTGGAAAATATGGTTTTTACTGAAACAACTACAATTTCCCTTGGCAGAGATAAAGACAGCGTAGACATTATCAAAACACTGGTTGCACAATTTGGCGGTGGTTGGATAGATGAAAATGATTGCGATGATAATGATTTCTATCCGGTCGAGCTGAATGCGGATGGAAATATCAAACCTGTAATCTATGTCACGATGGAAGAGATTTATGAAAAATTTGGTGGAATAGTTATCATCAAAGAAAGCTGATGGTAAGAAAGGTGAATAATATGCATTCTTTTGATTGCGGAGATATTGTAAAAATAGAAATCTATGTAACTGAAAAGTGGAGCAGGATAGCTACATGTGAAATAACAAATAAGTACATAAGGAATGGCATTACGTATTATTCTGTCAGAGAAGTAAATGGCAGTTATATAGGTAGCAATATCAAAGAAAACAAATTTTTGACAGATTAAAAATATTTTTTCAAAAATGTTATTAGTTTACGGTTTTTTTTGACATATAAAATTGTAAATAAAAAATATACAAAAAGGAGATTATTTTATGAAAACAATTACCATTAGTCTTCCAAGTGTGGAAGCAGTAAAGAACTTCAACAATAAGATTTTTGGATTACCCGGCGACTTTGATCTCGGTAGCGGCAGATATATCGTAGATGCAAGAAGTATTATGGGTATTTTCAGTCTGGATTTATCAAAGCCATTAAGTCTGACGATTCATGCGGACAATGCTGAGGAGATTGCAGCATCGCTGAACGAGTTTACCGTAAAGTAGGAGGAAGCATGAGAACAAAAAAACGCAGGTTAATATCTTTTGTTAGTCTGAGCTTTGCGTTGATCATCATGACAACATTGATGTTGGGATCTGTGGTAATGGCAGCTCCCACATCGGATATGTTGGTGATTGACAATGCGGATATGCTGACAAAAGAAGAAGAACAGACAATCGAAAGTGCATTATATCAGATTTATAAACAAACCGATATCGAATATGTCGTATATTTAGCACCATCACTAGACGGCAAAACTGTCGAAGAAGCATCTTTGGAAGCCGGTAGAAAATTAGGGGTTGGTGATAAAGCGGATAACACAGGCTTGCTTATTTACGTAGCCCTGGCAGACAGAGAATTTCGAATGGAAGTAGGTTATGGACTGGAAGGCGTGATTCCGGATTCACAGGCAAAAAAGATTATCGATTGCATGACTTCATATTTCAAGAATGAAAACTATGCCGACGGACTCTTAGCTGCTGTCACAAAAACTGTGGAAATCTTAAACGATTCTGGTGAATATACTATTTCGCAGGATGACAACTATGTTGTAGAGACAGACACAGATGATGACGACCTACTTGTAGGAATGATTGTTGTCATCGTATTTATTGTTGTATTATGTGTGGCTTCAGCATTCGTTGATGGTGGTTCTGGTTCCTCATCATCAGGTCATTATTATTCAAGCGGCTATAGCAGCAGTTCCAGTTCGAGTGGATCATTTGGCGGTGGAAGTTTTGGCGGCGGAGGAGCCTCTGGAGGATGGTAAAATGGCTTTAGTAGATGTATCACTTGTGGCGGTGATTGTACTATCCATTACGATGACTCTTGTATATGGATTGCCACTTATTGAGCAAATAAAGAATAAAAAAGTTAATATAATACAAATGTTAGCTGTATGTTTATTTATTTGCGCAACAATATCAGGAATAATTATTTTATATTTTATAAGGAGATAATTTGGCGGTAGCGCTTCGGGAGGTTGGTAAATGGAAAAATATGCAAAAGTGTTTCAAAATACCCATAAAAATGGAGTAGTCTCTCATATTACAGATTATAGCTTTAGGTATTCTGAAACTACGAAAAATGCACAAAATCTTCCTATTACAAAAACGGTTGTTTATATGAAATCTTATTTTTTAAAAATTTAAGTGAAGGAGATAAAATATGAAAAATAAAGGATGGGTAGTATTAGTTGTAGTAATCTGCACAATTGTGCTTTTGTTTGGAGGCTCTTACAACTCTTTACAGCGTGCAGATGAAAATGTAAATGAAAAATGGGCACAGGTAGAAAATCAGTTACAGCGTAGATATGATCTGATTCCACAGTTGGTAGCCGTAGTAAAGCAGTACTCCGATTATGAAGCATCTACATTGGAAAGTGTTGTTGCTCTGCGCGGGGATGGCACTTTGGGTGAAGAAGCTGCCGCAGATTCCGCTTATCAGTCCGCAATGAAAGAATTCAATATTGCTGTGGAAGCATATCCGGAATTAAAGGCAAGTGAAGAGTATAGTCAGTTGATGACTGATCTTGCAGGTACCGAAAATCGAATTGCCGTAGCAAGAAAAGACTATAATGACGCCGTAAGTTCTTTAAACAAAAAGATTCGTTCCTTTCCCATGAATATCATTGCAAATATGAGTGGTGTAGATAGCAGATATTATTTTGAAGCAAGTGACAATGCCTCAGAAGTACCCAATGTATCGAAACTATTTAATCAGTAAGGGGACTAAAAAAGGAAGAATATATGGGATATTTATTATATATTTTAACACCTATAAGTTTCATTATGGGAATTTGGAGAATCGTATATGCTATAAAACATTGTCATGATCCAGATTTTGCGATTCAGTTAGTGCTTGGATTCTTTTTAATCCTTGCGAGTATAGTATTCTTTTTCTGTAATATCGTAACATGGGACTTTGCCGTTATTCCTCCGGCGGGAGATTGCGACATTGGACGAATTCATCATCAAGTAAGGAGAATAATATGTGGCTGAATCTCATAGCATTGATTTTGCTCATCGGCGGAATTATAGCACATAAGCGCAAACCTAATCGTTTTGTTTCATTACTTCCTTTGATTGCAGCAATTGTGGCATTATGCAATATTACGATATCATAAAGGAGACAACATAAAATAACATACACAAAAAGGAGAAAATTAAAATGAATGGAATTAACATTGGAGTTATTGTAGCAGTAG
>ULWS01027714.1_pt1 | contig 10228 bp, 4 predicted proteins | sample 1960591 | NCBI WGS metagenome assembly ULWS01 (sample SAMEA4835818, study PRJEB28245) | human gut metagenome | biome: gut microbiome; material: fecal sample | place: Denmark | collected 2008
AGTGAGAAATCGACTTCGTTTGTATATTTCATGGCATCAGCAGCCATATAGGTGCGTCCGAGAAGCCATGTTGCATAATAACAACCATAATAAGCTGAAGCTGTCTCTACTATTTCTCCATCTTTTCCATAATCCGGATCGGAGAATAAAACAGAAGGAGTAATCTCTACCAATAAGTTACGTTGGTACGTATGGCCGTCGGTACCTAGAACGACTACTGTAATACAGGCATTCTCTTTTAAAGAAGTAAATTTGTAAGTTGTTTCGTAATTAGTCGTTCCGTCTGCAAATGACTGGGCAGTTTCTTCTATCAGACTTCCCTGCATTCCGGTTTTGGAGTCTGCCTGATAAATTTCAAAACTCATGATTTCTCCCTGTACTTTGACGGTTGCTGTGTATTCAGCAATCCCTTTCGTTAATGATACTCTATTATTCTGATCGACACCCGCAAATTCGATTTTGACAGGTGCTTCATAATCAACTTCATATTTATCTGCACAACCGAATAATCCAAATAAACTGATTGACAGAATTAATGCAATTATACTATTTGTTTTCATGACTTTATTTTTTTAAGTAAACATTCTATTTAGATTAGTATCCTGGATTCTGGTAGATATTCGGGCAGTTATTAACTTCATCCTGTGGTATTGGAGCCAAGTTCATGCGCTCGTTATAATTACGTGTGTCTAAAGTTACCCGTTGATATTCACCGTTAATTTTCTTTATTCCGACAGCCGATAACCTCATTACATCTTTTGCTATCAGCCATCTTCTTATGTCAAAGAATCGATGATCTTCAAAACAAAGTTCTACACGGCGTTCTTTGCGTATGCGTTCCCGAAGGGTTGCCTGATTATAATCTGCGGGCAGTAAGTCTGTCGTGATACCGGCACGACGACGTATCCTGTTAAGCTGGGCTATTGCTTTTTCTCTGGCTGTATTCGTATCTTCAGCCTCATTCTCGGCTTCTGCATAATCGAGCAGGATTTCTGCATATCTCATCATTGGAAAGTCCATGTAAGTGGTACCACCTTTTCGATGATCGATACGGTCATCCAGGAACTTTGTCAGGAAGTATCCGCTTCCCCATCTATATGATTTTGACAGGTCTATTGCAGCTGGCTTACCGTTGACTAAAGGCCAGGTAGCACCATCACATAGAATACTCTGTGCCAAACGAGGATCCCTGTTAGCATAAGGAGAATTTACATTGTAACCGGAGTTTGGGTTGATGATGGCTTTCGTATTTGATTCGTAACCGAGAATGGGTTGTGAGCCGTCGAGCATATCATAACAGTCTACCAACCATTGGTTCGGACAAGTCAGTAGTTCTTTATTTACATTCCAGGGGTCAAAGGCAGGCATCATTCCGTAAAGGTCATTTGCCGGTGCACGGAGAAATCCCATGATTACCTCACCATTGGCACGGGTATTGAATAATCGTGTGTAGCTCTTTTCGGGAGTGGTCGGATCTTCATATAAACGATAGAAATCTCCATTGTCAGCATATTCAATCATATCGTAGGCAGCATCAGCCGCTTCTCTCCAAGTTACTCCAGACGCATTGTGTAAGGGACTTGCTGCATAAAGTAATGTGCGTGCCAGATAGCCTAGGGCTGCTCCCCGGGTAGCTCTTCCGTAATCTGCTGCATCGTATTTGTCGGGCAATACTCCCGGCTCTGCAAGTTCTTTGAATTCATTAGCAATCCAACGGACTGTGGTTTCTAACGATTCACGTTTGATTTCGTCATAAAGTAACGGATCGAGTTCTTTGTCTCCGATTACTAATGCTCCGTAGAAACGAAACAGTTCGTGGTGATACAATGCACGCAGAAAGCGTACTTGGTTTTTCAGGGAAATCTTCTCTGCATCCTCCAATGGTGAACGGTCTACGTTGTTCAGGAATGTGTTTGCGGAACGGATGGCCTTATAGTAGAATATCCATGGATGGTCACCGCCAATCAAACCTTTGGAAGCATCAATTCCCCCTTTGATAAATTTCTCGAGTTCGGGAATAACTGCCCCTCCGGCACGGGTTGTATTTCCGGCTCCATCGTCTGTTGCGTTGTCAAGCATACAAGGCGAACCACCAATGTTTGCCAAAAAACCAAAACTGCCAAGGCGGTCTCTTCCCATGCGCATACGTGCATACAAGTCGTATGCAACTTTGCGGGTCAATGTAATGTCCGAATAAACTTTCTCTGTATCCGTCAGATCCAGTTCGGTTTCTTTCATCAGGCTATCTGCACTACAACTGGCAAGCAGGACAGCCGTTACAAAGGATATAAATAGTTTTCTCATAAATTATTCATTTCAAACATTAGAAATTCAGGTTGATACCAAAATTTATTACTTTTTGTTGTGGATAGAATTGTCCATTACTATTGTTCGATGATTCAGGGTCTACCTTCTTTACGTTATCCCATGTAAAGAGATTGTAGGCATTCGCATATACTCTAAGTGAACGTACTCCGAATTTTTTCAATAGTTTGCGAGGTATAGTGTAACCTAACTGAATGTTTTTCAGACGTAAGTATTTGGAGTCTTTCAACCAATAGTCAGATTTATAATAATTAGGATGCGCGGCAGTGGCTGCCTTAGTGAAACGTGGGTACGTTGCTGTTGCTGCTGTTTCCGGTGTCCATCTTCCGATATGCTCTTCGTAATAATTACCCCAGAAATTATCCCATGCAATATCCTGTTGCAGATAGATGGATGAACGGGCTGCTCCCTGAAGCAATATACTAAAATCAATTCCTTTCCAGTTCAAACCGGCAGCAAGAGAGAAAGTCATTTCGGGTACCGGATTATAGCCGATAGGAGCTTGGTCGTTAGAATCGATCACTCCATCATGATTCAAGTCTTTATATTTAATATCTCCAGGTCGGCTTACTTGTCCGAATTGAACGGGAGAACTTGCTATATCTTCATAAGAGCTAAAGAAACCGTCGGAAATATAGCCGATAAACTGTCCGATAGGATTTCCCGTTTGTGACATATAGGCATAGGGCTTTACAGATTCACTTTTCTCTACAATTTCATTGTGTGCATATCCATAAATCCCTTTTATGGAATATCCAAAATCTCCTTTTTGATCTTGATAGCCTATTTCCAGATCATATCCCTGATTTGTTACGACACCATAGTTTATGGGAGCCAATCCGTTTGAACCGGCTGCTTGAGAATATCTTTCCGGTTCACATAGGATATTACTACGACGTTCTTTAAAAAAGTCGATACTGGCAGATATTTTGTCTTTCAACCATTTGGTCTCAAGTCCTAAGTTGTATTTCCGTGCAACTTCCCATGTGATATTTTCATTGGCGCTTTTTCCTTGAATCAGACCTTTAATCGCAGGATTATGTGTCTCTCCAAAAGTGTAGCCTAGTCCTTCATCGTATCCTGAACGATAATAGTAAGAGAAACCTCCCAGCTTGTCATTACCAACTTCACCATAAGAGAAGCGTAGTTTAGTAAAACTTAAGATAGGGTTTTCTTTAAAGAAAGGTTCGTTAGTCAGTACCCATCCCACTGATGCTGCAGGAAAGAGCTGATAACGGTGTCCTTCCGCGAAACGGTTTGAGCCGTTATAGCCTGCGTTAACTTCGAATAGATAGCGATTCTCATAATCATAGTTAACACGTCCTACTAAAGCCTGATAGATATGAGGTACATAAGAATAGCGTCCACCGGGAGTGGAAGTGTAACTCATATTATAAAGTACCAGTCCGGATATATTATGCCCGGAGAAAGATTGTTTATAACGAACTGCCGCTTCAGCATACTTGCGATGTGTAGCTGCCGTTTTATTGGTGGCTTTTGTTGGCAACACCATTTCAAGTCCTTGTTTATAAGTCCCGTTTACAGGATTATATTGATAGATATTGGGACGCTGCTGTATGCTTCGGTTATTGCTCCAGCCTGCATCGTAAGAGAATTTTCCGTCTATACTTAATCCTTTTAACAGTTTCCTTAGGTTATATTTAAAAGCAAAATCTGTCTCAAGTTTGTTATTGAAATTAAGAAAAAATCCTGAATAGCATAATGTCACGAGTGGATTCTGTCTCCATATACCATCGGCGGCATAAGTTCCATTCGCATTTAAGATTGGGAATGCTTGAGGAGAATTGCGGTAGAACATGCCGAACAGACGCAGTGCTTCCTGTCCGTTGGCATCATAGCCATAGGGGCGGTTCTGACTTCCGAAACGATAAGCAAGATTCACGGATACCTTGAAATCTTCAGTTAGGTTGATATCGATATTCGAACGAGTGGTGAGCCTACTGTACTTATATTCCGAATTATAACCTTCTTTGTATAAGCCTTTTGCTACATCGGGTGAGGCTGCTAAAAGAGCTTGTATTGTCTCATGTTCTTTAATTTTGTCTACGTCTGTCTCAAACATACCGGTTTGAGTGAAGTATCCAACGGAAACGAAGTAACGTACTGTTTTATTTCCGCCGGATAGGTTTACATTGTATTTCTGTTGGAGACCATTTTTCGTAAACATATCTACAAAGTCATTGTCCGGGTGTGTAAACGGGCTTTTCTGGGTACGATAGAGGTAGTTGTCATATTCTGACAGGAAAAGACCGCGAGTATTACCTGTATCGGAAGGGTCAAAGCCATCATTGATAGCCCCCTCACGCATGAATCTTGAAACGGATTCTGCATTTAGGGTTTGAGATATACGATTGAAGGAAGTGACACCGAATTCAGATGAGAAGGATATTCGAGTCTCTCCTTCACGACCTCGGCGGGTAGTTACCAATATCACACCATTTGCTCCTCGTACACCGTATACGGCAGTTGCAGAAGCGTCTTTTAATACAGAAATGGTTTCAATATCATCAGGGTCGATTTGCGCCATAGGTCGTTCTACCCCGTCAATCAATACTAAAGGGCTAGAGTCGTTCAATGAAGCACGACCACGAACGAACATCGTAGCCTGATCACCGCCGGGACGTCCGCTCTCTTGTCGGGTTACTAGTCCCGGGATGCGGCCACCTAAAGCGTTTGTGACACTTGATACAGGCATGCTTTTCAAATCTTCGGTCCCGACATTAGAAATAGAACCGGTCAGAGATACTTTTTTCTGTGTTCCATATCCCACCACAACAACTTCATCTAATTGTGCAATGTCTTCTTCCAAAGTGATATTGATAAAAGGATGATTCTTTTTTATGGCAATAGATTGTTCTATAAAGCCGATCATTGAGATAAGAAGTGTTTGCTCTGCTTTGTTGGACAATGTAAGAGTAAATTTGCCATCCAAACCAGTCACTATTCCATTATTAGTCCCTTTCTGAAGGACAGTAGCGCCAATCATCTCCATTCCTTGGGCATCTTTAACAATTCCGCTAACTTTGGTTTGGGCACAGACATGCCAGATGGAGGAGGTTAAGCATATGAATAATATTATTATCTTTTTCATGTTTTCTATCTATTAAATAGTTTTGATGCCCGTTACCAACCTGGATTCTGTTGGATGGAAGGGCTTTCCTTGATTACTTTCAGAGGAATAGGATGATAATACATGTAATCTTTAAAATTGCGTGCTTCATCTACTGTAATGCGTGTATAATGAAGCCCGGAAGCATTTTCTTCTACTTTCATTCCGATAATAGGTTCTCTAAGTTGATTGCCATCCATCCAACGTCGCAAATCGAAGTAACGATGTTCTTCAAAACAGAGTTCGATACGGCGTTCTTGCTTCACTTTTTCCATAAAGTTGTTATCTGTCACCCCATTAAGAAATTTATCATTTGTTCCGAATCCTGCTCTGGTACGTATTTTTTGTACGGCTTCTATTGCTGTCAAACCATAGCCTTCTGGATCCGCACTCATGCCGTAAGCGTGATGCATGGCTTCTGCGTAGGAAAGTAGGATATCAGATAAGCGAATCATCGGGAATAAGTGGAAAACGGTACCCACATTGGCCTGTCCGAAGTTCAGTGTTTTGTCCAGGAATTTAGCTAAATAATATCCCGTATTGGTCGAGCGGTTCTTCACTTGGTTGAGTCCGTCTATGGTTGTGTTATCACTAATTCGCGTATAAATGGTATTCTTTCCATAAACCGAACCGTCATATCCGATAATTGCTGCCAAACGCGGGTCTCTGTTAGTATACATGCTTGCACCGTCAGAAGAATGGGTATAATCGCTTCCATCTTTCATGGTAAATGCATCGATCAATTGCTGTGAAGGTACTGTACCTCCTCCCTGATCTTTTGAGATTGTAGGGGGATAATGTCTGTTTTCCAGAGCATTGTCCTTAGCAGCCGTATAGAATAGGATATATTCCGGATTAGGATTGGCATTGATAAAGATCTTGTCGTACGTTTTAGCAGCAGTAAGAGCTATCAGATTATATTTTTTATTTCCATTCGGAGATATTGTTCCGTCTGCATTTAGATTGATTACATCTGCACAAGCTTTGGCTGCAAGTTTCCAACGTTCCGTCACATCCGAGCCGTCAGTATAGCCTAGTAGTGGATCGTTATTATCCGTTCTGTTGTAGAGTGGGCTTGCGGCATAGAGTAAGGTCTTGGCTTTAATAACAAGTGCCATTCCTTTAGTCATACGGCCATAAGAACCATTTCCACCTTCCGGATCAACTTTTAATACAGCGGCAGCACTCTCACATAACTGTACGATGTGATTGACGCAGTCTTTGAAAGAGTCTCTTGCCTTTGTCTGCAGTTCAGGATCGTCGACTTCGTAAATACGATCGACAATAGGAAAGCCTCCGTAGTGTCTTAACAGGTTAAACTCAAATAAGGCTTGTAAACATTCAGTTTCCGCACAATAGGTATCTTTAAATGTCTGGATGTCTTCTTCTGTCTTATTTTGTAACACCAAGTCAGCCTCACGCAAATATTTGCGGGCAAAAATGGCCTGTTGAATTCCCTTGTATGACTTATTCCAACATTCTTCAATCGGATTTGAAGAAGTGACATACCCACGAGACAACTTATGAATATCCGAATCTATGATTGTACTTATTCCATCATTGGTGGCTGCATCTAAAAAGGCATTTCCTACGTGGTTGAAGCCTTCGGGAATATATGCATACACCTGATTAATCGGTTTCAGATAGTTCTGTTCATTCGTAAAAATATCATCAGGCTGGGCCCAGTCATAGGGCATGTCATCCAGATAATCACAACCGGAAAATGTTAGTGTTGCGCTTATTGCCAAATAAATTATCGATTTTTTCATGCTATCAGAATTTTAAGGAACAACCTATACTCATGTTTCTCGTCAAAGGAGCTGCCAGTGAAGGAGCTTCAGGATCAACCCATTTATATTTTGTCCAGGTAATCAGATTCGTTCCGCTAAGGAAAAGTCTCAATCCCTTAAGATGGATTTTCTGTATCATTTTTGTAGGAAAGTCATAGGCAACTTCCAGTGTTTTTAATCTTAAGAAATCAGCATCTTTCACATTTAATGTACTTATCTGCCTGTTATTAAGATTGGCATTGTCCAGTGTTGTTAAACGTGGGAATGTTGCATTCTGGTGTTCGGGTGTCCAGTAATCAAGTTGATGCTCAAATATGGTTCCGTTATCTGTGAAAGGATTCATCACAATGTCCGAATATTGACGAGAGACTTTTGCGGCTCCCTGAAATAATGCGGTGATCGAAAATCCTTTGTAGCCGACTCCTAAGTTAATACCATACATGATTCTGGGAATGTCTCCGTAACCGATAGGTACCATATCGTTTACATCAATCTGTCCGTCTTTGTTTATATCTTCATAACGTACATCACCTGGTTGGACATCAGAGAATGTTTGTACAGGAGAGGCTGCTATTTCTTCCCAAGAATTGAAAAAGCCTTTTGCGATGTATCCTCGATTTTCTCCTAAAGGCCGTCCCTGATTCTTCAACCATTCGTATGGCTGATCTACTTCACCGTTTGCAATCAGTTCATTCGTAGAATAAGAGAATGTACCACCTATGAAATAGCTCCAGTCTGCAATATTTGAATTCCACATGGCAGATAAGTCTACTCCATGGCTATTGATTTTGCCTATATTCTGCTTAAATTCCTTTACATTGCCGACAAGAGAACTGATTTTGTTATTTACTACATACATATCATGACGGTTGTCTTTAAAAAATTCTGCTGTAACAGATAACCGGTCTGAAAATAGTCGGGTATCTATTCCGATATTCAGAATTCTAGCTTTCTCCCAAGTCAATCCGGGATTTGGAAGTATATCCTGAATGTATCCTCCAAGCTTTGTTCCCATGTTTACCCCTGTGATATAGACTTCGTTTTGCGGCCACATACGTCCCCTGTAATAAAAGGCGTCTACGCCGGATGAGTTGCCGACTTGTCCATAAGATGCTTTTAGCTTCAGGTAGGGCACTATTTTTTTTGCATCTTTCCAGAAAGATTCGTTAGAAACAGTCCATCCGGCAGATATTGTAGGGAAGAAACCGAATTTGTGTCCCGGACCAAATTTGTGAGATCCCTGATAAGCTCCGATAACATCGATGCCATATTTTTTATCATAATTATAGCCGAACCAACCATTTACGCTTTGGAATCGGGTTGGCAATACTATTTCATCATTGCTTTCATATTGTTCATAGAAAGCTAAAGCCGAAACTCCATGTTTTCCAAAGGTACGGTTATAATCTAATTGAGCCACGATACCGGTCCGGCGGAAAGAACTGGTATTATCTACCTTGTTTATCATTGAGTCATCTTCACGGGTCCGGCGGAGAACATTCTCATTCGTCGCATCCTTTTCGTAATATGCGAAAGTTATTGTACGTCTGATAGAAGAAATTGTACGTGAATCCATGGATAGAGCAACAGAAGCTTTTAATCCCTCTGTTATGAAGGAAAGATCCTGTGAGAGTTTTGTGCGGAAAGAACCATACAATTGTTTGTCCTGGAAGTAGCCGGAGCGATTTAGCATTGCCCATGGATTTTCACGGAATGCATTTCCTGCTACAATTTTCCCATCTTCTGCATTGATAACATTGCCGTATTGATCTGTATATCCTTGGTCATTGTACCATTCTGGGAAGATTCCTTGCGGTAATGTGACTAGATTTTTATAGATATTTTCGGCTCCGCTGCCAGGGCCATTCTGACTTTGATACCAGCCATACAGATTTACATCCAGTTGGGTAGTGCGAGTTACGGCAAAATCGATATTGGAACGGATATTAAACCGTTCGGCAGAGTGATTGGTATTATAATCATGTGAATCATCTGTATTGAAGTAGCCATTGTTACGAGTATACATTGCATTCACGAAATATGTACTTTTTTCTGTTCCTCCTTGGATATTAAGATTATAGCGTTGGCTCCATCGGATATCCTTTAAATATTTATCAGCCCAATCTACATTGGGATATAATATGGAATTAGGATCATTCTTAGCATAATTCATTATATCATAGTTCGAATACAGGGGATCCATATTGTCATTATGACGGGCTATGTTGTGCTGTCTTGCATAATCGGCTGCGTTTAATGACTTTAACTCTTTAAGTGGTTGTTGAGCTATAATTTGAGCTGTCAATTCAACCTGCGGTTTTCCCTTTGCTCCCTTACGAGTTGTAACCAGAATAGCTCCACTGCCTGCACGCATTCCATATAAGGCTGTTGCTGCAGCATCTTTCAATACGGTAATTGATTCTACTTCGTGTGATGACAAAACAGCAAAATCCCGTTCCTGTCCATCAACCAGTACTAATACATCGGGCGAATTACTTCTTTGTCCTCTTATCCAGAATGAATTCTGTTCATTCACTAATCCACCACCTTGCACTTGTCGGGCAAAATAACCAGGTACCAGTCCGGCTAATACTGCCGAAAGATTTGTAACAGGTAGATTGCGTAACTGTTTACCCGAGATTGTGTAGGCTGAACCGTTATAATCTCCCATAGGGAGTACACGATATCCTAAATCCAAGGGTACATCTTCTTTGTTTTGGACATTTTGTGCCTGGCATATCAAATAGCCAGGAAGTAGCCCAACCAACAACATTTTCTTTAAGAACTTCATATGTACAATTTTTAAGTTAACGTCATAGTAATTTTATTGATTATTTTGAACTTTATCCATTAACACCTTCATCCAGTATCCTCCGATCACCGAACGTGCTCTAAAGCCTACCCATCGTCCACTGTCGGTGTGGTGCCAGTCACTGATAGGCACACGTGATACTGTTTCATTGATATATTTATAGACAGGATC
>ULWS01002420.1_pt1 | contig 10217 bp, 16 predicted proteins | sample 1960591 | NCBI WGS metagenome assembly ULWS01 (sample SAMEA4835818, study PRJEB28245) | human gut metagenome | biome: gut microbiome; material: fecal sample | place: Denmark | collected 2008
TTAAGAGGAGGGGGCTTCGGCCCTCTTATTTTTTACCCAGACTCAAACCGATTGAATTTATGTAACAAATTTCGACCGACTCAAGCTCTGTTCAGGTAGTCAATTTCGAAATCATTTGTTGGTTTTGGAACTTAAAAGGATGGGTTTGAAACTTGTAAAAATATGGGGGCAAATTCAATAAAACAGACTCATAGTTAATCAACAACCTCAGGCCAGATAAGAAAATTTGCCTCACAAATGGGAAGAATTGCCTAGAAAACCTTTAATTTGCCCACAAATACTGCTATGATTGACGAATCAGAGTTTATTTACCCCTTTATCTCTCTCGGAGGGAATGATGAATAAAGCAGATCTCATAGAAGCCGTCGCAATTAAATGCGACATTTCCAAACTTGCAGCACAGCGCGCTGTTGATGCGATGATCGACACAATTACGAATGCATTGCAGAACGGCAAAGAAGTCCAATTACTCGGCTTTGGTACTTTTTCTGTTGTCGAGCGTGCAGCTCGCAAAGGCCGCAATCTTCGGACAAATAAATCAATTGATATTCCGGCCCGTAAAGTTCCGAAGTTTGTTGCTGGCAAAAATTTAAAAGATGTAGTAGAATAGAATCTTTCGTGATTGAGACAGCGAGATCTTAATAACGAAGGATGCTTAGCTCAGTTGGTAGAGCGGCGCCCTTACAAGGCGTAGGTCGGGAGTTCGAGACTCTCAGCATCCACCAAGGATTCTTGTTGTTGAATAAAATCAACAACTTACAACGTGGGTGATACACGGGTTGAACAAAAAATCTACCCAAATTCTACCCACAAAAAAGCCTCGTGTAAACCGAGGCTTTTTCTTTTCTACTTCATGCGGTGGGTTTTAATCCACTCCTCAACATCCGTAAGTGAAAACCTTTTCATCCGCTTTCCCCAAACCAACGGTCTAGGGAAGGAGGGGTCTTCTTTTAAAATCCTGCGTAGCGTAGGAGCGGAGCAACCCATCATTCTTCTGACCTCCGTCGAGGAGATCATCTTGGCAGAGCTCGTCGGTGTCAGTCGGTCGATGAAATCCGACACGCATCTTAAGAGTTCTTCCTTATTCCTGATCATCCTCTTCTTCATCCTCACAAACTCCACCAGTGATGCAGAGGTCACCATACTTACCCGGTTTCCAGCGAGTGCATTTGTATCCGACGGTTCCTTTCTCGTCAACACACTTCAGACCAACGAAGGCGTCGATGTATCCCGTCTCAGCGTTACGCTTCAGAACAAAAGCCTTGTCTTCCGTCTCGTCTTCGATTAGTTGATCAAGGAAGTTTTTGCCTTCCTTGTTCTTACCGAAGGTAATAGAAACATCAAAGCCGTTTTCAATGTCTTCGTCTTCGTCATCTTCCTCTTTATCTTTCTCTATTTCCTCACCTGAGTTTTCTTCTTTTTCAAACGCCTTACCTTTATTTGCGAAAAGGAAAACATCAAGACGCTGAATAAGTTTATTCCAAAGCTCAGGTTCCGCATCGTTTGCAAAAATGTTAATGATGTCTTTGCTCTCAACACCTAATGCTTCAGCAAGAACTTTGATATAAGGCATATCACCAACGCCTTCCTTGAACTCTTCAAGGATTGTGTTGTAAGACTCAATAGCCTTATACAGCTTCACGACTTCAAAGATAGTCGTTACTACTTCTTGGATACTGCGGTCTTTAGCATCCTTCTTACTGTTGGCAACGGTATCGGAAACCTTGCGGAACTGATCAAGCATCTGCTTCTGTTTTTCATTCAACTCAGCAACTGTTTTATCGGCGAGTTCATTGATGTGTTCTTTTCTTTCTGTCTGATTCATAATGGTTCCTTAAATAAATCCATTGTTAAAGGCGATAAAGTTTGGACACGCTAAGGAGTCGCCTTGTTTCTCCGTGCTGTGTACGTCACACAACCAACGCTTACCTTCACCAGTTGTAATGGCTGATGCGTGTAAACATTGGGCGCAAGTGTTAATTGAATTGGTCTTACCTTCCTGACACGCACTGCGTTTAAAGCAGAACTGACAGTAGAAATCTTTCTTAGGCTTCAACGTTCGAGCTTCCAGTGCTTCCTTTGCTCGTTGCATCAACCCCATTGCCACGTCTTTGTTGTACGGAACAATCTCTGCACTGAAGTCAGAGTTGTCCTTGCAGTAGCAGACAAACACTGCGTACTGCATACCGCTTAGGTACATACACAACTGAACCTGTGCGTAGTAATGTGGGTCGCTTAGTGCTACACCTTGCAGTACAAAGTTCTCAAAGCGTTTCTTGTTCATGGACTTCACTTCGAGTACGGCTTTGAAGCCTTTCTCTCCCGTGATGATTCCATCCAAGTGACATACAACATGACCGCCCAAGGCAGTGTACTCATGCTGCTTTCCGTCTTCGGCTACTTCGGAGATGTTCAGACCACCAGCTTTTAATTGAGCCACAACGAAGTCTTCAAGGGCGTGACCGTTCTGGAAGATGCGGGTCTGACGAGGTGTCTCTATATCGTTCGGAAAACCTCTCGCACACAAAGAGTTGTATGCGATACATTCGTTACCGATATGCGATGCTCCGATATAACGACGAGGTTTCTCCTTACCCATGTACAGTTTTGCAGTCCCTAAGTCGAATGCCTTCTTTACGACTTCAGCAGCTTCCTTAAACTTTTGATCTAAGGCAGATGCAGAAATCTGAGAAGAGATTCGCTGGAGTGCCATTGCTTTCTTCTTTACGGGAGCGGGAACAGTGTCTGTCAACACAATCTTCCCGTCCGTGAACGTGTACATAGGAGGCAAACCCTCTATAGATTTCACCTCGTCATCCTGGACAGTGATCTGAACACTGGCTTTGATACCGCCTCTAGCCTCAACCGAGAAACGGAAGACGTACAAGCTCGGGTCACCCGAAGGTATAGCCACTGCCCTGATGATTCGGAATCCCGCATCCTCAAGCAGTTGGGAGTGAGTAGGGATTGAATACATACTTATTCCTTAGAACGGGATTGCATCTGATTCATCAACAGGTTCCGTTACAGCTTCTTCCTTCGGCGGACGGAACACGTTTGCAACACGTGTGTATTCACCGTCTTGAATCACGGTGATACCTACCGTCAGACCGATCAGAGAATTGACAGAGCCAGGATGCTTTGGTGTCGGATGACCTGCGTATACAAGCAGGGTGTAGAGTTTGTCGAAACCAATCTCGACAGCCTGTTTGTTAGCGTTTGCCACAACGATTGTTGTGGAGGTTGTACCTTCAGGTGCTTTGAAAACGATGATCAGGTTCTTGCCTGTACCAAGTTTGTTATCTTTGACCTCAGCTTTAGTAATCGTTGCAACATAACGCCCGGGTTTTAGAGGCTCCTGAATGTGAGCGTTGCTGAGGTCGAGATTAGAAAAATCAAACATTTAAATAAACTCCTTAGTTTTTCTGGGACTGTTTCCAGTGTTCTGTTTTGTAGCGAATAAGACTTGAGATCAGATCAAGGTCAGCCTGAGCCAATCCAACGTTGTCAAAGAACTCTTCCTGCAATTTGAAGTAGTTATCTAAGTCGGAAGTGCCTTGAGCCAAGCTGTCCTTCATGCGATTAAGAAGGACGGTGATCTTTTCAGCACGGTGAACAACATGCTCAGACATAACAGACAAAGCTGTCGGGCCTTTCACGCAGTTGAATACCAGCGTTGCACCTGAAGGAAGGGAAGCGGATTCCATTTCCTTTTGCATTAGTGTTTGAAGGTCTGCATTAGACATGGTTACTTCTCGATCTTAGAAAGCACATCAACAATGGACGCAGTGTCTTCAATCGGAAGGACACGTCTTTTCTCGTCACGTACTTTTGCGTGGTACCCACGGATGTCGTCCGTGATGACGTAACGCTTGATAGAGACTTTTCCGTCTTCACCTTTAACGGAAACCTTCACACCTGCCAGGACGTTATCGAAGATGCCCATGAGCTGACTGCGCATCTTTGCGCCCTGAACGTTCGGATAAACTTCACGAGCTCCATCCTCATTGTCGGATTCAACAGACAGAGCAGACAGAACAACGTGGTAGGGAAGGTCACGAATGAACTTGCAGGAGGCAAGGAACAACTGGTTGTAAGTAGAGAACTTTTCAAACCCGTTGACTTTCTTACCAGTCTTAACGGCTGTAGCTTCTGCCTGAGCCGTTGCGTATTCCATCACCATGTCAGAAAGCTCAGTGATCGAATCCACCATAATCCATTTGTATCCCTGGTCTTTGAACTCTTTCGTGAGCATCATCTTCACAATGCCCTTGAAAGAGAACACACCTTTGTCAGGGTCGTGAGCTCCGTCGAAAGAGGAGAACGGAAGGTAGTCGATTCCAGCTCCACGGATTGAGGACAATCCGCTTTCACCTGAAAGGACGAATCCCTTTCCGTACTTCTCTTGGTAATACTTGGCTTGGGTTGTTTTACCCCAACCAGCGTTTGCGTAAACCAATGTCTTTAAATAAGACGTTGTTTCGTCTGCTGTATTGAACGGCTTAAATGCCATTAGTTACTTCTCCTTATTTAATAATGCGAACAACGACTGCTGCTTCAGGCGTGAAACAGTTATTGAGCACATCTCTTTCTTCTTCAGATAAAGACTCATAGATAGAGTCAGCGATTGAGAGTTTCCGACTAACAAACTCAGGAAGTGTCTGACCGTAAAGTGCTTCGAGTTCTTTACTGTCCCATTTCCTTGTTTTCTTTTCTTTCACTTTTACAGTGTGGTCAGAGCCGTTAATTTCTAACTCCACATCAGAAACCATTCCGGTCTCAACAATGGTATTAAGTAGCGTCTCCTTGGCTTGTTTCGCTTCCTTTGCGAAATTCTTTGCTTGATATGACTTGCGAACGAAATCATCTACAAGCGCTTTGAGGTCTGCCATGTTTCAATTCCTTTCCTATTTGAACGAAAACAATGGTAATATAACTGAAAATTTTGAGTAATACAAGTAAATATTTTCTCAAGGAAGTTAAATGTCTGACGAAATAAAAGACGACGAGTTCTCTGAATACATGAAAGAGGTTCGTGAGTCTGCCGATCTTTATTTAGAACTTGGCTTATCCATTATTCCTATCAGTCTGACTGAAAAGAAACCTGCTATTGCTTGGAAGGAGTATCAGTCAAGACAACCGACAGAGGAAGAAGTTGATAGTTGGTTCAATGACGGAGTGCCTTGTGAAGGAGGCACAACTAAAGTCTTCGGACTCGGAATTGTCACAGGTGCGATTAGTAATTTAGTCGTTGTTGACTGTGACAATCAGGAAGCTTTGGAGTACGCAGTAAACGACGGAGAAATTTTTAGTAATGTTACGGTAAAGACTACCCGTGGAAACCACTTCTACTTCAGACATCCTGGCTTTCCTGTACCGAATAAAGTCGGAAGTGTTAGTACCGATTGGCCTAACTTAAACGGCCTTGATCTCAGAGGTGACGGCGGTTACGTTGTCGCTCCTCCGTCTTTGAAGTGGAGCACTAAAGAGAATCGCTTCGTCCATCAGTACAGGTTTGAAACTTCTGAAGATATTCACGATGCATTTCTTTGGTTACCTACGTACAAAGGAATGCCCATTATCGGGGAGGAACCTCAGCAACGACAGATCATGTCTAACGAGGACTTCTCGTTTGAACAACTGAGCCTCGAAGGTTGTAGAACTAGCGACACCGTTTGGGACGAGATAAAGGCCAAAACAAAAAAGCTCGGAAGAAAACTCCGAGAAGGAGAAGGCCGAAACATTTGGGTCACTCGTTACGTTGGTTACTGTTTGACGCTGGGTATGGATGTTGAGCAGATCAAGGTAGCAGCTCAACAGTTCATGGCTGAGTTCTTTGACTCTCTCCTTCCTGAGAGTGAATACATGGCGACGATTCACAGTGTTGTTGACCGTGATAAACGTCGTCATCCTGAACGTTACGAAGCGAAGGATAAATACAACAACGCTAATCCTGTACGACAGGCAAGGGCTAAGGCTATTAGCCTGATCACTCCTAAGAACTTAGCTGAGTTGCACCAGTTGAACGGTGACAGGAACTTCCTGATCGACCCGTTCATATCGCCTCAGTCCATCACGCAGGTTGTTGGTTTCAACGGTCACGGTAAGACACTGTGGCTGATGTCGTTGTTATGGGCGGCTTCTCTTGGCAAATCATTCGGAGCAGGTTCGGTAGACAAGTCAGTCAACGTTCTGTACTTGGACTACGAACTCTCTGCTACCACGATTGTTGACCGCATTGATCAACTCTCTACAGGATTGGGAGATATGCCTGAGAGTATGAGTATTTGGGCGGCTTCCGTATCTGATATTGATCTTGACCTCAATAGCGGACAAGGCATTACCAACCTTCAGAAGTTGCTGGAACAAACCAATCCTCAGGTCGTTGTCATCGACACGGTGCGTTCGGCTTGGCAGGGAATGGAAGAGAACTCACCAGCAGCTTGGGTCAAAGTCAATCAACTCTGCATGGCGATACGTAACACAGGACGTGCAGTCGTGTTCGTACACCACAGGAACAAACCTAGTGCCAACGGCTTCGGTCGTGAAGCAGGTTCAACCGCACAGCTTAAGGACTTAGACACACAGATCATCGTAACAAAGGTAATTAAGGACGACGATCAAGCTCAACGTGAAGCCGGATTGCCGGATGCAATTACCAAAGTTGTGACCAACGACAAGGGTGCTGTTGATACTGCATGGAATTACTTGGCGTCTAAATGTCCGCTTGGTGCGGAACTCACAGCAGTATTCCAAATCGCATTCGGCAAGGTAAGACAAGTTACTGAAAACCACGAGACATCGTATGTCGGTTTGTGTACCGACATCGGAACGGGGAAGACGATCTATGTCTCGTCTCTGTCTCCCCGTCAACGAGCAGAAGCATTGTACCGAGCAGGTAAGTCACCGCTTGATATTGCTATGCGCCTCAAGATTCCACGCAACGTCATCCAACGTTGGGTAGAAAAAACTGAAACGTCAAACTAAAGGAGAAACTAATGGACGAACAACAGAAAAGAATCTCTTGGAAACTCAGACCTGAAACAGAAGATATGTTGATGACCGTGTTCTCAACAGAAGCGGGAAGGGATGACGCAGTGTTGTTGGCATTGCGTGACTTAGAGGATTACTACAACGCAGGGGTACGTAACGAAACCCTGCCTGAGATTATGAAACAGCTTTACGACTATGAGATGAAATGGGTGGAAGTGATTTGTCATCCCACAATGAATCGTTTCACTCATGCCATTACCTTTTGGTTGCACCTTGATGATGACTTTGAGTACATCAAAGACGAGGAGGTGCATTGATGAAGGATGCGTTAGCCGTCATAAAGGACACCATCCTCTGCGTAGTTTGTTTTCCTATGCTCCCGCTTGTATGCGTAATCCTTGAAGGAGTACAAGTGGACAACGAAAACAACACGATCAACATCGACACAAACACCACGCTTACTCTAGTCATCTATGGACTGGCTTATTGGCTGTCTCTGATAAGCGGAATATTCCTTATTTTGTCGGTGTTGTTATGAGCGAATATGATCGTAAGGTTGCACAGGCAACAGAGGAGTTGGCTAAGGAACTCCAGTACAAACGAGCATCAGGTGTTGCCTGGTCTCAGTTGGAAATTGAATACGATCTGTCTCGCAAGACAATCCTGAGAATCTTCAAGCGGTTTGATATGCAGGATATGGTGTTGCCTCCTGAAGAGATGTGGGATAGGCCGTGTCTGAAATGTCGCAAACCTATCCTCCGTCCGAAAGGTCAATGGCTTTGCATGAAGTGCAAGTATTCAAACGTTGAAGCTGCATCCGGATTATCTAGCTCTTTCTTAGGATTAGTATGACACCACGATCTGCAAAACAAAAAGGCTCCATGTACGAAAGAGAATTAGCAGCTTACTTCAACGCTTGTCTTTTGCTTGACCCGCCTGTTAAGAGAGCGTTACTAAGCGGAGGAGGTGTTGCTACAGGCGGAGCAGACTTGGTAAACACTCCGTTCATACACGTGGAAGCTAAACGTACAGAAAGATTCCAGCCTTACAAAGCGATGGAACAAGCCGAGGAAGCAATCAAGAAGTCTAACGAAGAGGACATCATGCCTGTCGTCATCAACCGTAAGAACGGCGTAAAAATTCAGGACAGCTTGGTTGTCATGCGTCTTGAAGACTGGATAAACCTGTACTTCACGTACACGATGTGTCGCAATTAACGCAAAACGTCACCATATCCTTGCGGGTATGGTGACACTATCGACATATCAGGTTAGTCTTTTAACGGGCCGTCAATTTTCTCAAGGTAAGGCTCGAAGATTTTATCTAATCGTTGGCAGACTCTTAACATTACCAAGCTATCCTTGTAAACCTCCTCGGTTATCGTTGGGTCAGCTTTGTTCTCATAGTCCTCTATTAGCCGCTCATAATCACTCTCAGCATCAACGATAATGCCATAAACCTCACCCGCATCTTCAAAGCTAAGTTCTAATTTCGGCTTTTCTTTTTCACTCATAACTTTCTCCTAACCTTGTTCGATTGTAGATTCAGATAAGTGTCCTAAAATCGGCTCTAGGTTTAAATAGTTCACGGACTTATTTTAAAAGATCAGTCCTCTTCATCGTCATTCTCCTCACCTAAGAAGTCTTTGAACTTTTCCATATATCTACGACAATCCTCAATTGGTTCTTTATAACGTTCTTGCAGAGTTGGATATCCTGTAAGCGATTCAGATTCTATTCGGTAATATTCGTGAGCATCCACCACAATGTTATATAGATCTTCTACTTGACAGCGTGTTAGCTCTAACCGTTCCTTTGGCTTAGCGTTGTTAAAGTCGTCCATGTTTACTCCTAGATTTTTTCAACGATAGATTCCAGCTTGTTCCTCACTAAGCCTCTGTATCGCATCGTCATTTGCAGATTGGAATGTCCCAATGCAGAAGCTATGTCCGCCAAATCTCCTCCGTATGAAGCGATTAAGGCGGCGTATGCGTGTCTTAGATCGTGAAGTCTCAGCTCTTGATAGCCGAGGATTTCACAGCAGACTTTCAATGCTTTGCCTAAGACACGAGATGCTTCGTTATGATTAGGGATTCTCTTTCCGTCCGGATATAAAAACGGAACCGCTCCACACTGGAACAAACACCTCAGCTCTTTAGTGAGCGGAACAACACGTTCGATTGTCTTTGTCTTTCTGCCTACAGGTTTGTGGATCACAATGGCTTTGCCGTCAGACCTGATGTCCTGATAGGTAAACCTCATTGCCTCACCCAAACGTGCACCTGTATGAGCAAGAAGGAGGAGGGAAGGGTAAGCCCAAGGATAAACTCTCTTTGCTACTTCGAGAATCATGTGAAGTTGTTCAGGCGATATGTCTACATACCGAGTGTTGTTCACGTAAGGAAGCGGTATCGGAGTAGGACGGCCGATCAGAGCGGAACGATAACCGAAGTTTCTTATTGCTCTCACCTGTACGAGAATCCTTTGCCGTGTTGCAGGAGCTTTCCCTTCCCAATGATGGGAGGCAATCGCTGCCAACTCCACGCCGTCCGTCTCAGCGTCCAACTCACCGAACACATGACGAATGGCTCTCAGCTTCTCTAAAAGAGAAGCCCCGAGTTGCGGGGCTTCTAGAAGTTTGTACGCTATGTACTTATCTATCAGATCATTTACTCTCATTTTGTGTTCCTTTCCTTATAAGAACGAAGAGTGAAACGAGCCATAAAAATAGGGAAGTTCTCGTCAATAAAATCAAGAACTTCCCATTCATCCAGGCACAAAAATGTGCGGTACATCTTTTCCCATAGGCTGTTTTCTATGTCTTTGCAATCTCCCTCCATGTAAGCGTTAAGAATTTCATACAATTCGTCGGTGGAAAATACATCAACGAAGTCTGTCAGGAATTTGTTTAATTCGATCCCTGTATTCGTCTCTGTGTTCCCACCAATCTTTTGGAACCCCTGTTTTTTGCTGAAACTCCTCGTTGTCATATTGCTTTAATCCTTCAGTAACTTCGAGAACACGCTGAGCTCCGTTGTTCATCCCAAGTGCTTCTCTTGCTCTGAACAAGTTCACTCTTATCGAGTTCTCACTAACATCGAACACCTTACTGAGTTCGTCTATCTTTGCGCCGTATAAAAAGAAGGCGCTTAAAATAAGGAGACGTTTAACAGTCAGAGCTTTGAGTTCGACTATTACGTTCGTTTCAGTTTTGTCTGTAACAGG
>ULWS01038835.1_pt1 | contig 10175 bp, 7 predicted proteins | sample 1960591 | NCBI WGS metagenome assembly ULWS01 (sample SAMEA4835818, study PRJEB28245) | human gut metagenome | biome: gut microbiome; material: fecal sample | place: Denmark | collected 2008
CAGAATCATCCAATAATGTCAGGTCCTGAGGTTTAGCGCTCATAGGTCTCGTCAGTGCATCAGTCAAAGCTTTATACATCGCTTTATAAACAGTACTGTCATCGCTGAACTTAATTTCACTCTTCTGAGGATGTACGTTAACATCAATACTTTCAGTATCGACGGTAATATTCAAAACAGCAAAAGGGAAACCGCTTTTCGGAATCTGAGACTGATAGGCATGATCAATCGCCTTGGCGATCATTCTGTTAGTAATGATACGTCCGTTTACCAGCAACGTCTGCCATTGACGCGTGCCTTTTAGTAAAGTAGGTTTACCAATAAAACCTCTTACCTTAACTTCGCTGTCAGCAAAATCAACGGTCAAAAGCTCCTCACTAACATTTTTACCATATAGTGCCTTAACAGTATCAACTAAATCTCCGTTACCCGGCGTACTCAAAACCTCTTTATCATTGCTGACAAGCTTAAACCGCACATCAGGGCGTGATAAAGCCAATTTTGTGATCAATTCACTGATATAACGGCTTTCAGTCTGTACAGTACGTAAAAATTTACGCCTGGCCGGAACATTAAAAAATAAATTCTCAACAATGATCGTCGTACCCGTGTGCCCGCCAGTAGCAATACATTCTGCCTGATCGCCGCCTTCAATTTTTATTGAAGTAGCAAACTCCTCGGTAACAGGACGTGTCAGCAGCTGGAAGTTACTAACAGAAGCAATACTCGGCAACGCTTCACCGCGAAATCCTAAAGTGTTCAAATGCAGCAGGTCTTCAGCAACTCTGATTTTGCTTGTAGCGTGCCTTAAAACTGCTAATTTTGCATTTTCTTCCGACATACCGCTGCCATTATCGACAACACGAATATATTCTGTACCACCGCCAAAAATAGTGACCTCGATGTTATCTGCACCTGCATCCAAAGAGTTTTCTACAAGCTCCTTTACTACAGAAGCAGGTTTTTCAACAACTTCACCGGCAGCGATCTGATTCGCTGTATTTTGATCTAATAACTGCACTTTTTGTTCGTTCATAATTCACCGCCTTCCCTTTTTGCTTCATCCTGCAATTTATACAAAGCATTCAAGGCTTCGATTGGCGTCATCGCCATAACATCCATTTTTAAAATCTGCTGCTGCAGACTGCTGGCAAACAATGATCCCATAGGTGCTGTTTCTTTTTCTGCCCTGGGTGTTATCTGAACGCTGCAGGCAGTTTCACAATTATCATATTCTTCCAGAATATCCTGGGCCCTGTCAATGACCTTTTTAGGCAGTCCTGCCAGCCTTGCCACATGTACGCCATAACTGCGGTCAGTACCTCCAGGCACGATTCTGCGCAAAAAGACAATATCATTACCACGTTCTTTAACTGCCACAGAATAGTTTTTTACTCCGTTCATCACGTCTTCCAACGCGATCAACTGATGATAATGTGTAGCAAATAATGTTTTTGCTTTTATTTTCTCATGAATAAACTCCATGACAGCACGTGCAATACTCATACCGTCAAAAGTACTTGTACCACGTCCAACCTCATCCAAAATAATCAAACTGTCTTTAGTTGCGTATCTGAGAATCTGTGCAACTTCATTCATTTCTACCATGAATGTACTTTGACCAGTCGCCAAATCGTCACTAGCACCTACACGAGTAAAAATCTTATCTACCGGGCAAATAGTTGCCTGACGTGCGGGAATAAAGCTGCCCATCTGTGTCATCAAGACCAGCAGAGCAACTTGGCGCATATAGGTCGATTTACCTGCCATATTCGGTCCTGTAATAATAATCATACGCTCATCATTATTATTGAGGGTTGTATTATTAGGAACGAAAATCTCACGTTCCAATAAACGCTCTACAACAGGATGACGACCGTCATAAATCTTTATTTCACTGCGATTATTCAATTCCGGACACACATAGTTGTATTTAAATGCTACTTCTGCCAACGATACTAAAACATCAATATTGGCCAAAGCACGAGCAGTTTCCTGCATTTGAACAATCTGAGCCCTTATTTTTTCGCGCAGCTGTGTAAAAATATAATATTCAAGCTGTTCGATTTTTTCTTTAGCGCTTAAAATTTTATTCTCAAAATCTTTTAATTCCGGGACAATATACCGTTCAGCATTTACAAGTGTTTGCTTACGTACAAAATAATCCGGTACATTTGCACTTTGACCTTTAGATACCTCGATATAATAACCAAAAACTTTATTATAACCAACCTTTAAGGTTTTGATACCAGTTTCTTCTTTAATCTTAAGTTCAAAATTCTGCATCCATGTTTTGTTATCACTGGCAATTGAATGCAGTTCATCTAACTCTAAATCAAAGCCGCTGCGGATCATGCCCCCTTCACGTACGGAAAAGGGCGGCTCATCAACAATTGCTGCCAGCAAAGTAGTAAACAGCTCCTGATGCAAATGTACATCTTCGCATAACTGCTGTAAAAGTTTACTGTTACAATATCTTAGTAAGCTTTTTATTTCTGGAAGCACCGCCAGCGAAGAACGCAATGAAACCAGATCACGTGCATTAGCACTGCCAACTTCGATACGTGAAACTATTCGTTCCAAATCAAAAATTACTTTTAATTTATCCTGCAGATTACCGCGCATCTGTACATTTGTCAGCAATTCTCCTACCGCTTCCTGCCTTGACCTTATCTGTGATAAATCAAGCAAAGGACATTCTATCCAATTCCTGAGTTTACGGGCACCCATGGAAGTAGAGGTAAAATCAAGCACATCTAATAATGTACCTCGTTTAGAACCATCACGCATATTCTTTATAAGTTCTAAATTTCTAACAGCTGTTGCATCCAAATTCATAAACTGCTCTTTAGCTATGCGCGATAAGCTGTTAATATGCGACAAATCAGCTTTAACGGTCACATGCAGATAACGCAGTAAATGTTCTACTGTATCATGTACTAAAGTATCGGCAACATCATCACTGCCAAAATGCTGCGCAAAATACTGCGGTGCACCTTCTTCTTCCTGATATACAGAAACAGCACACTCTGGAACTTTACTTTTGATCCAAGCTGCTAAATTTTCCCAGTTTACAATACCGCTATACGCAACTAACTCTGCCGGTTGAATGCGAAACAATTGTTCCTGTATCGCCATTAAACGCTCTTCACCAGCAGCACTGAACCATTGGCATTCACCAGTAGAAATATCGGCAGCAGCAAGACATAATTCACTGCCATCCTCCTGCAGAAAGACTAAATATCTGTTGTGCTTATCATCTAAAAGCTGTTCACTCAAGACAGTGCCCGGTGTAATGATCTTAACAACCTTGCGTTCAACTATCCCTTTAGCCGCTTTAGGGTCTTCCACCTGCTCACAAATTGCGATGCGGTAACCTTTTTTGATCAGTTTGGCAATATAATTATCGACAGAATGGTAAGGCACACCACACATCGGTATCTTTTCTTCCATACCGCCGGCACGCCCAGTCAAAGTAATATTTAATTCTCTGGAGGCAGTCAGCGCATCCTCAAAAAACATTTCATAAAAATCGCCTAAACGGAAAAACAGCAATTCATCCTCATGCTGACGCTTTACTTCAAGGTACTGCTGCACCATCGGCGTATAAGCAGTTGTCATTCTACCGCCTTCCCTTTCAAAAGCCAGGTCTGCGCAGTTTCAATTTGCACCTGCACTTTATCCCCCAGCTCAAAATCACAACCTTCGACTGGCCATAAAACCAGCTTATTTGTACGCGTTCTTCCGCTCCATACTTTATTATTATTATTACTTGGGCCTTCAGCTAAAACTTCCAGTGTTTTGCCAACCAGGGCTTCATTACGCTGCAAGCTTGAAATATTCTGGGCTTCCATCAATAAATTCAGCCTAGCTTTTTTTATATCTAACGGAACCTGTTCTTCCATCGCCGCCGCCGGTGTTCCAGAACGCTTGGAATAAATAAAGGTGAACGCAGCATCAAAACCAACTTCTTTTACTAAATTCAACGTATCATTAAAATCAGCTTCTGTTTCACCCGGAAAACCGACAATGATATCCGTTGTAATAGCAGCTTCAGGCACATAACGTCTGATCATGGCTACAAGCTCTAAATATTTTTCTCGTGTATAACCGCGGTTCATTGCTTTCAAAATTTTATTGCTGCCAGATTGAAACGGGATATGAAAGTTTTCGCAAATATGCTCACATTCGGCAACTGCTTTGATAACATCTTCGTGCATATCACGCGGATGACTCGTCATATAGCGAATCCGTTCCACTCCAGGGATTTCATTTACACGGCGCAGTAATTTAGCAAACTGGTCTTTCACACCAAAATCTTTCCCATAAGAATTTACATTTTGCCCTAACAGCGTAAATTCTTTATACCCCTTAACAACAGCCTGCCTAACCTCATCTACAATATTTTCTATACTGCGGCTGCGTTCACGCCCACGTACATAAGGAACAATGCAATACGTACAAAAATTATTGCAGCCATACATAATAGGAATCCAGGCTGAAAAACCGCTTTGACGAATACGCTCACCCTCAAATTCGCTTTCTTTTACTTCCAAACTGTTATAAACACGCTCGCCCTTTTCAGATAAATACTCAGAAAGTATTTCTTTAAACCCGTTGACATGAGCTGTGCCGATCAGCAAATCAATTTGCGGATGTTTTTTTATAAGCTTCTCACCATCTTTTTGTGCCATACACCCGGCAACACAAACTATCTGCCCCGGATGATTAGCTTTGACCCCTTTCAATTCACCAATTTTCCCTAAAATACGCTTTTCCGCACTCTCACGCACACAACAGGTATTTACTACCACAACATCTGCATCATGAAAATCCTCAGCAGCTTTATAACCAAGCTCCTGCAGCTGCCCAGCATAATGCTCAGCGTCACTTTCGTTCATCTGGCAGCCATAATTTAAAATTGCATAAGTTTTTGCAGTCACTGAATACACCTCATATTAAAATTGAAACTGCATATGGGCAGCCTCTCAAAATTATCTATATTATATTATTATACCTTTTTCGGTTAGCAGTGGCAAATTTTAACTATTAAAATTTTAACCAAAAAAGCAGAGCATATGCTCTGCTTTACAACATTCTACTTCTATACCAGGCCACAGTTTCATCCAACGCTTCTTTAAAAGCATATTGCGGAGTCCAGTCCAATTCATTTTTTATTTTTTCACAATCCATAGGATATCTTAAATCATGCCCTGCTCTATCTTCTGTAAATTCAATTGCATTTTCATCTTTGGCTAAAATTTTCAGTACTAATTTTATAAAGGTCAGATTAGACATCTCAGTACCGGCCGCAACATTATAAATATGACCTGCTTTTCCATGTCTGATGATTTTATCAACAGCAACACAATGATCCAGCACATATAACCAGTCACGTTTATTTAGTCCCGAACCATAAACAGGTACCTTTTGACCATGCTCTGCTAAAGATATGATTTTAGGCAAAAGTTTTTCTGTGTGTTGCCACTTGCCGTAATTATTACTACTGCGGCTGATAGTTACATATAAACCATATGTCCTGGCATACGCCAAGCACAATAAATCAGCTGCTGCCTTTGAAGCAGCATAAGGACTGGAAGGCTGTAATGGAGACTCTTCTGTAAACCCACACCAGTCATAATCAAACGGTTTATCCCCATATACTTCATCTGTCGATATCTGATGGAATCTTTCTACTGCAAATTTAACACAGGCATCTAACAACACACCTGTACCTTCGACATTAGTTTTAGTAAAAATAGCTGGAGAAATAATAGAAGTATCGACATGGCTCTCTGCCGCAAAATTTATCACTGCGTCGAACTTATACTGCGCAAAACACATTTCTACAAATTGCTCATCACAAATATCGCCCTGGATGAAAGTAAAATTATTTAATTTAACGACATCTGCCAGCGCCGCCATATTAGCAGCATAAGTCAGCTTGTCCAGACATATAATTTCATCACCCGGATACTGCTGTAAATGCCAATTTATATAATTGCTGCCAATAAAACCGACGCCGCCGGTAATCAATAAACGCATAAGTACCTCTTTATTTTTTATATTTACTACCGCTCTATTATATAGCAAAACACCGCACTGGAAAAGTGCGGTGTCTGCCAAAATCATAATTTAAACAAATTCAAATTAATCAACATGATATCTTCAAAAACTGACTCCTACCGCATAACTGCAGTTTTCCGGTATTTGCAGGAATAAAAATACAATTACCTTTACTATAGGCTAACTTTTCTTTATCCTCCGTCAGTATATAGCCTTCGCCGTCTAGACAAAGCAACGCCTGAAAAGAACTGCTGCCCGTATACAATTCTGCCAGTTTACTTTTTCCTTCGGTATTCAGCAACAGCCGTTCCACCTGAAAATATTTGCAGCGGCATAAAAATTCCGTCGCACTGCCTGGTGTATAGCGCAGCACACGCAGGGGGCTGCCTTGGTGCTGCTTTGCCCTTAAGGTCAGCAACAGCCAAAGCTTTTTCCAAATGCAGCTCACGCTTTTGCCCAGCTTTATCGACACGGTCATAATCATATAGCCTGTAGGTAAGATTAGAGCTTTCCTGTACTTCTACAATAAGGTTTCCTGCTCCTATACCATGCACGGTCCCTGCCGGAATATAAAACACATCATCCTGCTGTACTTTTAATTTCTGTAAATATTTCTCAATGGTCCCCTGTGCCAAACTTTGCCTTACAGCAACACTGTCCATATCACTGTAAAAACCGTAAATAAGTTCAGCGTCTTTATCTGCTTCCAGCACATACCACATTTCTGTTTTGCCCAATTGTCCACGCTCATAAAGTTTGGCATATTCATCATCCGGGTGCACCTGCACAGACAGTTTTTGCCTGGCGTCAATAAATTTTATCAGTATCGGCAGTTCGCCTTTACTGCGAGGATGAGTACCAAGATACTCCGGGTATTTTTGCAAAACTTCCGTCAGCAGCATGCCCTTATGCTCACCTGTAGTTACGGTGCTCGGTCCTTCCGGATGCGTAGAGCACTCCCAGCTTTCAGCAATGTTATCCAAATCAGCCTGTTTACCGAAATGCTCTTTCAACTTCTGCCCGCCCCAAAGCGCTTCTTTGCAGGCAGACTGCAATAAAAATGGCCGGAGCTTATAAACTGTTTTTCTATTCTTCCAATTCAAATTTTTGCTTGTCATGGACACTTATCTCCCTGCCCAGCTGCACTTCCATTACCTCAAGTTCGCTATCTGCAATGATCGTATGTCTGCAGCCGGCCTGCATGGTTATCACGTCGCCTGCTGTTACCTGCTGCTCCATTCCGTCAACTATCGTGCGGCCGCTACCGGAGATGATCGTCCAGACTTCGTCCCTGCGTTCATGACTGTGGTAATTCATTTTATTGCCTGCTTTTAGGGTCACTTTGATCGTCAGGCTGTTTTCGCCTACATCTAAAACACGGAAACTGCCCCATGATTTTTCAGCAAACATCACCTGCTGTTTTATCGCATCCACAAAAGACTTGATATAGCTGGACTGCTCCTTATTAGCTACCAGAATCCCTTCCGGACTGGCAGAAACCACCATATCTTTGAGACCCATGCAAAGAACCGGCACATCAAGCTCATTTAGAACATGCAGATTTTGACACTGTTCATTCATGATAGCCTGCCCGATAGCCTGTTCTTCCATGGCTTCTGTCAACGTATTCCAGGTACCAAGGTCTTTCCAGGAGCCATTAAAACGTTTGACCTTGATATTTTTTTCCTGTTCTACTACCGCATAGTCAAAGCTGATTTTTTCTAAGGTTTCGTATTTGGCATATAAGTCATAGTAATCTGTAAAATCAAGAAGCTCATGCGCTTTTTGCAAAACATATTTCAGCTGATAAGCAAAAACGCCACCATTCCATAAGGCCCCCTGCTCAATGTACTCTGCTGCAATCTCTGCATTCGGTTTTTCCTTAAAGGTTTGTACTTTGCTTATTTCATCTTTAGTTTCGGGAATGATATACCCATATTTCTCGCTGGGATATGTTGGCTCTACTCCCATTAAAACAAGTTTGGCATCGCCCTGCACCGCTAAATGTCCTAGTTCTTTCAATGCAACAAAGTATTCATCACTTACATAGGGGTCAACCGGGCAAACCACAACAGCTTCTTCTGCGCTGATCCCCAAGACATCATGTAAATAAAATGTTGCTAAAGCTATTGCCGGAAAGGTATCCCTGCGGCAGGGTTCAACTGATATCCCCACACTATCCCCTAATTGGTTCCGGATAGCGGAAACCTGCGTTTTTGATGTTGCAACAGTCACTGCGGCACCGTCGTCAATAGTTCGTATTTGTCTATAGACACGCTGCAGCATCGATTCATAATTGCCAACCTCGTCTTTAAATATCTTAATAAATTGTTTAGAACGGATATCATTGGAAAGCGGCCATAACCTTTTGCCGCTACCACCGGAAAGTAAAATGATATTCATACATCATACCTGTACTTCCATAAAATTATGTTATTGAGTTTTCAACTTCCAGCTTTATCGTTCAGCGCGCATCGGATTATGCAGAAAATCTTCATACGCCAAACGGATTCCTTCTCTTAATTCTGTTTTATACTGCCAGCCTAATGCCGTGCTTTTTGATACATCCAGCAGCTTGCGTGGCGTTCCATTTGGTTTACTGGTATCCCAATGTATTGCTCCGTTATAGCCAACAACACTGGCTATAAGTTCTGCCAAAGCTTTAATGGTAATTTCCTTACCCGTGCCAGCATTGACAGTTTCGTTACCACTGTAATTATTCATCAGAAAAACACATAGATCTGCTAAATCATCCACATATAAAAATTCCCGCAGCGGGTTGCCATCGCCCCAGCAAGTAACAGACGGCAAATTTCTCACCTTAGCCTCATGGAAGCGGCGGATAAGTGCCGGCAAAACATGGCTGTGAGTAGGATGGTAATTATCATTAGGACCATATAAGTTAGTAGGCATAACGCTGATATAATTCGTACCATATTGGCGATTCAAAAATTCGCAATATTTTAAGCCGCTGATCTTGGCAAGCGCATAGGCTTCGTTGGTCTTTTCCAGCTCACCTGTCAAAAGGCAGCTTTCAGACATAGGCTGTGGCGCCAGGCGCGGATAAATACAGGACGATCCCAAGAATTCCAGCTTTTTGCAGCCATTTTTCCAGGCGCTGTTGATAACGTTCATTTCTAAAATCATATTATCGTACATAAAGTCAGCCAGTGCTTCGCTGTTTGCTGCAATGCCGCCCACCTTGGCAGCCGCTAAAAACACATATTCCGGCTTTTCACTTGCAAAGAAGTTTTCTACTTCTGTTTGGCGGCACAGGTCAAGTTCGCTGTGTGTTCTGGTAATAATATTTGTATAACCCTGCCGCACCAGCTCACGCACAATAGCGCTTCCTACCATGCCGCGATGCCCGGCTACATATATTTTGGCATTTTTATCCATTTTATTTATAGCCCCTATCTTACTCGTTTTATTGCTACTTCACGCTTCGCTAACTCATAGTCATGCTTGACCATAATTTTTATTAATTCTTCATATGAAGTTTTTTGTGGATCCCAGCCTAAAACCGTTTTTGCTTTTGTCGGATCTCCCCAAAGATTATCTACATCAGTAGGCCTGAACCACTGCTCATTAACGCAAACCAGCATTTTCCCACTTACAATATCGTAACCTTTTTCGTTAACGCCCTCGCCTTCCCAGCGAATATTGATACCTACTTCTTTAAAGGCTTTTTCCGTAAAATCACGCACCGTATGCTGCTCACCGGTGGCGATAACGAAATCCTCGGGAATATCATGCTGGAGCATCAACCACATACATTCAACATAATCTTTGGCATAACCCCAGTCACGCAAAGAATCAAGATTTCCCAATTCCAGATAATCCTGCAACCCGCAGGCGATACGGCTGACAGCCAGGGTTATCTTGCGTGTTACAAAATTTTCGCCACGGCGTTCTGATTCGTGATTAAAAAGGATACCATTGACCGCAAACATCCCATACGCTTCCCGATATTCTTTTGTGATCCAAAAACCATACTGTTTGGCTACTGCATAAGGACTATATGGATGGAAAGGCGTCGTTTCACGCTGCGGTACTTCTTCTACTTTTCCGTATAACTCGCTTGTAGATGCCTGATAAATACGGCAGGG
>ULWS01039202.1_pt1 | contig 10155 bp, 9 predicted proteins | sample 1960591 | NCBI WGS metagenome assembly ULWS01 (sample SAMEA4835818, study PRJEB28245) | human gut metagenome | biome: gut microbiome; material: fecal sample | place: Denmark | collected 2008
GTTCTTTTCACACTACAAAAATACGATTATTTTCCGAATAATAGGTAATATTCTACGGTTAATTCGTAAAAACACCGTATAATACTACCAGTATCCGTTTTTCATATAAATCATATCTATAGAAGAAGCCCTGTGTCATCTGATGACACTGTTTTTGCTGTCTCGGATATAAAGTGGTTCTAGGAATTACTGCCGGATGATGGAGAAAATAATCGGGACAGTTCCGGGAAAATGCAGGAATAAACAGGAAAAAGCGAGACTGCCACTCAAAAACAACCCTGAGACAAGTTGGTATATGAAAATTGATATGTACTTACAATGGAGTGCATCTTACTGATAAATCGAATGTACAAGATGTAGTTGAGCAGTCGATTACTATAAATCTATCTTATAGATAAGTCTGCCGGTGAATTTATCAAGTTCATGGGTAGGCTTTATTTTCATCAAAAGAGAAGATGGCTTGTTCGAAAGTTGGTTGTGTGTTAACTGATGAAATAGCGCATTGTCAGGATATATACCCAATAGAACGAATTTGACAAGATCAAAGACTATTTTATCGTGAAACTCCGAATAAAGATAAACCAAATATCTCGGGAAAATCAATATTCTTAATATACTTTCTTGAAAAAAACAGTAAAAGAACAGGCATCATTCCGCAAAATATTACTTTATTCATTTTTACCATTTATTAAATAGTCATATCGTATAATAGAAAACACATCATACAACAGTAAACCACATTCCAATATAGAAGCAAAGTTAGTAATATATTTAAATAGGAAAAAGAAAACGAAACAATACGGAAACTTGCTTGAAGCAAAAAACACAAAAAAATGATTTTTCACCAATAATACCGTAATCCATGCCAAAATGCCTTGACTAAAATTAGTATCTTTGTATTATAATGCTATTTATTTAACATAAAATGAGAAAAGCTATTTATCTGTTATTTTTTTTAGTTTGGTTATGTCCTGCTGCTTGTATGGCTCAAGGTCTCCATTTTGGATTGAAAGCCGGTGTGCTTGGAAACAAAGCTGATATTCAAGGTATAAGCAACCGGGTTAAAACAGAGAATATGACTGGTTTTCAAGTAGGTCCCATGCTACAATATCAGACCGGTTTCTATGGACTAACCTTGGATTTTTCCCTATTGTATGTACAGCGTGGAGTGAAATTGACAAACACCTCCAATGACGTCAGTGCCGATATCAAGACACAAAATATCGACATACCCATAGAATTAAAATGGGAAATGGGGTTGTCCGACAACTTTGACTTGTTTTTAGGAATAGGACCTTCTTTTTCCTTTTTAGTAAATGAGGACAATTGGGGACGCAAACTAGTCCATATAGCCGTAGATGCCATAGACAAGGATCTTTCTTCTATGGGATGGCGTTCCACTGAAGTCGGTCTGAATCTCGGAGGTGGCGTGAAGATAATGAAACATCTGATGCTGAGCTGCTACTATAACATCGGATTAACGGAATCCGCCAGACACCATATCGGAGGAGACAAGCATGACGCCATAGACCAGATTTTCGATGGTGATATTTTCAAATCAAGAAACAGATATTGGCAATTGTCCCTTGCTTATATTTTTTAATTAAGTAAAACAATAAAGTCCTATTTATATGGAGCATACATCCGCTTTTACTTCCATTATTGATTCGCAGCTTTTACCTATGAGAGTCGGAATTGTATTTTTAATGGGATGTTGTATTCTTGCCGCTTACTGTACCAATAAGCGCAAGAATATTGAAAAGAAAGAATATCCAATGCTTCTCAAAGGCTACCCGGAACATTGTAAAGGAAGGCTATAAAGGTAAAATATACAATTCTGGTAACTTTTAGACTCTACAAATGACAATCATAAAATATTTACTCTTTACATCATTAGTACTATTTAATTCTTGTCATTCTTACCCTTCCAAGAATGGACAAGATGATAAAACAGACGGCATTCGTTTGTAAGAGGAATTATGCTCTTTATGTAGACAGCATTATTAAATCCGATACCACCCTGCAACAGCGTTTTCATTGTTTAGAGGCGATGTTGGGCACGAATAAAGTATCTGTTTATTCCAGATATACCGACAGCCCCTTTTGAAATCAGCATTCAAAAAAGACGTTTTTGATTCTCCGTTATGAGAATTAGATATTATATCAGATATCACATTTAGTCCTGAAATCATTCCAATAAATAAAAATTCTTTCGAACGGCCTGTAAATATAGTACTGAGTCCTATACCACGGGATATTCCGCAAGGAGAAGCCTTAAATTCTGATTCTCTATCATTGCGAACTGAATATGACTATCATCCTTTATCGGTAACAGGATACTATTGAAGTATTATTAATGAACAATTCACAGCATTTTCAAGAAATGTTCAGACGAAAAGTTGTTAATTATTCGGCAGTCAATCATGGAAGAGTTCAGCCAGCAACACCTTTTACGGCACCTGCATTCTTGGATACTCTGCAAATATCTATGAAAACAGACAAAGCTTTTTATCCGATAGACACAAAAAGCGTGTCGATGAGTCTGAATAATAATAATTCCAAAGTCTTGTTTTTGGGAGAGGATTATATGGTAGCACGTAAAGAAGACAATCAATGGCTACTACTGAATGGCAACAATGCATGGACTGATATAGGTATTGAAGTTAGACAAGGGAAAAAATATCAATTTGCAGCAAATCTTTATCCCCTTTTTAATGACAACAAGCCTGGATATTATAGGGTGTATAAGGAAATAGTTTTTTATAATTCTAAAGAAAAATAGTTTATGGTAGCGGTATTCCGAATAAATTAGGGATAAAGGAATTGGATACAGTTTTCGCTCATTAGATTTTTAAATTCAAATAAGATTTTTTTAAACCTAACAAGGGACATTCAGTAAAAAGATCGCAAAAGGATTCTGTATGTATAGTCAATCCGAATAAATAAACAAAAAAACTTCTGTATAACGAATAAAAGAGGCTGTGTCGTGTAACATGTTACGATACAACCTCTTTCACTATATTTTTTGAAAGGTTCTGTAACACTTTCAAACAGATAATTCTAACTACCGATAATCATTCATCGATCCAAATACGCCCAAAATCAAACTATAGAAACAGACTATCTTCGCTAATATTGGATAAGACGAGATTTCTATTCAACAAAAAGACATGAGGCAGAGACAGTTTCCCCATAGGTTTGTTTAGGACAAATCCACTCCATCAGCAAATACTCGCCACTATACCCGTCAAAGTAACGAAGCTTCAAAGGATGACACCCTTTTTCTAGATAGACAAACCCATTTGCTTCCACATAGCCGACAGCCCGATCATTGTCAACTACACGAACGCCTCCAATAAACAGGTCCGAACCGTCATTACTTTTCAAGGAGAAACCATAAGCTCCTGAAACAGGGACGGACAAAAAGCTTTCATACACATAGCCAAAATGATCCTCGTTTCTGAAATCATCCTCAAATTCTAAATAAGATTTCACTCCCTTTGCCTTCATTTCACCAATCTTCTCCAAATCACTCACAGATTTGAAGTTACCTTCATAATAGCGATAAGATACCCCCTGTCGCCTTCCTTTACATTTGATAGCACGTGAGAAACCGATATAACGTTCATATACACGACTGGGCTTTCCATCCTTATAGGTACAAGCTTTCAATTTACAAGGAGCATCCAGTATGATCGCACCTTCACAACGGGAAGCACTACCAAATTCAGGCTCAGTTCCATCCAGTGTATAATAGGTATCACCTTCACCGCAAGACAAAACTATTGACAAGCCTTCTTTGACAAACGAGACCTTCCGCTCATCAACATATGGCATTTCTGGCATTTCCTTTGAAGCCAACAGATAGGACACTGGTATTTCTAGACGTTCAGTAGACGAGATATACATATTTGTCACACGGAAAGGCTGTGTCAATTGAGAAAGAGGACGAGTCATATCACAAACAGCATGTGCCGGAATACGAATACGATCACTTAAAACGCCGTTATCTAATAGATAAGGAATATCACTTTCATTCAATAGACGGACATGGAACTTTCCATTCCTTTCCTCATAAGAAAGTACTTTCAACGAAGAACGTAAAAACAATTTCAACATGTTCTCTTTTCCTGCCAATTTCTGATCAGCATAGGCGATTGAACGACCCGCATAAAGGGCCTCCTTAATGCTTTCTGGCGTATTTTCTTTTGCAAAAACAAACGTCAATGTACGGAATTTCTTTTTCAAGTCAAACAGGAAATCCATTGGATAATGAGCATCCGTTGCTCCAATATAAGCCAAGTTATACTGGTCTGCATAATCGATAGCACGCGGATAAAACTCTTCGTTATTGAATATCTCAATACCCTGAATCCGCTTTTGCTCGATATGACGAACAATATAAGCAGGCAATTCGCTGTTCTTATCTGGCCACCCAGGATGATTCGTTGTAATGTAAGCGCCCTCCGCAGCAGCTTTTTCAATCAGGCTGTCAGCTTCAGTCTCTGAAAAATTTCTTTTTTTCGGCATATAGTCATTACAGTCTTTGATAAAAAGGACATTCAAGTGTCCAACAGGATCGCTCCCTGTAATCTCCACCCCCTTTATCAGCGTAATTCCTTTACTTTCAGCCATTGGGAAGGCTTTATTGTAAGAGACATTACAATCCTTCGTTTCCGTGTGAGAACGAGGCACTGGCTGATGATCTGTGATTGAAATAGCGTCTAGTCCTTCAGCCCAAGCCTCCAATACACGCATTTCAGGAGTGACATGTCCATCCGAATAATAGGTATGCAAATGGAAATCACATTTCAGAGTTTTATATCCTGGCAAATCTGGCACTGCAATGTGTTTCGGATTAAAAGCACGAGAGGAAGAATATCCCTCCAGCAGTTGATACTGTACATTTTCATTTTGTGCGGACAAAGAGACACCCCACAATGTACATCCTAATATAAATACAGACTTCTTCATTTATTGATAATAAAAATTTATAGATAAAAAATAATTTCCTGATTTTTGAAAAATTGTCACGAACATAAATAATAACGTTTCTATCCAGGAACGTTAGCGCTCACATTCTTAAATGTTCTATTGTGCACATCATCAAGGACAATCGCAGGACGATAGTCTTTTTCTTTTGCGGACAACTTCACATTTTGTTACACCTAATTTCAGATAGATCAAGCCTGTCACAAAATCACCAAGAGTAAACGCAACACGACCTCCGCCCTGTTCATGGGAGAAATCAATAACTTTCTGAATTGTCGCCACATTCAACGTAATTCCATCCGCTTTCGCCCCAAAGTCTCTCACTAAAAAATCTTTTGTCCTGAACAAAAAACTCTGCAAAAGAAAAAAGAGACAACTCAATTGAATTGTTTTCCAAATTATTTCCATATCATTATATATTATTCAATGGCATTAGTAACATTACAGCCAAAATTATCCACAATATTCCACAGTTCGCCTTATCCTTTTGATACTAATCATTACATTTCTGGCAAAAAGAGACCTCCTTCATGTCTATATCGAATGACATAAGCGAAACAAGCAAGTACCAATTATATGCCGTCACCCAATCCCCAAAATAGGAAACCACTCTACCGATGTCTAAAGAGGCGGATCTTATAACCGCATTTTTCTCTCTATGTCTGCCATTTCAGCATCAATGCTGCAAAGGACAAAGAAATGAGTGTTTGTCAATTACAAAGTTCCATATTTGCCTTCTTCATTGAAACGAAACTCCTGAACAGAGCCATATTATTCACTACAAGAAATTTTCTCCGAAGCAAGCACGGCATTTACAACTATATTCGCCCAAACACTCCACCGATTCACTTATCACCTCAAATTTGATTTCTTTCCGCTTCTCAAACAACCGGCTAGCCGACAGGCGTCCACTGTGACTGCTGACCGCATCAATTCCGGTATATTATACGAAAACATTAACGCGTCATAGTAGGTTAAAGGATCCTTCTGGGGCAGCAAAAACGGTTTATGCCCCACCCCTTCCGAATCAACATAGCCAATAAAAAGACGTGTATAAAGTCCATCAATCCGCCTGCTGCTGAACACCATCCAACGACCATTACCGCTCCAAGAATGATAGCTCTCCGCCTCTTCCGAATTGAAAACATCCAAAGGATATTTTCTGGAAGTAAGCAAATCAAGCATATACAGGTCAGCTTCCTTATGCCAAATAGAAAAATTACCAAAATCATGAAGTGTAAAAGCCAAGAAACGTCCGTCAGGAGACAAACGCGGAAAAGAAACACTTTGTCCTTCCATACGCGCGTTGTAAAGCGTGTCGACAACTTCTCCCAAACGTTCGTTTTGGAAATCGAACGCTATCCGGCAAAGACTGTATTTCACTTGCCTGCAATTCTGGGGCAGCGAATCGACCGCAACCGCTGAACAAAAATATAAAAAATGCCCATCCGGTGAAAAAGTCGGAAATGTTTCAAAAGCACAAGTAGATCGTAACAAAGGAGAAGTCATTATTTTATGATCTTTCACACTATATATCACCACATCCGAGGCTGTATCATAGACCTCCACCCTATCGGGATCATGGCTATAGAAATTTTGGCGAGTCTTGTTCATGGAAAAAGCAATATAATCACCCGAAGGATGCCAATACGGATAAACAAAAGAACCCATTTGCTCTGTTTGCACATCTAGCTTTTCAACCAAACCGTCCTGCAGAATCAACGTACCAGCCAAATCCGCACGCGCATGGAACATCATACGTGACGGATCACGCTCACAATAGGCATGACAGTTCACGCAATTACCTTTTGTCAGACGATTTTCCAAAATAGGACGTTGTTCATAATCAGAAAGGTCACGCTGGTAGATTCCCATTTCCCTCCAACCTTCGTATCCAGGAGGAACTAATCGATAAGAAAGATAAGAATCTATTGAATCTGGGGCTATATAGATTGAAAAAGAGCGGTAACGCTTCCACTGATCCGACTGATACGCTAAAACAGTCAGACGAAGCGAGTCACCAGCGTATCGACCCATCCAATCCTTCCAATCGGAAACCGGAAATGAAAAAAGCCCTCGTCTGCCCTCCATCTGCATCAGCTCATGCCCTGCCACTTCAACGACCAACCGGCAAGGTTCATTCCCTAAATAGGAGAAATTCAATGGGGCGATATTCATCGGAACCGTCACACCCTTATAATCCGGAAATATATCAGGGTCAGCCTCCAACACTCCTTGTATTTGTACGGGTCTGTTTCCACTACAGGCTCCAAACAACAGTCCTGCAAGCAGACATATCATCCAATTAATCTTTGTTTCCATCATCCAATCTCAGCAAAAAGTAAATAATACCAAAATGTATGCTTGAAACCATCCAACAAGGAACGAGGAGCTCCTTGTCGTACTTGTTCATATCCTTTCTTAAACTGCACAAACCGATCCAATGTGGACGATTCGACACCATGTGCCTTGCAGTATTCCCAATCAACCTGTTGGTAAGCGGATAACTGCTCATTCGAGATACCATGTCGGAGAGCATAGTCCTCCTCCAATGTATGATAATAATCTGAAAAGAAAAGCAGGGCCTCCTGTACCGGTTCGGCCAAATACTGAAGAGCCGGAGTTCCATAATAAGTATCGACGAACGATTGCACATGATTAAAGTCTTTCGCCAAAAGCAAATAAGCAAGTGCATATTGCATCGCATTTGAATTCGCAGGATTAACCGCTACGATTTTATAAAGATCGTCCATAGGAGACGCCAAAAGAACAAATGAATCATCCAAGGGGAAAGAGGCACGTCCAGTGCCTAAAGAAGGATCTTGCTCCACAGCTTCATCATCAAACAAAAAACGACGTTGAGCAGTGGCCCAACCGGCATAATGCACTGTTTTTTCCAACAAGGTTATATACTTCAACGCAACCAGATAATTCCCTCGCATCAGTTCAATCCGCACCAACATCTGAAGCATGGTCGGATTATATCCATTCAACGCGAATAAAGAGTTAAAAGCCACATTCTGAGCAGCAGCTATATTTCCCATCGCAAACCACAAATGAGCCAAACGGACATCGGCTGATTTATTATTCGGGATATAAACAAGCGATTGCGGACCATATTGAGGATAAGTAAACAAATGGTCAAGCAGCACTCCCTGCTCTGCCAAAGAGAGATTCAAATAATTCGCATCATGATAGTGCATAATACGCTTAGAAGCTTCCCGTTGCAGATCTTTCCATTGTTTCGTAACAGTATAATATTCATATCGATATTGTTCAAAAGAAACTCGAACCTGATTCATCCTCCGATCCTGCAAGAAGAAAAAAAGTCCTATTTCGCTTGTCAAAAGCAACAAGAAAACAATCCTTTGCAACCATTTACCATGCAACAGCGACATTCGCCCCACCACAACCCCAAACGGAAGAAGCAACAGTGCCACCCAACTGATATGATGGAAAACAGGCATTTCTAATGTCCATTCATAATAATTGGCAGAAGTACATCCTCGTTCCATTTGAGCCATCACGCCGCTGCGCACAGCTCCCCAAGCCAATAACAATGTAAATGGAACATAAGACAGCGAACAAAGACTTTTTTTGCTCTTTCCAGCCAAATCACAGCAAAAGGCACAACATGCGAACAAAGAGGCAACCGCTCCTGCCAACCCAAACAGAATAAACGCAATCGCCCCCCCAGACACAATCGCATTCGCAAAGTTTCTCTGGCTGTAGACAAATAAAGATAAAGGCCAACCATAGCCATAGCATAGGCAATCAGCCCTTCATAAAAAAAGCAAGGATCAAACAAAGACAAAATCAAAGTCCCCGCCGGACAAAACGCAAGAGGGGCCAAAAACCATTTTCCTCCCAACTTACGCAAAATCCCCATACTTGCCAAGATGATAGAAAGAAGCAAAAGCGCAGTCAAAGAGACACTCCAAACAGTTGAATAAAAAAACTGGACAAGAAAACGGGACAAGCAAAGTGCCACCCCACCTGGCTGCAAAAGCAGGCCCGATACATAATCGGAATCAAAAAGAAATAATTGTTGCTGTTCCCGATTAAAAAAAGCATACTGAAAAGTTTCTTTTAGATACAGGCTCAGCAAGAACAAACCTATTGCAATAAATCCTATCCTTCCAACAATTATTTTTTTTCGCTTCATTTTCTAATATTTTTAACAGGGAGAACGAGTCCCAAAGAAAAACATACCGATATTCCAAAAACTCTTTTTTCCTATTCTTTATCCACAACATCCACATATACATCTCCCACTTGTATTCACTTTTCCGATGTTCAACATAAACAAGAAAGGGCAGCATTTTTACCACCCTTTCTTTTCTAATATTATTATTTTCCAATTTATTAATATCCAGTATTCTGCGGATATTCAATACCTGTATTAGACTGAATTACCTGCGTCGGAATCGGATACTGATAATTATACGGATGGAAGTTGGAAATATACCGTTTTTCTACTGGATCCCATTCGCGCGGTTGATTAGAACCAGACAAGTTTTCATACCCGAAAGCATATTTGCGAGCGCGATCATACATCGTATTACCCGTCGTTTCATCCTGAATCGGATGACAATCGCTAATATACGTTGCATTCGGATTGACAGATAAACGATTCAACGTGATCCAACGGTTTTCCTCTCCCAACAACTCACGAGCACGTTCATCCAAAATATAGTCAATATCGATATCGGCAGCTGTACAATAAGATGCATTAGCACGATCACGCAATACATTGATATCAGCAGCAGCTTTCGACTTTTCTCCCAATGCCAAATAAGCTTCTGCACGAATCAGATAAGTTTCAGCTATACGCAACATATACCAATCACAGTCATAGGCTTTGTTGTCACCGTTCGGATGTCTGTCATCAGAAAATTTCCAAAAACGAGGGAAAATTTCAACTGTATCAGAAGCCGTAATAGCATAAGCCGCCTCATCGGCCGTGCCTCTAGCCTTTTCTGCCCGTGCATAAGCAGCAGCTTTTTCATCCAGCCAACGCGTTCCCCCCGGCGTATACCAGTTTCGCTGAATCATGACCTCAGAACCACGAAAATCTACCTTACCATTTTTGCAAGACTCTTCCCATAAACGATCCCGTACATAATAGGTTGGAATAATACCGGTTCCTTGATAAGCCACATT
>ULWS01001534.1_pt1 | contig 10151 bp, 25 predicted proteins | sample 1960591 | NCBI WGS metagenome assembly ULWS01 (sample SAMEA4835818, study PRJEB28245) | human gut metagenome | biome: gut microbiome; material: fecal sample | place: Denmark | collected 2008
GTCTCCGGTGTTGGTTGCTGCCGATCGGTTTCCGGTGTTGGATTCTTTGCAATCCTTCCAATTAACTTTGTCAAGTATAAACTTTATTCCAGCCTCTACAAGACCTTTTAACCCTATTTCAGCAGATATGTGGAGCTTAGAACAAGCTATTTTCGTATCGTCACTATCTTTATCAATACTTCCGCCTCCTTCTACCACACAATATCTATTTATTCCATTCTCGGTAAATGGAGGATAATAAGAAAATACATCAAATGGATTCTCACAAAAATGGAAACCTTTCGAACAGGATTCAATCTTCCCTTCTTCCTGAAAATATTGTCCTACTTCGTATTGATATCCCCTGCATTTAAGGTCATTATCGAATCCCTTAAAGCCTTTTATTGTTTCTGTCATGATTATATATTATTAAAGTGGTTAATCAAAATATACTCTACCCTTCGCCTAAGGTAAATTGCTTGAATAGGTCACAGTTTTCTATACAGCAAGCAACGTCCTCTCTATACATGTGACAGTTAAATTCGGTTACCGCATATTTACAGTGTGATCTGAAAAAAAATGAAGAAAGCATCTTTACATTGCTTTCCCTGCCACTCTGCACCAGCAAGAAAGTGCTTGACAAAATGTTCCATATAATCAGGAATCTATGAATCATGTAGCTCTTCTGGAATCCAGCGTTTTCGTTTGCATATTCTTTTGCAACTTCTTCTAATGTCTGTTTCATATCTTATTTGGTTTTACGATTTTCTCTTAGTTCTTCTTCGCTGACATTCTTGTTAGAAAGGTCGCTAAGATTAGAAATATTTGTTGTATTATTTGGTTTACAATACAGACACATTTGAGTATATGGCGAATATACCCTTCCACACTTCGGACAAATCCATCCCTGCTGCCCAAATATTCCGTTATACGGATTGATTGCGCTTGATTCTTGTTTCATAATTATTCTTGTTATTAGTTAATTACTTTTGCCAACTTATTAAAAGCCTTCTCTTTATCAAACTTAATCCCATCTTTGAACTCTAATATCAACCGCCAAAGTTGTTTTTTGCAAACATCACCTGCTTTATAGTCAGTTTTATAATGGCATTCCTGCGGGGTAGTCATTTCCTTAAATGTATTCATCGCATTAAGATATGTAGCTCCCCATTCTGTGAGTTCTACACTAACGGTGTCATTCAAATCTATTTCTATTAACTTACAAATCTCTATTTTGTGAGTTTCTTCCTTTGCAACAAGAGCAGCATGTAAGCTCTCTATCTGACCTTTTAGAATATCGATTTCACTCATATTTTTGCAGTTATACGTTAATAGACATTCTTTTAATATGCGCAAAACAATCATCCATAGCCTTGTCAAAAACTTCTTGACTTATGATATTTTTCTCAATCCGTTCCACGTATTCACCTGCGTAAGATGCAAGTTGGATGCTTGAATCACTATTATTTACATCTTCTCTGTTGTCAAAATATACATGTATGCAATCATATACTACTTCATCACCGATTTCATCAGTATTTACCCTAACTATCGCTGTGATTTTTTCGTAAGAAGTATGCGCCATGTGAATACACTTTCCTACGAGATATTGATATTTTGCCTTTTTTTTATCGGCTTCCTGTTTCTTTAGCTTCTGTATTTCAGCTTCTAATTTCTGTATTCTATTCATTTTTATCTTGTATTGAATTAAACCTCTATCTCAAACTGCTCACTTTTTGCCGATGGCATACATTCAAGAATGGAAGAACCTACTGAAACGTAATAAACACCATCTTTTTCAAGTGGGAGCCAATGGAATCAGCGTCCTTATCTTTCACTTCATCTACAATAGATATTACAAATAGACCCTTTCTTTGTTGCATATAAAATAATTCAGCATAATACTTGTTTGTTTCTTCGTTTTCCTTAATGTCAAATCTAAAGAGGAAATTAAGGTTTTTATCTACATCACCCATTTCAACCATAAAATCATCCCATGTAGCGTAATGATATGTCTCTTTTAGAGAATAATAATTGGTATTACTGCAATAATAGCTATGTTCTACTGCTAAATCTTTTATTTTCATATACCGTTCCATCGTTAGTTTTTAGTATTAATCCTTCTTTGATAATTATATATCTTGTACTTTAAGAACTTCATCTAATCTAGATAACGTCTTTTCATATTCTTCTTCAGACTCATATTTAAAATATTTTAAGCCTCTACCATATTTTATTTCAATGGTATATAAACCGCTTGCCATACCCTTGCTTCTTCCCTTGTATTCTACAATTTGAGAATCTTTTAATCTTTGATCTTGAATTCTAATCCACATATTCTTAATTGTTTTAAAATATTAATATTACTTTTTAGTAATACCTGTAAGTATTGTGTATGCTCCCCAACATATAAGAGCAATTAAAAATGGCATATCATCCTCCTTTCGTATTATTAGTTAATTGTGTACTGGATAACTCGCTATAATACCTTATTCCGTTTCCGTACTTCATTTCAATGCAGTATTTACCACTTGATACACTATTTCCGCGTCCTTTGTACTCTTTGATACTTGCGTCTTTCAATCGTTGATTCTGTATTCTTATCCACATCTTTTATATAATTACTTTTATTTTACATCAAACCACAAACTAAACAATTCATCTTTTGTGCAATCATACTCCCATACATGCTCAAATTCACTTTCTTCTGTTTGCAAATAAAGCGATATGCGAATATAATCCCAACTTATTCTGATGTTATCAATTTCTTTGCTTGTAACATCTTCATACTGACGGATTCTTTTTATAAATTCCGTTTTAGCTTTTTCTGTTTGCTCTAAAAACTTTTTGTATGTCATAGTTCTAAGATTTAAATGATTCTACTAACCACCAAATTAATAAGCCTTCTATTACCATTCTAATGAGGGTATAAGAAAAAGAAACTTCTCTTAGTTCTCCATTTAAAACCGCTGCTAAAGTTAAACTTGCCGTATATAATACTATCAAAATTGCCAAAGGTATCATATTATCCAATCATTATTAAGGTTAATATTCCGTTATCTTTTGCAGAGACCATAATATCTTTATAATCTAGTTTTCTCTTGATATATTCCAGTTCATTCGATCTTATAAATCCCTTTTTAATTGTTACATGAGTGTTTTTCCCTTTTTCTTCAATGGAGAAAACATTTCTAATAACAAATTTGATAAGCTTTTCTTTCTCTTTGTCCATTTTTGTATTTATTAAATGCATTCAACAAAATAAACTTCTTTGCCATCAGGAATAAATTGATTTTCTTTTAGCTTTTCCATATCTCAAATATTTAATAGTTCATTTTCTTTGATTCTTAACTCCAATGTTTTAGGGTATCTCATCTTCACATCTATAAATTCAACGACATAAAGATTGTTCCCTTTGACTCCAAACATATCCTCTATAGTATGATATGCTTTGAACTGATACCTTTCATCAGGATATTTATTCCTGAAATAATTCTCTATTAAAATTCTTTTGCTCATAGCTTTATATATTTATTGTTTCCTTTCAAATAGATTACATGAATTTTCATGCTTAAAAACTTGCAAATGATAACCATTCATGTCTTTGCATTTTAGACATATTGCTCCAAGACCAAAAGAACTATATTTGAACGGTAAAATCCCCTTTCTTGCCATTATTTTTGCTTTTGTATAAGGTATACGGTTTTTGCAATTAAAACACTTCTTTTTATCTCTTTCGCTTATCTTATTCTTTTTACTACGTCTATATAATTCTTGGCGTAGTTCTTTGTCTGTATATTCTGATAAATCTTTCATATAAATTCTTGAATTAATACCCATGTATCCAATACTTTCATCACACAACTATTTTCTATCAAATAACTAATACCTTGTGGTATTTTCATAGATGATACATCAACATTTATAAATTGAAGTTGATTAGTATTAGATTCTATATAGAAAACATCTCTGTTTTTTCTATTGGTAACTAATACACGTACAATTTTATTTCGTTTATAAATGGGTATTATAAGTCACCCTTTGGGAAATATGAATTGCCAATCATCTCGCTTTTCAAATTTTATTCCTTTTACTTCAATATATTCTTTATCCATATTTTTAAGTTATTTCATTATCTTTTTTAAATTACGATACATTGCTGCTGCACGACTTGCATTATATTCTAGACCTGTTGATGTCTTGAATTTAAATTCATTCAATTCATCAGCTATTATCTGCCACGTTTCGCAAGATTTCGGTTCGGGATTATTCCTCATCCATTTTTGAATAAAAGTCCAAAAGTGGATGTTATTAGGATTCTTGCGTGCGTTTTCTTTCTTTTTATCCACAGAAACAATTCTCATCTTTTCCATTACTTCTACTCTATTAGCTCCTGTATTCTTTCCCCACAATTCATCCGTTCCGCCTACAGCCTCATTCCTAGCTTTTCTAGCAGCAATTCCCATTTTCGTTCTTTGCCTGTTGTTCTCTACTTCTATTTCTGCCGCTAAAGATAATGCAAATAATAATGCTTTTCCGCCTATTGATTTATTTTCTATAGTCGTTCCATCTTTGCATTGGATTAAAGTAATTTCTTTTTCTCCTGCATAACTTACTATAGAAAATAAATCATTCATGCTTCTTCCTAGACGGGAAAGCTCCGATATATAGATAGTAGAACCTTTCTCGCAAAGTTCTAATAGTTCATGTAGTTTTCTCTTTGTATGTTTAACCGTTCCTGATGCTTTTTCCTGAATTGTATATAAATCGGTCGGTTCATTTATTCGTTCTAAATATTGATTTATACAATGCTGTTGCTGACAAAAATCCTGTTTATCTGTTGAGCAACGAATATATACTGCTTTCATTGTATTATATTGTAAATAAAACATTTTTACTCTTCATTACATATCTTGTATATATCTAAAGAATCACTTGTTTCGTCAAACGAAATAAAGTATTTATTATCTATTGTTCTAAGAGATTTAAAAATACTTTGAATAACAATTTCCGTATATGACTCCTCCTCAAAATAGTCAATATATTTTTTTACAATATCATCTGCATCAATCTCATTATGAGAAAATTTATCATAAAGAATACGGCAATCGTCTCCTTCTACTGTTAGTAAATGTCTTGCTTTCATACTAATACCCTTTCTTTATTGCTTGATTAACAGTCATGATGCATGATATATTAGAAAAATATTCTTGCAAATTCATATTATCTCTATATCTTCTCATGTCCTTATAATTTTTAAAACCTTTTGCAATTAAAGGTTCATTCGCAAAGTTATTGATTTCTACTAGAACATGAGTATATCCGCTATTTTTATAATCTGTTGCTTTCATAATGTTAGTTTTTTATATTTATTAATCATTTATATCATACCGAGATATTCCTCGGAATGTTAATTTAATTGACTCATCACTTCTTTGCGATGATTAATTCTCTTTTGTTCAATGAGCGAATAATATACTTTATTATTCATCGCACTACAAACAAGCTCTAATTTATTAGATAATACTGTTCTTTTTCTATTACTTTTCATATGTCAATTTCCTTTTAAATAATAACATTTCCTATAAAATATAGACTCAATAAAACTGCAATAAGTGATATTAAACCTATTATCATGTTTCTCCATTCACTTGTTGTCATCGTTTCATATTATTTCGTTCACTACAATATTTACAATTCCCTTTATGAGTAATCGATGTTACAGATAAACCAATCCCATATGTTTTTGATTTAACTAAGATATACTCACAATTTTCAATTTCTATTACTTCATATTCTAGCACAGAATTGTTCGTTACGCTTGAACATGAGGATAAAAGAAGATATACGCAAAATAAAAATATATAATATGTTTTCATGTTATTCAATATATTTAAGCATTTCATTATTCCCTTTATAATACGATCTGTATCTATCCTTATATACATTCGCTATATGTTCGATATGGTCTCTAACGTCAGAAAAATTACTAAGACATAATACAAGAGTCTGTTCTGCCTCTTCAATACCTTCAACCATTGAAGGAGCATTCAACAAAGAAATATATACCATTTTATTTCTTTGATTGTAAACTAACTTAATACCTAAATCTTTACATCTTTCTGATAATATGTAAGCCTGTCGGTAAATAGGCTTATTTTTATAAATTGCCTCCATTTTATGTTTATTTATGGTTTTACTGCAAAAAATCCTATTGTAAAATATCCTCGCATTGTCCTGCCTTTGATTTCATCATCATTTAATACTTTCAATAGTATTTCTTCATTTGTAAGAAAAGCTCTAAATGATGGTGCGTCTACTTCAAGCATAACTTTATCTTCATAATTCGTTATGCAATGTCTCATTATTACTGCTACTTTCATATTTATATTTCGCTTCTTAATTCATCTACTATGTTATTCCAAAAGTCTTGCTTCTCCGGAGTATCTGAGAATATGAAAGATGTATCTATAACATCAGACAGGTAATTATACTCTCTTAATCTCCTACTTATTATGGTTCGAACTTGTGCCATAAGGTAGTCTTCGGAGAACGAATACATTCTATATAATTTTCTTATGCGATTCTCGGAATTCTTTAGGAATCTGTTGTAGATTCCTAGATCCTTCATCTTCTGTATCTTCTGAACTGCGTTTCTTGGCTTTTCCATGATTTTATATTTTTAATTGTTCTTTTCAAACACGTATGCGCCATTAAGTTCCGATGGAGAAAAAATATATAAAAGTAATTCCTTGCTCATGCTATCAATTAAAATGCAATCCTCCTTTACTCGGTAATCAAAACCTATTCCGATATTCACTAATTTGGCTGCGACATCGCAAATTAGTTCTTTATTTGTTGTTGATATTATCACCATATTCTTTATTATATTAGTTCGATGAAAATATTTCCGCTTCTCTTTGCATGCTTTCTAGCCTGTTGTATTGCACCATTTCTTGATGTTGATTCAATCTGTAAATTATAATCTACATGATTGTTATTTACATGTAATTCTCTAAATACTGCTGTAAATCTTTGTTTAAATCTTATTGTCTTCATCATCTTACATGCTTACGTTAATTATTTTCTTTATCACCAATCCTTTTGTTTGCTCGAATGTTTTCATCCATTCTGCTAGCTTCTATTCCTTATTTTAATATTTGTTCTACTCCGATTATGTATCCAAAATTGATAAAGCAATCCGTTAATTTCGGGTCGCATGATTTATAAACTTCGTCTACTATTTCAGAGAAACAAGGAATAGAATTTTCCGGAAATTCCAGTAATACTTTAACGGTTTTAGTTTTATTCACTTCCGGTACCTTGAATTTAACTTTTACTGTAATTGTCTTCATAATCTTTATTATTTAGTTATTAGTTATCAATTGCTATCCTCTGTATTTTTAAAAATGGCTTGGAACATTCTACGGCTACATTATAGCAACTATCCTATATCACATTACTGTTATTCATGCTACTAAGTCAGTACGAACGCCTAGCTCGTATGCTTACTGCTCAAAGACGATTATTTGCGGTGACTTTTTTTATAGGATAGTGTTTATATTATACCCGCCTAAACTGGCGATTCCAAGTACTCTATATCCCCTACTTTGTCGGTCTATTTCGGGTATTTATAGCAATATATTTATAGTCATATGTACTGTTTGACTCTACAGGATTTACATCTACTAAGGATGCTATTATGCATCAATTTCACCACCTGCTCCAATACGATAAGAACGACTATTATGATATTAACCAATGTAGCTGATAAGCTGTATACAAAGGAATAAAATAGATGTGATTATTGTACCGTCATTTTACGATTATATCGTGTTTAAGCACGCACACAACAGCTAGCTAACCAAAGATAAGAGCTAATACCAATATTTCAATATTCAACGTCTGTCTCTCTCTTGATGACATTACAAATGTACGACTTATATCCGTAACTTGTATAAAAGTACATGATATATTAACGAACGTTTATAATAGAAAAAACACATGACTCATTAGATTAACATACATAACTACGATTTTACCGTAATTAACGGAAACATCACAACATGATAACTACGTATTATATTATACATACAAAATAGCATATATCTAATGTATAGATAATATATGTACGAATATAATGAGTATATATATTATATAGACATTGATATATGATATATAATTATATATATAACATATAGTGTATATACATGTGTCAGTATATAAAGAGTATATACCTAAAGATTAATTCCTTATTTAATAAGGCAAATGCTAAAAAACATTAACTTAATTATTGTTAATGGATTGTCGAGAAAAAGGACAAAGAAACAAAGAAAAAAAAGAAGCAGATGAAGAGAGGAGGAGGATTAATAGAAATAGCGCGCTCGCTTTCGCTTTCACAGGCAAGCGTTATGTTTTTTAGCATAAAATGTACATTTAGCCATTAAAAATGGATATAGCACAAAAAAATCGAGCTTCCCAAAACACCAAACCATCGTATTAGACGCATTATAAGGCTGCCTGAGGGCATTAAATCTTAGATAAGATATATTAATCGTTTGAACGTTTAAAATCAAGCAGAAGGATTAATAATAGCTTCTCTGCTTATTTGAGTACTTTTTTTATATCCTGATAATCCCATGCCTACCCTGCTGCATACCCCCTCCCCGCTTTTGCCATGCCGTCTAGAACCCCGCCTCCGCACAATTTTTTTTTATTTTTTTTATTTTTCTAGACTTAGCCCAGGTCTATTAAGTTCTGATTCATTTGGATTTCATTTAATTTGATGGTTTTAAAATTAGTTTTATTGATTTTGTTTGTTGCATATGACTGGGAATCTTCTGTTTCTTTTTCGAAGCGGTGATTTCCGTCTTCGCTTGTTTCTCGTATATATTTTCTGTTAAAATGGTGTTATTTTCTTGTTTTTCTATTTTATGTTCTTATATTTGCGCTCGGATATTCGTTTTTCGCTTACCCATTAAGCCAAATTATGGGTTTTATTATAAAATATGACCGTTCCCTTACCTTTTGGGTATAAAGTTAAAAAATGGCGGATATGTATTTAATTTAAATTTATATTTTATGGAAGAGAAGAAGAAACTAAAAAATGAGTATGCTGTAGGAGAAAGATTTTCCTGTGGTAAGATTGAATTGGAGTGTGTTGCAGGTGATAGCTGTTTGCACTGTTATTTTAGCGATTTTGAGTCTTGTGATGCGGTTAGACCTATTGTTGGTGAATGTGCTATGCTTCACCGCTCGGATGGAACTGGTGTTGTTTTTAAGGAAGTGGTAAAGAAAGAGGGTTCTGCTTCTGATACTAAAAAGGTAAATAATGTCATACCTGAAAGAAAAGTAGGCGAAGTTTTCTTATATAAAGGTGCTTTATATCAGTGCTTAGAGGATAAGAAGTGTAATACTTGCATAAATGATTGTGCCTTAAATGGTTTATTGCTCTGTGGATATATTGAGTTTTTGAAGGTTTTTGGATATTGTGGAATGAATAATAGAAGTGATGGTCAATCCGTTCATTTTGTAAAACTACCTAATTGCATTGTTCCTTTGTCTAATGATGCGAATATTGGTGATATTGTTGAGTATAAAGGTGATTTATATAGAATTGAAGAAAGCGAAAAATGTGAAGGATGCGAATTTTACAGTGGCGAATATGTTTCTAAACCATGTCCCCCTAATATCTGTCCTTGTTCTTCTCATGAGAGGAGTGATAACAAAGGCATTATTTTTGTGAAATATGATGAAAAATCCTCGGAATTAATCAGAAAACATTATGCCATATCATCAATTAATAAAAGTGGGCAAAAGAAGCAAAAGAAAACTTATTTTGAGATAGGTGAGGAATTTTCATATGGTCTTGTACGATTGAGGTGTGAGGAGGATAACGCACCACTATGTCAAGGATGCTATTTTGAAAATTGGGGGAAAGCATACTGCCATGTTAATTATGGAACAGTAGGGAACTGTAGTGGAAGATATAGACCGGATGAAAAATCTGTTATATTCAAAAAAGTAGAGGAATGAAAGAGCTAGAGATGCGTTTCTCCGGTGAAGGAGAGGTAAGAGGCTATGATTTTGAGCAGATTGCGAAGTCTCCTTACGCTTATATTTATAAAAAGACGCATATAGAGAGTGGTACGGTGAGTTATGAGGTGTTCAGA
>ULWS01022050.1_pt1 | contig 10093 bp, 9 predicted proteins | sample 1960591 | NCBI WGS metagenome assembly ULWS01 (sample SAMEA4835818, study PRJEB28245) | human gut metagenome | biome: gut microbiome; material: fecal sample | place: Denmark | collected 2008
TTTTTGCTCAAGGAACGAAGTGAGAAAAATCGCCCTTATATACAAATATCGTTTGAACTTGTTCGCTCAACGTTGGCGTGCATTGTTTTGAGAAATGTTGGCACTGTTCCATTGAAAGTTAAAAGTTTGACGTTTAATGAAACTTTTACCAAACAGTTGCAAACGAAAACACAGGAACGATTAAAAAAGAAAGAAGCAACGAGTATTGTGATTTTTCCAAATCAGAAATGGGTTATTTCATTTGATACAAATGTTTCTAATATCATAAACGATTTTGAAGAAAAAACAGTAAGGATTGGTTACGAATATTGTAAGTATGGGAAAAACAAATCTTATACTGAAAAAATTGCAATCGATTTTTCAGAGTACAGTGGATTTTTAAACTATATTTCAGAAGTGGATGAGTTTAAGAATAGTGTTGATAATTTGAAAAAATCAATGGAGAATATTGATAAAGATATTAAGAAATTGTCTGTTCGAATAGAAGATGGAGAAAATGATGGATAAGAATGCGATTAAAAAATTTGCTGTCTGGGCAAGAACTGAGCTGATCGCCCGTGTTTCCCTGAAAGGCGTGGAATACGGTATTACGGAGGATAACATGGTGGATGCCAATGCGGACAGCGTTGGCGGTAAAGTCCTCACTGCCAATGAAAAGGCACAGCGCAAGGCTTTGATTGCCGAGATTAACGATAAGGGCTATAAGCAGGTCATGGAGGAGGTTGCCTATACTTGGTTCAACCGTTTCTCTGCTCTGCGATTCATGGAAGTCAATGGCTATCTTCCTTCCCATGTGCGTGTATTCACGGATGAGGAAAATAACTTTAAGCCGCAGATTATCACCGAAGCCATTCATCTGGATTTGGATGGATTGGATATGGAAAAGGTATATGAGCTGAAAGATGCAGAAAAAACCGAAGAACTGTATAAATATCTGCTGATTGTCCAGTGCAATGCTTTGAATAAGATTCTGCCGGGAATGTTTCAGAAAATTGCCGACTACACAGAGCTTCTTCTGCCGGACAATCTCCTCCGTGAAGGTAGTGTCATTCAGCAGATGATTGAGCTGATACCGGAGGATGACTGGAAGGATGCCGTCCAAATCATCGGCTGGCTGTATCAGTATTACAACAGCGAGAAAAAAGATGATGTGTTCGCCGCTCTGAAAAAGAATGTAAAAATCACAAAAGAAAATATCCCTGCGGCAACCCAGTTGTTTACCCCGGACTGGATCGTTCGCTACATGGTGGAAAACAGCCTTGGGCGTTTGTGGCTGGAAGGGCATCCAGATGTGAAAGAACAGTTCTTGCCAACAGAGGAAGAACAGTCTGCTTATGCTGCCGGAAACCGTGACCCGGAAGATACCAAATGGCATTACTATCTGGAAGAAGCTAATCAGGAGCCGGAAGTGCAGGCGCAGCTTGCAGAGATCCGCAAGGAATACGCCGCCCTGACACCGGATCAGCTGAAAGTCATTGACCCTTGCTCCGGTTCCGGTCATATTCTTGCGTATCTGTTTGATGTGCTGATGCAGATTTATGAATCCTATGGCTATACCACCCGTGAAGCGGTGGCAAGCATTGTGGAGAACAACCTGTACGGCTTGGACATTGATGACCGCGCGGCACAGCTGGCATACTTTGCGGTGATGATGAAAGCCCGTCAGTATGACCGCCGCTTCTTCAGCCGTGACATTCAGCCCCATGTATATGCCATTGCGGAGAGCAACCATGTAGATTCGTTTGCATTGGAGTATTTCTGCGATGACGATGCCAAGCTGAAAAAGGCTATGGACACCATCATCAAAGAGCTGCATGACGCAAAGGAATACGGCTCGATTCTGACCGTGACATCGCAGGATTGGTCTGCGCTGTATGACCGTTTTGCAGAGATTACAGAAGATATAAATATGTCCCGTGAGACGGCATTGAGAGAATTACTGCCGTTGGCACAGGTGGCAGAAGCACTGGCACAGAAGTACGATACTGTTGTGACTAATCCGCCATATATGGCAGACAGTGGAATGTCTCCTCATTTATTGAATTATGTAAAAGATAATTTCAAGAATTATAGAAACGATCTGTATAGCTGTTTTATGAAAAAAACAATCGCTATGCTGAAAGCAAATCGTTTTACTGGACTGATGACATCATACACATGGATGTTTTTGACAGCATTTTCTAAAATGAGGATAGAGATGCTATCTGAAAATAGTTTGGTAACATTAGTACAGCCAGAATATCATGCTTTTTTTAAGGAAGCATTCGTGCCGATTTGCACATTTGTATTAACTAATCGTTGCATGAATTATGCGGGAAAATATATTCAACTTGCAAAATTTACTGGAGCTGAAGAACAGGAGAAGCGCACATTAGACGCTATTATGAGTTCATCCTGTGATTATAAATTTACGGTCAAACAATCTTTGTTTTATCAGATTCCAGATATGCCAATAGCATATTGGTTAAAACCATCTACTGCGGAATTGTTTATAAATGGTTCATTACTTTCAAAATACGCAGATTTACGCCAGGGATTGATTACGGGTGATAATGATAGATTTTTGCGATTTTGGTCGGAATGTGATGCCAGAAAAATTAGCACCTTAAATGATAGAAATAAAAAATGGTTTTTCTATCATAAGGGTGGAGAATATCGTAAATGGTACGGGAATATGACACTTGTTGTTAATTGGGAAAATGATGGGTTTGAAATAGTTAATTTTAGAGATGACAAAGGAAAACAGCGCTCCAGACCACAAAATATTCGCTATTATCTGCAAGAAGGGTTTACTTGGACAGCATTAACAGTAGCTGATTTTAATGTTCGCTATATGCCGGAGGGTGGAATTTTTGATGCAAAAGGATCGTCTGGTTTCTGCAATGAAAAGGATAATTTGAAGTATATCATTGGATTGTGTAATTCAAAAGTAAGCATGGAATTTCTTTCATTTCTTGCACCTACAATGGATTATAGTGCAGGTGCTGTTGGAAAGGTTCCGACAATTATTTGTGAAGAAAAGAAAGCCGAAATATCAAATGTTGTAACAACAAATATCGAAATTTCAAAATCAGATTGGGATAGTTATGAAATCTCATGGGACTTCCAGCATCATCCGCTGCTTCGCAGCGTTCCTATCATTGCGGAAGCCTTTGACCAGTGGCAGGCCGAATGTGATGAACGCTTTAATCAGCTGAAAGATAATGAGGAAGAACTGAATCGTATCTTCATCGACATTTACGGCTTGCGGGATGAGCTGACACCGGAAGTTGAGGACAAGGATGTTACTGTCCGCAAGGCTGACCTTGGCAGAGATATTCGTTCTTTCATTTCCTATGCGGTTGGCTGTATGTTCGGTCGCTACTCTCTTTACAAAGATGGTTTGATTTTTGCAGGCGAATCCTATTCTTTGGAATCTTGGGTAGAAAAAATGAATGACCAACCGGGAATTATCAGCCATGAAGAATTAGTTCGTGCCTATTGTAACGAAGGCGTTATCGTTAATGAAATGTTCTTTCCAGACGAGGATAACATTATTCCTATCTGTGATGATGAATATTTTACGGATGATATTGTTGGACGCTTTGTAGAATTTGTGGCAGAGGTTTATGGCGCAGATACTTTGGATGAAAATCTGAAATTCATTGCCGATGCTTTGGGCGGTAATGGTCAACCGAAGGATGTCATTCGGAAGTATTTCTTGAGTGAGTTTTATTCTGACCATTGCAAGATTTATCAGAAACGCCCGATTTACTGGCTATTTGACAGCGGCAAGAAGAACGGCTTTAAGGCTCTGATCTATATGCACCGCTATCAGCCGGACACCATTGCCCGCATCCGTACCGATTATGTGCATGAACAGCAGGCTCGTTATCGTACAGCGATTGCTGACTTGGAGACACGTATTGCGAATGCATCTACCAGTGAGAGAGTGAAGTTGAATAAGCGGCTTAAAGCATTAAATGAGCAGGCTGCTGAAATTCACGCATACGAAGAAAAAATTCATCACTTGGCAGACCAGATGATTTCCATTGATTTGGATGATGGAGTGAAGAAGAATTATGCAATTTTCCAGGATGTTTTGGCGAAAATAAAGTAAAGGGGAAAAATATATGGACAATAGTGATGTTGAAAATACAGTACAAAGTGAGTGTGAAGATTATCCATCAGCATGTTTCCTTTTAGAGAGCTGTTTTCAGGATTATCAGAGAATACAGGATAATTACAATAAGATATATGAAAAAATCAATATTGCTTTGGCATTTTCTGGTGTTATCTTAACAATTATGCTTGGAGCGTTTGATTTTTCACCAGCGAAATTCAGTGTAAGTAATATGAAAATCTGGGAAGTGATTTTGACCTCCATTGAATTGACATGTCTTGGTGGTAGTTTAATAGTAATTGTTGGAGCTACAATATACTTATTGTTTTTACTAAGAGGAAGAAAAATTGCCGTTTTTAAAAGCGAAGACATTAGAAATGAAAACATATATCGAGACAAAGAATCACAAGCAGCATTATGGTTGATTGACAAATATACAAGAATTGTAAATGAAGTTCGTCCAATCGTACAAAAGAAACAAAAGGCATTTGATAATGCAATGGTTGCAATTATTGTTGGAATAATGATGTATGTGGTTGCTGTGTTATTAAGAAAAGGAGGATTTTAAAGTGCTTAATAGAGATAAAACAATGGATGATATTAAAAGCGGAAAAGGTCTTCCGCCACTTTCAAGTGCTGAAGGCTCAAATCATCAGACCGGAATTACTACTGAACAAAGAGCTGAAAAAGGCATAACTTATGAAACCTTTACATATCACAGAGAAAAGCGTTCAAATGGAGAACAGTGATTCCGAATGAGGGGTTGTAGATTATGACAGATGAAAAAAAATTCCAGTGAGCTGGAGTTTGCTGTATTTTGCATTGAAAATGTAGCGGCAAAGCTGGGTGTGGATGCAGAGCTTGTCTATCAGGCGTTTACCGAACAAAGCGATATTCTGCACGGCTACATCGTACCAGAATATGAAGTGCTGCATACCCAGAGCCGGGAATATATCATTGATGACCTTCTTGACGTGATGAAAGAAAGGGGTGTGGAAGTATGATTCTTTATCATGGTTCTTTCTTAGAGATTTCAAAGCCGGATTTGGTTCATTCCCGCCCCAATGTGGATTTCGGGCGTGGCTTTTATGTCACGCCGCTGCATGAACAGGCAGCGAAGTAGTGCGGCAAGTTCAAGCGCCGTGGGAAAGATAGCATTATCTCTCGGTATGAATACGATGAAAGCCGGGAATCTGAACTGAAAACGCTGAAATTTGATTCTTATTCCGAAGAATGGCTGGATTTCATTCTGAACTGCCGCAGTGGAAAAGATTCGACAGATTACGACCTTGTTGTAGGTGGTGTTGCCAATGATAAAGTGTTTGTTCTTTGACGGACTGATTGATAAAACGGAAGCCATCAACCGCTTGCGTTATGAAAAGCCGAACCTGCAAATATGTTTCCGCACAGAGAAAGCATTGTCTCTGTTGCATTTTGAAGGGAGTGAAACACTATGACAGCGAACCCGATTTTGCTTCAAAAAAAATATAGCCGTGTTATTGAATGCTTTGCTAAACAGCAGGGACTTTCACTGGATGCAGCATTGGATTTCTTTTATCATTCCCAGGTTTATCAGCTGATCCGTGATGGTGTTTCCGATATGCACTGCATGAGCGATGCGTATCTGGCAGAGGAATTGAAACAGGAATATGCCGAGAAAGTGCCTGTAAATGAGGTAGTAAAGGAGAGAATAAAGTGAGACATAATGTTTTCGATTCAATGCCATCCAATATAGTTTCCGGTAAAGATAATATATTTGCAAATTTTTTGCAAACAGCTGGGCTTTATGAGTCCATGAAAATAGATGAAGACGGTATTGATGATTTAATTCTTTTACTTGATGGAAAAGTTCGAATAAGTGCTTATTGTAAAGAATGTAAAGAAGAGCGTGTTTTTACAATGAAGCCTTATATATATTTTCAAGATAAGGATAATAAATGCTATTCAAAAAAACTTTCAGAAGAAGTTTGGAGAATTCAGCAGTTGTATATTCTTAAAAATACACCGACAGTTGGAGGACATATAGAAGAACAAAATACGGTATGGAAATGGAAAGAATCACAAATTGAAGAAGTGTCAAGGATTTTGGTATTTCAATTTGTTTGCAGCATGAATGAGGAACATCATCTTGATTATATTGTCCTGACAACAGATAATTCTATGATGAAAATTGGGCAGTATCCATCTGTTGCAGATATGACGTTTCCGGAATTGGATGCTTATAAACATGTGATTTCTAAGGAAGACCGTAAGGAACTTGGAACTGCAATAGGACTTTTTGCAAGTGGTGTTGGTGCTGGATCATATGTTTATCTGAGACGAATTCTTGAAAGACTTATTTATCAAGCAAAAGAAACTGCGGTTGATACGATTGATAACGAGATGTTTGAACGGGCGAGAGTAGCTGAAAAAATTAAGATGTTGGAAGGATATCTTCCAGATATACTGGTCAAAAATGCAACTATTTACGGAATCTTGAGCAAAGGTATTCATGAGTTAAGCGAAGAAGAATGCCGAAAGTATTTTCCTGTTGTGAAAGAATGCATTTATCAGATACTTGGTATGTGGGAAAGCGAGAGAAGAAAGCAGGCTGATGAAGATGCTTTAAACAAAGCACTGAGTGCAATATCTTCATCAATTAAGTGAAAATGAGGTGGGTAAAACTGCATAAGAGAGCGAGGTGTTATGATGACTATAGAAGAAATTCTTGCAGGCGAATCGAAGAATGTAGAGTTCAAAGAGAACCTGCCGGAGAAAAGCATCAAATATATGAAGTCTGTGGTTGCCTTTGCAAATGGAACCGGAGGAAAAATCATTTTCGGAATTGCCGATAAAACTAGAGAGGTTGTTGGCTTTGATAAGGAAGATGTTTTCAAGAAAATGGATGCCATTGCCAATGTCGTATCAGACAGCTGTGAACCGGCAATCATCCCGAATATTACTTTACAGACGGTTGATGGTAAGACTGTCATTGTAGAAGAGGTTTCTGAGGGCAGACAGCAGCTGCGTTCCTGGGGTGTTTTGATTGAGCGTGAGGGAAACGATTATCCGTCCAATGCCTTTGCTATTTTAACGGGTAATGGTGGACTTCATGTTACAACGCAATGCGGCGTGTTCAAAGGTACAACGAAAGCGATATTTGTTGACCGTAGAGAATATACCGGTCCGATTTGGGAACAGATAGATGAAGCATTTCAGTTTGTCCTGAGAAATATTCATCTGGGTGCTACCATTGTTGGAATTTATCGGCAGGATATTTATGAGATTCCACCGGATGCCATTCGTGAGTTGATTATCAATGCAATGGTACATCGTAGTTATCTGGATCATGGTACGATACAGGTTGCGGTATATGACAACCGATTGGAAATTACTTCTTCAGGAAAGTTGCCAATGGGACAGACTATGGAGCGTATAAAAGAGGGCTATTCCAAAATCAGAAATGAAGCTCTCGCCCATGCGTTTGCTTATATGAACCTGATTGAGCATTGGGGAAGCGGCATTCCGAGAATTATTGATAAAGTGAAAGCTGCCGGACTGCGGGAGCCAGAGTTCATTGGTGGCAAAATTGATTTGCGTATCAATATTTATCGAGGTCAGGTTGACGGTACTATTGTTGACCTCAATGATCCCAATGCCGCCGTTAAACCGCCAGTAAACCGCCGGGAAACTGCCGATAAAATGCCGGCAAATGAACAAGAACAGCAAATTTATAAGTATGTATCGGAAAATGTCGGCATTACAACGGCACAGGCGATGAAACTTCTTGGCATCAAACAGCGTAGAGCCAGAGAAATACTGGTTAAAATGGTGGAAAACGGTTGGCTGAAAAAAGAAGGTGCTTCAAGAAGCACAATTTATGTAAAAAATACGGAAGGGAGATAATGCAGCATGGATACTGACAAAGTAATACAAGACTTGAATCGCAGATTTGCTGCACCTCTGCCGGAGTTTTATCAGCGTCGTATCATCTTCTGGTACGATGAAGATAAGGAATTTGTGGATAAGCTGGACGAAGTAGTTCTGGAAAATGCAAAGGTGATTGCTCTTACGGGCAGCAATACGTTTTCCATCAAGAAGCTGCTTTCAGTGGACGATCTGACGACAAACTATCTGGTTTACGATCCACTGGTATATGACCAGCCGGATGACAACTGGCTACTGGATGTGGAGCTTTACAGTGAAGAGTTCCGGGCAGACCTGATTTCTATCTGGATGGATGAGATGGGGCTTACTTCAAATCCGGCCATGCGAAAGCAGGTTAAGAACTATCGTGCTTACTTCAATGCGAAAGACCGCCGCCATAAAGTAAGCAGCCAGAATAAAATTCCTGCTACTCCGGCACAGCTGCACATGGCTGTGATGGCAGCAATTTGCGGCTTGAAAGAAGCACAGCCGAATAAGATTCTTCGCAGCGTATTCCGGGCAGGACTGGATTTGAACCACAATGAAATTTATCAAGACTTCGTAAAATACCATGCAGATAGTGCGTTTTGGGCAATGGTGCGTCAGGGATGCGGATTTGCCGAGGAAGAACCGGATCTTGGACAGCTGGCAATTCATTTACTGTTGACCGCTTCTACCCGTACCATGCGGCAAGAATATCTTGCTGGACTGGATAAGTTCATTTCCGTGCCGCATCAGGCATACTGCTATGATTTTATCTCCGAATGGCTTCATGGCGAGGATGTTCAGCAGCTTTATGATGTAGCTCGATATGTTGAGGAGGAAGCCCGCCTTCATCAGAGATTTGAAAAGCTGACAGTGGACGATCTGGCAGCGACAGAGTGCTTCCCTTGCATCAACGAGGCGATTCTGACCAAGCTGATGACAGAGATCAGTGACCATATCATTGATGTGGATACGATTACTTCTACCGTTGAAAAGCGGAGAACCTGTGCATGGTACGAGCCGTTTGAAAATTTCTATGACGGTATCTTGCAAGTGGCAAATATGCAGAGCTTCTTTAAGGAGCATTCTGCCGGGTTCCATACCGCAAAAGCAAAAGGCATCTGGAAAGAATACACGGAAAGCTACTATCAGATGGATACCTATTACCGTTTGTTCCATTTGAGTTTCCAAAAGAGCCTAGAGACTTCCAATATTCTGTTGGATGACCTGTTCAAGCACGTTGTCGATAAAGTGGAAGGACTCTATACCCACTGGTTCCTGGGTGAACTTGGCAACAACTGGTCGGATGTATGTGCGGAAGAATTGGCAACCTACGGTAAAGTTCTGGAAGTGCCGCAGCAGGAGAATTTTTATAGTTCTCGAATCAGAACTTCCGAAAACAAGGTGTTTGTGATCGTTTCGGATGCCATGCGTTATGAAGTGGCAGCAGCTATGGCAGACCAGCTTCAAAGAGAAACGCAGAGCAAGGTTGCTATCAGCAGTATGCAGAGCATCTTCCCGTCCATCACCAAGTTTGGCATGGCGGCATTGCTGCCGCATAAAAAGCTGACTGCGGAGCTTCGGAACGATATTTTGACCGTGTTGGCAGATGGACAGCCTACCGCCAGCGGCTATCGGGACAAGATTTTGAAATCGGAAGATTCTGCGAGTGTGGCGCTAAAATATAACGATATTATTGCCATGAAACGAGCTGAGCGAAGCGCTTTGGTAAAAGGCATGGATGTGGTTTATATCTATCACGATACGATTGATGAAGCCAGCCATACTTCTGATACTGCCGTATTCGCTGCCTGCGATAAGGCAATTTCGGAATTGAAGAACCTTGTCCGTATTATCGTGAATGAATTTGGCGGAACGAATATCCTGATTACCGCTGACCATGGATTCCTTTACACATACAGCCCTCTTACCGAGGATGACAAAGTGGACAAATCCAGCTTTAACGGCATGGATGTGGAGTATGGCAGACGCTATGCAATCATGCAGAAGGGCGCTCAGCCAAACTATCTGTTGCCGGTGAGGTTCCTGGGCGGCAATACGGAATATGATGGCTTTGCACCGAGAGAAAGCATCCGTATC
>ULWS01020401.1_pt1 | contig 10039 bp, 8 predicted proteins | sample 1960591 | NCBI WGS metagenome assembly ULWS01 (sample SAMEA4835818, study PRJEB28245) | human gut metagenome | biome: gut microbiome; material: fecal sample | place: Denmark | collected 2008
TTTTTTGCAAACCGGTTATTTGTTACTTAACAGGAATGCTCTTTATAAGGAAAGCACGTATAATATATATAAGAATTTATATTTTTTTTAAATTTAAAAACAGGTAATACTCCGTTACTTTCCCTATCCATACGGCAATTTGTTGTTCTACGGTTTTATCATCAAAAAAAGAATCAATAGATGACAATTTAAATTGATTTGTTTTAACACAGAACCTGCCGCCTTGGAGTATTCCTTCTTCTCGTACTCCTTCTTCGTTAATTACTAACAATGGAAGGTCGTTAAGCAATGTATTATTAATATTCTTTCTAGGTTCAACCTCCGATACCCCCGGATAAATTCTAAAAACAGGTACTTCATCTCCAACAATGTCCTGTGCCGACTTCTCGAGGGTCGCACCATTAGTAAAAACCATATCTGCCTGTTGTAGTATTTCTCTTTGCAGATTTTCCTTGGCTTCGCTTACTTCATAATCCATATTTAAAATAGGATAATACTCTGCATAGGCCATATGATGTATGATGATACATTTACTATTTAAAAATCTTTTTTTGCATTTTATAGCCATCTCCCCTGTTTGCACATCATGACCCACAAAAATGATTTTTGAATCCTTACAAGTTATATTCTTAATTTTTTTAGCAATTATCTTTTCATTATTATTTTCTTTTGAAATATATAATATTTCAATACCATTTTCAGTAGTCTGCCTCTCTTTATCGGCACTTACATTTTGAACCACACACACTACTTTACTGTGCGTCAATCTACTCATTGCTTCGCAAAGCAGCTTGTTAAATACATTTATTCCTCCTTTTGAATATCCCCAGTCATCTATTATAAAAACAAATGTGTAATTTTCCGTTACACTTCCTCCGTCTTCTTTTGCTGCTTTCTCTTCTTTGTCTTTTTTCACCTCACCAATTGTAAAATCATCTGACATCCATTGTGATAGTCTCTTTAAATTCTTCTCATATTCCTTTCTGTCAGCTATGTATTCCTCTTTTTTCTCTAAATATTCTTCACTATTTAAATTCAGCCGGTGTTTTCTCCGCTCATAGTTCTCAAGTTTTTTTCTTATGTCTTTATTGCAAATCAGATCTTTACAACTTTTATAATCTCTTTCGGATGCTAAAAATTCACAAAGAAGATTTTTGCACTCAGGGGATTGCTCATTTGCGTATTTCAAAATTGCTTCTTCTAAATCAAATATTGCTTTTACTTTGTTATCGTCCATTTTTCTACTGGAATTTTCAATTAAATCATCGATTTGTTTCGATTTATAAGTGAAATCTCTTAGTAATGAATATATCCCTTCCTCATCTTTCAGCCGTATATATTTAGTCTGTCGCAAATAGACATTATATACAAACAATCCCGGCAAATCGCATTCCCTTATTTCATTTTTTTCAATGAATTCAGTAATAGATTGTGTATGCAGTTCTTTCCAATTGTACGATTGAAAATGGTGGCAAAGGTATTCGAAATCTCCTACATTGTCCCTAAATGTGTCTTTTCCAACTATCCTTGCAAACGGGCACATCCTTCCTCTATATGGTTCCTGATGCGGAAATTTATAAAATGAGTTATCCCGTATATGAATACTGGCTGAAAAAACAAATGCAATTCTATTATTTGTTAAATCATTTAGACTTGCCCAGCAATTTTCTATTTCATTATAAATTTTTTCAGCTTCCGCTTTTCTGCCAATGAACATTATTACCCATTTATATCCACCATATGTAGCCCGCTCTACAATCAAGTCAAAATACTCCGCCAAAGAAAGTTGGGTTACTATCATTTTATTTTCTCCTTTTACAGGTTTTCAATTTTGAAGTTCATAAAATAATTTTAGCAGACTCCGAATGACTTAGACAAATATTTTTGTCTTTAAAAGGCACCGATATTCCACCGATGCCTTCCCTACAACGCAATATGTATCTTCTTCTCCACTATTTTCCGGGCCGCCTCTGCACAGTCCAATGTAATCTCCCGATTGTCTATATCGTAGATTTCAGCTCCAAGGATTTTGATGATTCCATTATTGCCAGCATGCAATATTGGCAGTAATTCCTCTGCTTCTGCTGCGATCCCTTCATTGTATAATGCCTGTACCAGTTTAGGGGTGCTGAACAGAATAACGCGTTTTCCCCGGTATCTCCGGTTCACCCGTCTGAAAGAGGCATCTATTTTACCCGCAGCACCCTTATCATCTGTAATCACACAAAATTTCCCCTCTTCTTCCGGTAATTTTGCAAGGACATGCAGACATACCGCAAGCATTTCTTCCCCAAGGTTGTCTCCTGTTTCCTTATTGTTTCGCACCCCGGAGAAAAAACGCGTGTAAAAGTCCTGAGTGTTTTTGCTTTTCTCTTCTACTATATTTCGAAGGCCCTCATCTTCAAGAAGTGTCTTTGCTATTGTACTTACCGGACTGTTGATCATCCGGATTGCCCAGATCAGGTAATTGTTCACCTGTTGTCTGGAAGAAAAGCAGCTCTCCATAATATCCTGCAATTCTTCCTCATAAATAACATACAACGCTATTCCATAATCAGCGATCTTTTTTACATATCTGACATAACACTCTTCCAGACTATGGCTCTGTGAAGCCAGTTCCATAAGAATGCATCTGGTGATCACTATGATTCCATCCTGCTGTCGTATATATTCCAATATTTTTTCGGCATCCTGTTCCTTAAGATTTGCATGATAGCGAAAAGAACAGGCATCATAGAAAAAGCATTTCTTTGACAAAAAAATGCTCTGTACAAGACTGCCCCTATTCACATATGGAGCTATGTTCCCCCAGTTTTCCGGAATTTCCGAATACCCCTTTATCATTTATGTTCCCCCTTTATTTCTCTGTAAAGAGAGTTCATATTTTGAAGAACCATCCGGAGTGTTCTTTCGTTCAGATATCCCTCCTGAAGGTATTCCATTCCCATACGTTTCACTACACGTTCCACAGCAATATAATCATCCTTATTGCTGGCATCTAATATACTGCTGTCCAGCCACAGGTTTTCTATTTTTTCCCGAATGGATGCCTTATCCAGTTCCATCAACTGCTGCGTAAGCATACCGGATTCTGTCAGACCCAGCTCATAGCACCGGACCAGTGCCGCCATATAAGGTACCTGATAATAGTTCATCAAACGGATCAGCGTATCCATTTCATTATTATCCGATTGGGCCCTGAATACACGATACATCTGCCGGAAACTGCTCTCAGGCATCAGAAGCATTCCTGCAAAAATATTGGCTTCATATTCCTCTTCATGTTCAAAATAGTCATCTGCAAATTCTGCTTTTGCCTTAAATTCATTCTGTGGATAAAATGCATGATAAATCTCATGGCAAATTGCAAAATTTGCATTTACCCGGGGTAATGATGTATTGATCAAAATATATCCCAATGCATCTCCATGATAGCACAGCGCTCCGATTTCTTCATCCGCAAATGGTATTTCCAGTACAATGTACCCTCTCTGACGCAATGCAGGCCGGACGATCTGAAGAATATTCAGCATATCTTTGTCTTCACTGATTCCGGTAAAAGAATAGAACTTTGCAACTTTACTGTCCATCTGTGTTCTGTTTTTTTCACTATATTCTATTATTTTCCGTAATCTGTCGATATTCATATAATAAATACTACCTCGATATGTTTAAGAATCTTCCCTTTGCACTCATTACTTCGTCTATATTTTCTAATAATTTCAATAAAGTATTTGCTATCTTTTCCTGTTCCTTTGCAGGCTCTCCTGCATAAAACGTGACTTTTTCCGGCTCCTGCTCATACATTCGCGGAACTGGAAACGGATCCCGTAAAAAATATTCCGTATTCTCACCCAAAGCAGCAGATATTTTTTCCATATCCGTTCCGGTAATGTCTTGTACTCCGTTCAAAATTCTGGACATCTTCTTGGCATCAATCCCTGTCTTCATGCTAAGATAAGTCTGTTTGATCTTCCTTGCATCTAAGTACAAATTCAGGTTCTCGATATATTTGGTCATATGTTCCAGTCCTCTCCGTTATTTATGGTATGATAAGCTCAAAAATCCATGCTATCACACTCTATATCATGTCCGGTGTCCTATTTATTATACACTTTTTGTTAGACAATGCAACATTTTTATCTCATTATATGGGTTTTCTATATGGTTTTATTACTTATATTGTCCATATTTTACATTTTTGTCATTGCTTAATCTTATTATATGACTTTATTCTCCCGTCATCCCGGCTACCACCGTCACAGATTCCTTCCCATAATACTCCGCGCAGGCCGTATTTACCCACACATAGCCATTCTCGGGCTGCAGATCGGTATACATGAGCAGTTCCACATAATTCAGCGGTCGGAATACCGGATTTTTCACGGAATCATCCTTCAGCACCGTGATCCGCTCTTCCCAGCCGGCGCCGTAGGCCTGTGCCCAGCCGTTTCTCCACATGCGGTAGGCACGGTAACTGGTGGTGCTCTGGACATTGCCGAACAGAACGACTGCTGCCAGAAGTGCCCCCGTCACTGCAAAATAACGCAGGAGGTATTTCTGTGCCAACAGGTCTGCCTTTTCGCTCTTTTCCGCTTTCAGAACCCGCTTTGCGATCCAGCCGCACCAGTACAGTACATTGGCCACCATCCACAGCACATAAAAATACCACAGGATAGCGCCCTGCCTTCCGCCGCCCATGGTGCCGTCCACGTAGATCGTTGCAGTAGCCTGGGAGGCGTATACTCCGAAAGTCAGCGCAGTAAACAGGCCGGGGAAGCGAAACTCATAGTTCATTTTTCTGACCGCTTTCCAGAAGAAAGGGATCAGCAGAACCAGTAGCAGCAGGACCTTCAGATTCGTCCAGCTGATAATATTCAGAAAAGTTCTCTCCAGGGACAGCCAGATGGCCATCAAAGGGGAATTGGCTGTGCTGCCGCCAAAATTGCCGTTGAGTCTGGTGGCTGTCAGCGGAGAAGTCACACACATCAATACGCTGAGTGTCTCTAACAGTGTCACGATCCAGGTCCGGCGAAAAGCATCTTTACGGCAGATCAGGAATAAGATCTGCAGACAGATCAACAGGCACATGGTGGATACGCTGGTGGAAAAATTGTTGCCACCCACCAGAATCGCCAGCAGGCTGGCCAGCACGGTAAGCACGACCCGCTTTGCCTTGCCGGTCTCGCGAAGCGCAATTTCCAGATACAGTGTCAGCAGGACCAGTGACAAGCTATACACAAAAGTGTAATTCACCGAACCGTTATACCAATAAAAGCTTTCCTCCGGATAGGGGCAGTAAAGCACCTGGAGAATTGCCATGGGAATACCGATGGGCAGGATCAGCCAGCGGTTCTCCTTTGCCTGGCCCGCAATGCATTCTCTGAGCAGCAGGAACTGGGACAGGATCACGGATCCGATCATCAGATAGGGGGTGATCCGGTAAAAATGTTCTCCAAATGCCGCAGGCTGCAAAGCCGACAGAATCAGTATGGAAAATCTGGCTTCCCACACATTTTGTGCCAATGTCTGGTATATCGCATGAAATACACCGGTGATTCCTTCTCCGGCCTGCATTGCCCGGTACATATATTTTCCGAAAGACCAGTCATCTGCAGAGGGATAATCGTATTTTGCGATCGTAAACAGCGGCCACAGGATCACCGCCAGTGCCAGGATCCACGCGATGTGGATCAATATCATTTTCTTTCGTTCTGTCAGTTTCATTGGTATAAAATATCCTTTCTTACAATAGATCCGGTGTCCAGTCCATATCTACATCACTTCCGCCGCTGTCTCCACCGGAACTGCCGCTGTCACTGCTTCCGCTATCGTTGCTGCCAGAATCACTACTGCCGGAATCACTGCTGCCGCTGTCATCATCGTCGTCATCGTCATCATCCTGCGCAGGTTCCGGGGTCGGAGCCGGTGTGGGCGCAGGGGTCGGAGTGACTGCAGGCTTTGTCGCAGCAGGTTTGGTCGTTGGCTTTGGCGTGGTGCCGGGATTCTGGGTGGCTGCAGGTTTCTGAATACTTCCACCGGTCTTGTCTCCCGACACGGTTCCGCTGCCGGTGATCGTCTGCCCATCGTTACCGGCTGTACTGTTGCCATCTGCACTGCCGGTGATTTTGCCGGTAATGCTTCCTGTGATGCTTCCGGATGCAGTGGTATCATGGTTTTCTTCATAAGCCGCAAAAGGATCCTGTTTTGCCATTTCTCTGACCGCACCGGCGCTGACCCAGTATTTTCCGTCAAACCATTGTACTTCTCCGTCAAAAATACGGATCTGCGGGGTATCACTGTCTATGGCACCCGTGGTGTTGTCCGCTGCGTTGCCTTTCTCTCCGCCGTCCGTGGCGGCACCGGTTCCCTCTGCTGTATTTGCATTGTCCTCTGCTGTCATATCTTCTGTCACCTCATAGGACGTGTATTCCGGACGGGTCTCCAGTCCTATCATTTCCCCGCAAAAACGATACTCCTCTGCGGTAATATCCCCGCCGATTCCCTGCCACAGGCAGTTCTCACCGGTAGCATCATAGGCATAGAGGATCAGATCCGTATAATCTGTTCCCTCCAGCAGTTTTTTCTTGATTTCTTCGGAGGGCTGCTCTGTCAGGATCTTTCCTTCGGAATCAAAACTTCCCGTGTAAGTGATATATTCCATACCCTCCCGGTTGCTCCAGAGGGAATAGACATCCAGCGCACCTTCTCCGGTATGGACATCACAGGTATAGTCTCCCGTGAGCACACCGCCCTGCATGGTTCCCTGTTCATGGGTAATGCTCCCGGTAGCGCTGTCCACGCTCCAGGCTTCGAAGGTACCGTTCCAGTCCTTCATGGTTTCCGGTGTATCTGTCAGAGGCGCTGTTGTATCCGAAATCTCTGTCGTTGTATTTTCCCGGGCTCTGGCTTCTGTGGTTCCCGTTTCCTGTGTGGCATCGGAATTCTCAGTTTCTGCCGGATCCGCGATGTTCTCGTCCGCACCGGCCGCTGTCACTGTTACCAGCCGGATCGTTGCACCCTCCTGGCTCAGGAATCGTTTCGTGTCGTTTCCGGTATACCACACCCTGGAGAAGCATTGTCCCTCTTCCGTATAGCCGGTCTGTACATAAAGCAGAGGCTGACTGTCTCTTTCCAGATAGTAGTTTCGCTGTCCCTCTTTCAGTTTGGGCATCATGGTGGTGAACCAGTCCTCGCTGTCGATGAGATTCACGCTCTCACTCAGATACTCGGTCAGCTCCAGATCATTTTGCATTTCCTGTGCACGGCTGCGGATCCCCTCTGTCTCTTCCTCCAGATTCACGCTGATCTCCTGTAGAGCAGCAAATGCTTCCTCATCCGCATAGAGCCGGTAATCCTGTTCCAGCATATCCCGCTGTTTGCGGATGTATCCCGCTCTGTTGTAGGCATCGGCCAATGTCAGATAATCCTCCTGGGTAAACTCTCCTTTATTATATTTTGTCTCCAGATTGAGAATCTCCAGCTCCAGCTCTGAGAGCATCGGCTGTGCCTCTACGGGAGTCACGGCATCCTTCGCATTTTCATCACTGCCATCTCCGCAGGCCGTCAGGGATGTTACCAGAACAGCGCTCATGGCCAGTGCCAGAAATCTTGTTGCTTTTCTTTTCATCTTTTTGTCCTATCTGTTTTTCATTCTTAACTATTGTGCATCACTGATCAGTTTTCGCAGGAAAGTATCCGCCTCCGAGCCCTGTGCATAGGTTCCCATATTTAGTACCTGTTGTGCCAGAGCGTAGATGCTGCGGGCCTGCACCGGACCGTAGATGGTAATATCCTTGCCATCCTTGTTCAGGATGATGTATCCGCGGAATGCATATTCCACCTTATACTGGTTCGCCGGAAGGCCGACCAGTACGGAAGTGAACCGGTATCTGCCACTCACGGTCTCATAAATACTATCCTGATGGGTGCCGTTGGCATTCGTACCGAAAGCCAGTCCGCTAATGACTTTTTCGCCGCCTTTGATCATGGGATAGCTTGTCCGGTTGGCATTGTTCATGACCAGTGTTCCGTATTCCTTGAGATGATAGCCGTTCACACCATTTCCCAGCAGTTGTGCTCTGAGGTCCGTACTGATACCGGTCTTAAAGCGGATTCCCGCTTTTCCGGTAATCCGGATGGAAAATCCATGGTAGGTCAGCAGATCCGTAAGTCCCGGCTGTTCTGTGGCCGCATAGGCATTGTTACGATATTCCAGGGTCCAGACATACATGCCGATAGGCGCTCCGTTCTCATTATACCGGTACACGACCGCCGACTGGGCATTTCCGTTCGGCAGTTTGACGATACGGCGGTTATTCCGCACCTGTGGTGTATAGGCAATACCGTCCACGTAGATCGTGGAAGCATCGTAACCCGACGGTACCTGCAATACCACATTGGTAGAGGAAGTCGGCATCGGGCAGGGGCTGGCCGGCATATTTTCATAGACCGGAATCTTGAAGACAAAGGTATTCTCCAGCGCTCCCGCACTTTCATACAGTTTCTTCATGCTCAGTGCCTCGCTGGTGGGTGCTGAGATGTTCTGCATATACTGATGGGTATATACCGGATTGCTGGCAGTGGGGGATACATTGAATTTCTGTAAATACAGGGTATCCTGGCCCTTACGTATGTAGCTTGCGGAGATTACTTCCGCTCCTCCAAGGATCGAGTAGTAGGCTCCATGCCAGTCATGGTCTTTGGCATAATTCAATCCATTGCGGATCACTTCTTCATTGGTACTGCCGGAAGCTCCCACATTGAAATAATTGTAATAATGTTCATAACCGGGATAGGTGCCGGAGATCAGCGGGGATGTCCCCTCTCCCTGCTCCTGCAGTACTCTGGCTGCCAGATGGAACGGGCTGACCTGCCGGTTCTCCTCCGCACCGATGGACCAGAAAATATGGTAGAATTTCATTGAGGTCTCCGGTGCGTTCTGACTGCTGTTCATGAAGGTTCCCTCGAGGAAATTTTTTACCGCTTCTTCCGTATGATAGCTTGCGTTGTAGGTCAGCTGTTCAAACTGGAAAATGGCATTCTCCTGCAGGGAATTTCTGGGGTCCATGTATAATTTCAGTACATCTTCCGAAGCGAAATACCAGTTGGGGCTGTGCTGTCCTTCCTTGCAATAATCCCCGTAACTCTTATAGACCAGACTTTTTCCACCCTGCAGTTCGTTGTTGACTGCGGTCTGGAAATCCAGTCCGGTATTCTGTCGTACAAAGGTCCAGTTGGGATGTTTCTGTTTCAAAGCCTGCAATGCCGGCCGGTAGCTCTCCGGGAACTGCTCGATGTCCGCATAGACACCGGTGGCATTTTCCTCTGCCAGCATAACCGCCGCTCCGGGATTCATGCCGTACAGTTCTTCCCATTCCAGAAAACGTTCATCCGAGCATGCCAGATAATCCCGGGGGATATATCCCTCGTAGACCTTGCCCTTTACCTCGGCGGATACTTTTTCCCAGACCTGATAGTCTTCATCCATCGTCACATCCCGGATCTCCACCATCTGTCCACTGGGCACGGTGACCACTTTTGTGCTGTCTTCCGCCGCTTCCGCACGGATCGTCAGATCATCGCACAGATAGACCAGTGCCATGACCTCCCGGTCTTCTACGATATTCTGCAAAGCCCCTCGTGCTTCTTCGATCCATGCCTGATCTTCTTCATCCAATGCATGCGTCTGATAGGTATTGCCCTCGTAGGTGAATATAAATGCCGCCAGGAGAATTGCTCCCAGAAATGCCAATTTTCTCTTCATATAACGTGACTCATTCCTTATTTTATGGTTGCTGTGTTGCCCGTTCTATCCTGCCTCTACGTCGGGCATCACTCTATGTGCTTCAGTTTCTTATGCAGTACCCGGATTCCCTTCGGTGCAATGGCAAACAGTGTATGATAACACTTGTTCTTTTTGGTAAGCCAGGGATTTTTCATGGCTCTCCACCAGCCGTGACGCAAGTCACGCACCACCCTGCGGTAGAATGCGTTGTCCCCGGTCATCTGGGCAATAGGGATGTGTAGCAGATAATCC
>ULWS01013386.1_pt1 | contig 9924 bp, 7 predicted proteins | sample 1960591 | NCBI WGS metagenome assembly ULWS01 (sample SAMEA4835818, study PRJEB28245) | human gut metagenome | biome: gut microbiome; material: fecal sample | place: Denmark | collected 2008
CTTGGCATCTCTCTTAGCGGACTCCTCGTTGAACTCAACGCCCAGAACGGTGCTCAGGTAGTTGACAGCTCTCTCGATGTAGTTGGTCTTAACAGCGATGTGACCGTTCTTGCCCAGGTAAGGAGTCTTCATAACTTCCAGAGCAGAGCCTGCGAATACGGAGCTGTTGCCAACCTTAGCGGGCATACCAAAGATAAATGCGAAACGGTTTGCAGCCTTAACAGCCTCTTCCTCGTTCTCTGCATTGACACCAACATGAGCCAGTTCGAAGCCCAGCATGGTCTGTACAGCTTCTCTGGTCAGCTGCTCGATCTTGTCCCACTCACCAGCGTTGATCAGGTCGCCGGGAACCATCCAGGAACCACCGCATGCGATGATCTTGGGGAAGTCAAGGTAAGAAGTCAGGTTCTTAGCGTTTACACCGCCGGTAGGCATGAACTTCATATTTACATAAGGAGCTGCCATAGCCTTGATCTTAGCCAGACCGCCAGACTGCTCAGCGGGGAAGAACTTAACTACATCCAGGCCAAGCTCGATAGCCTGCTCGATGTCGCTGGGGCTGGAAGTACCGGGAGTGATAGGAATGTTCTTCTCTACACAATACTTAACGGTTCTGGGATTTAAGCCGGGGCTTACGATGAACTTAGCGCCTGCTGCTACTGCTGCGTCAACCTGCTCTGCGTTCAGAACGGTACCTGCACCAACACACATGCTGGGGAAGTTGTCGGTCATGATCTTGATAGCTTCTGCTGCTGCGCTGGTACGGAAGGTAACCTCTGCACAGGGAAGTCCTCCTGCGCAAAGTGCCTTTGCCAGAGGAAGTGCATCTGCTGCGTTGTCAATTTTTACAACCGGTACGATACCGATTTTGCTGATTTGCTCTAATACTGCGTTCATAAATAACACCTTTCTGTCTTATAGACTAATAGTTATGTGAAAAATCTTCGCAGGAGATCCTGTCGAAAATATTTCTGCAAAATGAAACCAATACTTTTATGCCAGTACTTCCTTCACTGCCTCAGCGATCTTGTCGCACTTGCAGTTTGCAAAGAAATACTCCTTAAACTTGGCACCGGATAAAGCACCCTTTACCAGTTCACGATCCAGATTCTTCAGGATGGTAACCATATCGGTATGAGTTACTTCTTTTACCTGATCCAGGATCTTCTTGTTGCGCTGCTCGGGAACAACTCTCTCAGGGGGATATCCACCGCCGCCGGGAGCACAGAACAGCTTTTCAAAAGTATACTGTAAGTTCAGTTCACCGCCCCAGCCGAAGTTCTCAGCAAAAGGAAGTGCTACACAGTTACCGTCGTTTACCTGAGAGAACAGGTAAGCATCCAGAGGGGACTCAATGTGTCCACACAGAACCTTGGGGAAGGAATTGCATGCAAGCATGGCACCTTCGCCGGTTCCGCATCCGGTGATAACGAAATCCGCTGCCCCGGAGTTCAAAAGAACTGCTGCCAGAATACCGTTCTGTACGTAGGTCAGGGAATTGGGATCCTCTGCGCCGCACATACCGTAGTTGAATACTTCATGACCCATGGGCTCTACTACTTTTTTAAGAGTAGCGCAGATCATTTCATTCTTAGCAGCCTGACTGTTTTCATTAATCAAAGCTATCTTCATGAGATACTCCTTTTCCAAACGCCACAACAGTCAGCCGCCGAAATTCTTCTGCGACTGACCTGATGTGAAGTGTTTATTCTATTTTTGATATCCTGCGTAAATGCACAAGCTCCATAGCTACTCACTCGCAAATTCGTGCTTCGCACTCTGCATCCGGCTCGTAAACTCACCGGATATTTACTCGTGAGCTGTGCAAGGAAAACAAATGTCTGCTACGCAGCCGCTTACTTTTCCCCTGCGCTGGTTCTACTGGGGCTGCTTGCCGATGTAAGCAAGGATACCGCCATCTACATACAGGATGTGTCCGTTGACTGCATTGGATGCCTCAGAAGCAAGGAATACAGCGGGGCCGGTCAGCTCTTCGGGCTTTAACCATCTGTTAGCAGGGGTCTTAGCGCAGATGAACTGGTCGAAAGGATGTCTGCTGCCATCGGGCTGGATCTCACGAAGAGGTGCAGTCTGAGGAGTCTCGATATAACCGGGTCCAAGGCCGTTACACTGAATGTTGTACTGGCCGTACTCGGAGCAGATGTTCTTGGTCAGCATCTTTAAGCCGCCCTTAGCTGCTGCATATGCAGATACAGTCTCACGACCCAGCTCGGACATCATGGAACAGATGTTGATGATCTTACCATGACCCTTCTTGATCATTGCAGGGATAACTGCTTTCGATACGATGAAAGGTGCATTCAGGTCTACGTCGATTACCTGACGGAACTGATCTGCGGTCATCTCGGTCATGGGGATTCTCTTGATGATGCCTGCGTTGTTAACCAGGATATCGATGGTGCCTACTTCCTTCTCGATCTGAGCTACCATAGCATTAACTGCTTCTTCGTTGGTAACGTCGCATACATAGCCGTGAGCCTTGATACCTTTCTCAGCGTATGCTGCGATTCCCTTGTCTACCAGCTCCTGCTTGATATCGTTGAAGCAGATGGTAGCACCGCACTCAGCGTATGCGGAAGCGATAGCGAAACCAATACCGTAAGATGCGCCGGTAACCAGTGCAACCTTACCTTCCAGTGAGAAATTAGTGAATTCAGACATTGTTTTTTCTCCTTTTCTTTATAAAAACTGTTATTTTAGTTACATGTTCCAAAGGATCTTATTTCAGATCTCTGTTGTCGACACCGTCCATATCGTCGAAGTCCTGATTCTCTCCGACCATACCCCAGATAAAGGTATATGCTCTGGAACCGCATCCGGAATGGATGGACCAGCTGGGGGAGATCACTGCTTCTTCGTTACGCATTACGATGTGGCGGGTCTCATCGGGCTCACCCATATAGTGCATAACAAAGGCATCCTCAGGCATATCGAAATACAGATATACTTCCATACGTCTGTCATGTGTATGACAAGGCATGGTGTTCCATACACTGCCGGGCTCTAACTTCGTCATACCCATCTCCAGCTGACAGCTCTCTACCTGTCCGGGAAGGATATACTTGCAGATTACTCTGTGGTTGGCATCCTCCAGAGTACCCAGTTCTACTTTATTCTCATCCTTTACAATGACCACGCCCTCTTCGGGAGTACCTTCCGGCTTGATCAGCACGGTCGGATAAGTCTTATGTGCGGGAGCGGAATTCAGATAAAATTTAGCGGGCTGTTTCTCATCTTCACTTGCGAAAATGATCTCCTTGGAGCCCATTCCTATGTACATAGCTTCCTTGTAACCTACCTTGTACACTTTGCCATCAACGGTAATCATACCTGCTCCGCCGATATTGATCACACCCAGTTCTCTTCTCTGACAGAAATACTCTGCACGGAGTTCATCTCCGGCGGTCAGAGTGATAGGGCTTACAGGAACTGCTGCTCCTGTAATGATTCTGTCGATGTGGCTGTACACCAGCTTGATCTCGCCGGGTACGAACAGATTCTGGATCAGAAACTCTTCTCTCAGACGCTCTGTGGTGTAATGCTTCACATCTCTTGGTGATACTGCTGTTCTAAGTTCCACCTTACGCCTCTCTTTCCTCAACGGGCGGCCTGCGTGCCGCTATTGAATGTTACATTTTTATGAAAGCACTTACATTATAACATATCATTGTAACCATTTCCAACACATTTTTACTATTTTTTATAAAAATTTTGGAAGGCTGTAACTGCTTTTCTCTTTTGTATGAGTTAAGTATACTAGAAAAGATTCTCAAAGTCTTTTCATATTTTAATCTAAACATTGCAAATTTTGAACTTTTGGTGTTTAATAAAAGAAAAAGCGAAAAAGGATGAAAGAAATGGAAGAACTTACCTCCTGTAAAACAGCCATAGAAAACTGTAAAACCTCCGGGACTTTTGCCATTGCCCACCTATATAAAGAAGAAAAAGCCATGGACATGCACATCCATGACTGCTACGAGATCTACTATTCCATCTGCGGCGGCAAACAGTTTCTGATCGACAACTGCTTCTACACCATCGCCCCAGGCGATCTCTTTATCATCAACCAGTACGAAAGTCACAAGCTGACCCAGATCGACAACTCCGTCCACGAACGTATCGTTCTGTCGGTGGCGCCGGATTTCATGAAGCTGATCTCCACCAAAGAGACGGATCTGAGCTTTTGCTTCACTCACCGCAGTGCCCCCTTTTCCCATAAGCTTTCGCTCAACAAGGAACAGCAGAAACGTTTCCTCTATTATATCAACAAAATCACTTCCGCGGAGGGCTTTGCCCATGACATCACGGAATACGCCGCTTTCATGGAGCTGATGGTCATGCTAAACACGCTGTTCATCCGCAGTGCAGAGCAGACGGCGGCCGGGGAAACCGTAACAGATCCCGCCGAATACAAGGACAGTAGCTACCGCTACAACCATCAGGTGGACGATATTCTGGCTTACATCAACCAGAACATCTCCCAGCCTATTACAGTGGAACAGCTGGCCGGACAGTTCTACTTAAGCGAATCCTATATCTGCCGGATTTTCAAATCCGCCACAGGCACCACCATTAATAAATACATCACCGCCCGCCGCATCAGTATCGCCAAGGCGGTTCTGAACGAAAACGGCAATGTTATGGAAGCCTTCGAACGCAGCGGTTTCACGGACTACAGCAATTTCTTCAAAGCTTTCACCAAAGCCGTGGGTGTTTCCCCGAAAAAATACGCAAGCCTGAGTGTCAGCTAAACTGCTAACGCTCAGGCTCTTCTTTTTACATTTCTTAATCATTCGGTCTCTGGTAGAACCGGCCCGCCAGATTCTCCGTACGGATCATGTTGACAAAGGCCTGCGGGTCCGTCTCCCGCACCGTATTCACAACTTTATTCACTTCATCACGTCCTACCACGGAATACAGCACATCACATTCCTGTTTGGAATAACAGCCCTCCCCCTTGATCAGTGTGGCATCATGGTGCGTGATCTCCGCAATGGCTTCGTAGACATCCTCCGGTCGTTTGGTCACGATGATCAGTGTCTGCTTCTGATACCGCTTGTACAATATATGCAGTACCTGGGTTTGAGGTATACTGGAAAATAATGGAATACAGCGCCTTGTCCCAGCCAAACAGTGCTCCGGCGATCCCTAGGATCACCACATTTCCCGCAAAAATATAATTCCAGGAATCAATGCTGTATTTCTCCGACAGGAAAATCGCGATAAAATCCGTACCGCCGCTGGTGGCATTGGCGAACAGACACAGGCTGATGGCCAGTGCATTGATCAGTCCACCGAAGATAGCAATCAGCAGAATATCCTCCGTTACCGGCCAGGCGGGCACCATATCCGTCAAAATACCGCTCACCACGATCATCAGACAGGAATAACCGGTGAACTTTTTTCCGATGAATTTGAAGCTGATGACCACCGGAACCGCATTTAAGATAAAGTTGATCACCGAAAAAGGAGGCTCCCAGTGCCACAACAGCACGCTGATCTCCTGGATCAGTCGGGTCAGACCGTTGAATCCACCGGGGATCAATCCCCCGGCCCGGACAAAGCTTTTCAAATTGACTGCCATGATAAAGGATCCCGCCAGGATCAGGCAGGTACGCCGCAAGGTATCACAAATACTCTTCTTCGTCATAATTCGCTCCTTCTTACATCCTTCCTGCCTCTTCCTTCACAGAACCTTCCTCTGTGTGCGTTTTTTCCGCATTCCCGTCTTCCATCGTTTCGTCTGCTGCCTTTTGCAAAGGCTCATTCTCCGCACAGTCTTTCCTTTTCCTGTCACACCTCTGACACAACACGCATCCCAACAGGATCAGTACACTTCCCGCACTCACTAAAATACCGATATTCCGTCCTTCCGGTACATAGTGCATCTGTATCGTATGTTCTCCCGCTTCCAGATCAAATGCTATGAGCGCATTGCCAAACTGCTCAGGCTCTGCATTTTCTCCGTCGATCTGCACCGTCCAGCCCTCCTCATAAGGCACGGACAGGATCAGTCTGCCGGCTTCTTTCAGACTTAAGGTTCCGGAAATATGGGTGCTGTCCATCGCTACATTTTCAAGATGTTCTTTTGACAATATCTCCACTGCCTGTGCCAGCACTTCTTCATTCATTACATAAGCTTCCGCCGATACCTTCGGGGTATCGTCCGTGTCATCCCCATTGGTCAAGGTAACTCTCTCGCCTTTTTGCAGATAGCCCAGATACAGGATAGCTCCGTCCTTCAGATCCCCGTAATCCTGGGTCTCCAGCGTTCCCCCAAGCACCTGAACCTTTTTCGTCCCTGTGGCATTGATCCTCGCGTAATAGTAGCCTGCCCGGTCCGCCGTAATACATACATTATCTCCGCTAGTCTCACTGGTCGCCCGGTCCAGTAAGGGCTCTGCGATTCCCAGATCCTCGGTCAGCTGATTCTGCACTCTCACACCGGTGCCGATCTCGTCCGTAACATTCCAGCCCGTCGGTGCCACATAGCCAAAGGGCAGCGTATATTTACAATGATATAAATAAACATCTCCACTGTTATTCACGATCTCATACAGACCGTTTTCGTATTTATCCGATCCGCCGAACATGTAATCCACATTCAGGAGTGCCGAAACGAAAGCTGTTGCTCCGTCGAAGCCGTAATAAACCTTACTGTGGCGCATGCCAAGCTTCTTATACAGATCCATGACCCGGGAATTCATGGTGGAGGAAAATACCGAAGCCGTAGGGTACCCGGTCAGGGTTCCGTCATTTTTCGTCTTGCGGGTAAACTTCTCGATACGGAAGAAGTCATCCCCCTCCTGTTCCCGCGCCAGGGTGTACAACGCCTTATAATCCTCCTGGTCTCCCAGATAAGCGCTTCGTCCGGTAGTGCCCAGACTCGTATTAAATGTATTGATGCTCAGCTCCGCCACTATGCACGCCAGCACCAGAATCCCCAGCACCTGCCTCGTCAGTTCGCTCTTCCTCGTCCGGTACAGATACAGGATCACCCCATAGATCGTAACGAACACCAGCGTCAGCACTTCAATACCCGTGTCGAAATCCTCGCTCTCCACGAATTTCTCACAGGCAAGTAAAAATATCACCGCTGCCAGATACCCATAGATGATCTGCCTGGGAGAAGTGCCCTCCACATTCCGGAAAGCATCATAGCACATGACAAGGATCAGAAAAATATATAGAAAAGACTGTCTCGCCGGCAGAGAATCCGGATAATTCAGACCGTGCCATAAAAAATCCAGGACATTGGTTCCGAAGCTGAGCAGCAAAAATCCCGCCAGTGCCAGATTGCAGAACCGTTTTCTCACCGATATTTTTTCATTCAGTGCATACATAGGCACCAGTAAAAATACTGCCACACCACAGTAAATGTTCGGCCAGTGTTCCAGTCCCCTCTCCGTGGTCACGCACAGGCAGTGTCTCGCCAGCATATCAAACACGGAAAAATAGGACTCCAGTGTACCGGGGAAATCCGAATTGCCAAAATCCGTCCGTAAGATGGCGCAGATCTCCGGAATCAGCAGTACTGCAGCCAGCCCTCCTGCCAGCAGCGATGCAAATGCAAATCTTCCGATCCTGCCGAATACCGTTTTTACTTTTTGGCTCTGTCCTTCCGTCATGGTATAATATTCCGTGATCAGCAGCATTCCGAAATACAGCACCAGGAAGATGCAGATCATAATGGAAATATAGTAATTGGTCAGGATGCAAAGCCCCAGGGTCACAGTGTACATGACCCATCTGCCCTCTCTGGCCAGCCGTTCTGCTCCCAGAAGGATCAGAGGTAACAGGATCAGGCAGTCCAGCCACATCACATTCCAGTTATAGGCTGCCAGATAGCCGGACAGGGCATAGCAGGTGGAAAAAAGGATCACCGCCAAATCCGCCTTGCCAAAAGTCTTCCGCAGATAAATACTGAACGTAAGCCCCATAAGGCCGATCCGCAGGATCACCAGATAACTCATGAATTCCATGATCAGGCCTTCCGGCAGCAAAAATACCAGCCAGTTAAAAGGACTTGCCAGATAATAGACATACAGTGCCAGGAAATTCGATCCGATCCCTACATTGTAGGAATAGAACAGTCCCTCTCCCGCTTTGATCTTGTGTACAAATTCACTTAAAAAAGGCATATACTGATGGTACATGTCGGAGAACAGAAAACTCCGGTCACCAAAAGGATATATGCCCCGTATGATAAAAAGAACCAGCATAATAAATGCAGGCACAAAGAACGCAAGCACAGAGATCCCTCTCTGCATCCTGCGCTCCGCACTACTTGTTGCTGTCGTTTTATTGCCGTTCATATTATTTTTCTCCCACGATCTTTTTTCTTACCTTCCGTAATCAAACAGCAGATAATACTCCAGACTCCGGTAATCGTTCAATGCTTCCCCACATTCCTTCACCGTCGTGAGTGTGCCGTCCGCTTCTCTCACACCGGCCGCGCTGATCACCGGATATTTTTCCCGCACCCCGGTCAGACTGCTCTGCAAGGCAGGCAGCGGCAGATCACAGTTCTCCAGCACATCCATTGCCAGATAATTGGCACTGGTCTCTCCGTCCGTCTGCTCCTCAATGTCAAAGTTGCTCCAGATCACATAAGGTACTTTATATTTTAACAGATTTTCCTCATCTGTTAAAGTCTCCGGATCCACTTTATTATTTCTTAAGATCGGATTGCTCACATAGGTCGTAGGCTGATGATCCCCGAAGAATACGATCATGGTATCCTCATCCGCCTGAGAGAAGTAATCGATCAGACCCTGCAGGGCGGAATCCGTCTGTTTTACCAGTGACAGATACATGGACAGTGCTTTGGAGTCAATACCATCCACGGTAATATCCGGGGTAAAGTTATGGAATTCCTCTTCGTAACCACTGTGATTCTGCATAGTTACGTTAAAGGCAAACAGAGGCTCTCCCTCTTTTTTATTCTCATACAGTTCGATGATCTTGGCAAAGCTGCTCTCATCGGAGATATAGTTACGGATCCGTTTCGGATTCCTGAAATCGTCCTGTGACAGGAACTCATCAAATCCAAGCAGCGGATAGACTCTGTCTCTGTCCCAGCCGCTGGCATAATAAGGATGGATCGCCACAGTATGATAATCCAGTTCCTTCAGGTAGGAAGCCAGAGAAGGCATCTCCTTCTGCACATACTGCTGGTAAGCCACGCTGCCCTGCGGTAAAAATCCTATAGTGCTGCCGGTAAGGAATTCAAACTCCGTATTGGCAGTATTCCCGCCCAGCACGGAAACATTCAGGTAACCGGTTCTGGTATTCTCTGCCCCCTGTTGTAAGCTGTGAATAAAGGGCATATAGTCTTCGTTGGTGGTAAACTCTCCCCGGACTGCCAGATCCGAAAATGCCTCATCCATGATCACAATGATATTCGGACGCTTCACGCTCTCCGGGTCTTCCACAGCTGCTGCAAGCCCAGCGGAATCCTTCCCGGCCTGCTCATAATTGCTGCCGGTGCCATCTGCAGAATAATCTGCGGGTTTCTCCACATCCAGATATTCCATTTCCATCAGAAATGCCACGATATTGCCATCTCTCTTATTCATGACGGTAGGGGTAAACAGCTTGTCGTATAATCCAAAGCTCTGCACAAAGCTCTCGCTCTGTATCATGCCGGTATAACCATAGATCATGACAATGCTTAACAGGATCAGCGCCGCTCTCTTTGCCACTCTTCCCGGTGCCTTCATATGAAAACGGCTCTCGATCAACAACAAAATCAGGAATCCCACAATGACCAGTATCGTACTGGTGGACAATTCATAGTTGAAATTGCCCGCCACACTGGCTGCTGTACTGATGGAATAAATATCCCAGGGCATGATGGGTGCGGAACGGAAATTCAGCACATAATAATTCGCCAGTCCCGCC
>ULWS01032733.1_pt1 | contig 9922 bp, 7 predicted proteins | sample 1960591 | NCBI WGS metagenome assembly ULWS01 (sample SAMEA4835818, study PRJEB28245) | human gut metagenome | biome: gut microbiome; material: fecal sample | place: Denmark | collected 2008
AAAAGAAGTTCAAGACGACGAGTCTGTAAAAGGTGTTGTACTTAGAGTAAATTCTCCCGGAGGAAGTGCCTTCGGATCTGAACAGATCTGGCATGCGGTAGAACAGTTGAAACAAACAAAGACTGTTGCCGTATCAATGGGTGATTATGCTGCTTCTGGAGGCTATTATCTATCTTGCGGAGCAAATCGTATTTTTGCAAATCCCGCAACATTAACCGGTTCAATAGGGATATTTGGACTCGTACCAAATGCGCAGAAGTTACTTTCAGAGAAAATCGGATTATCATTTGACGAGGTAAAAACAAACAAATATGGAGCTTTTCCAGCCATAGAACGCCCTATGACAAATGATGAAAAACGGAAAATGCAAACATACATAAATCGCGGGTACGATCTCTTTATAAAACGTTGTGCCCAAGGACGAAAAATGTCGGTCGATCAAATAAAAAACATTGCAGAAGGACGAGTATGGAGTGGTAAAGATGCTTTAAAAATCGGATTAATAGACGAACTCGGCGATATGCAGAAAGCGACCGAATGGATTGCAAAAGAATGTGGCATGACAGATTATGAAGTTATTGAATATCCAAAGAAAAAAAGTTTTTACGAAGAACTGATGAATGAACTTAGAAACGGAGTGTCACAATCTTTTATGCGATTATTTTTGGGTGATGAATATCATTATAAAAAAATTTTAGACCAAATAAAGCAGATCGACCCGATTCAAGCTCAAATGGAAAATATAGAACTAGAATAACAAATAATACTAAAGCTCATAAAGAATGCTGGAGGAGGAAAATGTAAAGCTATATAAGTGGTTATCTCCGTTTTCCCTCATTTACGGATTAGGAGTAAGATTGAGAAATAAACTTTTCGATTGGGATATTTTACGTAGCAAAAGTTATGATATACCTATCCTGTCTGTAGGTAATATCACAGTGGGAGGCACAGGAAAAACACCGCATATCGAATATTTAATACGATTATTGGCTTCTTCATATCGGATTGCCATTTTAAGCCGAGGGTATAAAAGAAAAACCAGAGGATTTGTTCTAGCAACCCATTCTTCTACAGCCAGAGAAATCGGAGATGAACCTTTTCAAATAAAACATAAATTTCCGGAAATCGTAGTAGCCGTAGATAGTAACCGTCGAAGAGGTATAGAAAAGCTAATGCGACTCACGCCCGAAATCGATGTCATTTTATTAGATGACGCTTTCCAGCATAGATATGTGACACCATCTACATCTATCTTACTATCCGATTTTAATCGGATGATTTATGAAGATAAACTTCTCCCATATGGTAGATTAAGAGAACCGATAGGAGAAAAATCTCGTGCACAGATCGTTATTGTAACTAAATGTCCTAAAGATATAAAACCTATAGATTTCAGAATTATTTCGAAACGTCTGCAATTATATCCATATCAACGATTATATTTTACCGGATTATGTTACGATGAATTAATTCCTTTATTTCCGAATGAAATTCACAATCCCATATCCATAACAAATATAAAAAAAGATAAAGCTTTACTGATCTCTGGGATTGCTTCGCCCCAACCATTTATACAATATATTCAAAACTTTGTATCTAAGACAGAGAGTCTATGTTTTCCGGATCATCATAGTTTCAGTGCGAAAGACATAGAAAAGATTCGGAACAGAGCATTAAAAATGAAGAATGGCAATACTTTGCCCCATATAATCGTGACAGAAAAAGATGCAGCCAGACTAATCCATAACCCTCATTTAACGAACGAAATAAAACAAAATCTATATTATCTGCCACTCAAAATATGCTTTTTACAAGATCAAGGCACAGCTTTTGATGCACAAATAAAAGATGTTATAACCAAAAACAGAAAAAATTATATTCCCAAAACTATAAAAGCTTCTTAATCAAAAGGAGCGTCACGACATCGTTTGGGAAAAAATTAGAGTTCTTATTCAAAGTTTTTCGCTATATTTGTTATCAAATAAATTATCTAAAAAACCGAATTAGCTATGATTGAAAAAATTAAAGAAACTGCGGCATTTATTAAAGAACGTTTCCCGATTATCCCTGAAACAGCAATAATATTAGGTACAGGTTTAGGCGAACTGGTAAACCATATCACCGACCAAAAAGAACTGGCATATAAAGATATTCCGAATTTCCCGATCTCTACAGTAGAAGGACATAGCGGAAAACTCATTTTCGGGAAACTGGGCACTAAAGACGTCATGGCAATGCAAGGCCGATTCCATTTTTATGAAGGTTACGATATGAAGCAAGTTACTTTCCCGGTACGCGTCATGAAACAATTAGGTGTAAAAACTTTATTCGTTTCAAATGCTGCCGGAGGAATGAATCCCACTTTTAAAGTAGGAGACCTAATGGTAATACGTGATCATATCAACTTATTCCCGGAACATCCGTTGCATGGAAAAAATTATAATGAGCTCGGTCCTCGATTCCCAGATATGAGTGAAGCTTATTCTAAACGACTCATTAAAAAAGCTTTTGAGATCGCAGAAAAAAACAACATATATTTACAACAGGGCGTATATGTAGGAACACAAGGCCCTACCTTCGAAACTCCTGCAGAATACAAGTATTTCAAAATCATAGGTGGTGATGCCGTCGGAATGTCCACTGTCCCTGAAGTAATCGTTGCCCGTCATGGCGATATGGAAGTATTTGCAATATCAGTCATCACCGACCTCGGAGTCGAAGGTATTGTAGAAAAAGCTTCTCACGAAGAAGTTCAAAAAGCCGCAGCCTTGGCTCAACCTAAAATGACATTAATAATGAAAGAACTCGTAGAACAGTTCTAAAAAATATATTTGACAAAATGCGGAGTCTTTATCTGTAAAAGACTCCGCATTTTGCTAACCCAATTAAATAAAATGGAAGAATTTAAACGTACAGAAATAGCATCTCTTGGTGAATTTGGACTTATCGACCATTTAACCAAACATGTAGAAGTAAAAAACGGCTCTACACTAAAAGGTATCGGGGATGACGCTGCCGTACTCGACTATAAAGAAAAACAATTATTAGTAACAACCGATCTGCTACTTGAGGGTATCCACTTCGACTTAACTTATGTTCCCTTAAAACATTTAGGATATAAGTCAGCCGTTGTTAATTTTTCAGACATTTATGCAATGAACGGACAGCCGAAACAAATTACTGTTTCCTTAGGCATTTCAAAACGTTTCTCGGTCGAAGACTTAGAACAACTATATGCCGGTATTCAACTTGCTTGTGATGTTTACCATGTAGATCTGATCGGAGGAGATACTTCCGCTTCTCTCACCGGGTTGGCAATCAGCATTACTTGCATAGGTGAAGCAAATAAAGAAAAGATTGTATATAGGAATGGAGCTAAAGAAAATGACTTGATCTGCGTAAGTGGAGATCTGGGTGCTGCTTATATGGGGTTACAATTGCTCGAACGTGAAAAAAAGGTTTTTGCTGGAGAAAAAAATTTTCAACCTGCTTTTGAAGGTAGAGAGTATCTCCTCGAGAGACAATTAAAACCGGAAGCTCGTAAAGATATTATCGAAGAACTGGCAAAACGGAATATTGTGCCAACAGCAATGATGGATATTTCGGACGGACTCTCTTCCGAATTACTGCATATATGCAAACAAAGTCATACCGGATGTCGCATTTATGAGGAACGAATCCCCATAGATTACCAAACGGCTGTTATGGCGGAAGAATTCAATATGAGCCTTATCACTGCTGCTCTTAATGGTGGAGAGGATTATGAACTGCTGTTTACCGTACCGCTGGCTAAACATGATGACATTTCAGCTCTTCCGGGTATTCGTATTATAGGTCATATTACAGCTCCTTCCCTTGGGGCTTATATGATTACCAGAGACGGTGCTGAGATAGAATTAAAAGCTCAAGGCTGGAACTCTCTCAATGAAGAAAATTAAAATATCGCCGACAAAATGTTGTACAAATATAAAATTATTTATATCTTTGCACACGCAAAAACGATGGTGCCATAGCTCAGTTGGTAGAGCAAAGGACTGAAAATCCTTGTGTCCCCGGTTCGATTCCTGGTGGCACCACTTGAAAATCATATAAAGCGTTGCAACTTGTTCGGTTACAACGCTTTTCACCTTTCAGAGTTTTACGTTGAACACTTTCCTCCTCATTTTTTAATTACTAATAGTCGGAGTCTGTTTCAAAAAACTACCGTCCGTTAATTGGCTCACTATGAATACAGCCATATCTGCTGCAGAAATGCTAAACTTTAATCCCTTGCCATCCAACGTGGCATTCACTTTTCCTGTTACCGGATGTTCTTTAATAGTAGTGCAACGCACAATAGTCCAGTCAAGCCCACTCTTCTTAATCATCGGTTCCATACGATTCTTGTCATCAATGATAGCCTGAAACCATTTCATAAAAAACGGTAGGACAAGTTTTCGATACAACCAAGGAAGAAAGGTCAAACTATCTCCGGCACCGATTACACTAATGGCTATCAGACGTTTTACCTTCATTCGCTTCATTTCTTCCATAATGATTTTGCTGGCTTCCGAGACAAAAGTTGTTGGCTTACCATCACCTTTGCCTCCGATTCCCAACGATTGGATAACTACCTCCTGCCCTTCCAACACATTACGAACAATGTCTCTATCTGTCACGTTGCCTTCCACAACATGCAGATGCTCATGCCGAGTAGAGACTTTTTTCTCATCGCGTGTCAGCACTGTAACTTCATGCCCTTTTTTCAATGCTTCATTTACGATAGCCTTTCCGACTATACCTGTTGCTCCAAATACTACAATATTCATACTTATATTTGTTTAATGATTTATATCAATCTTGATATCTTCTCTTTCGAAATTCAGACGGAGAACAACCTTCATGATGCTTAAAGAAACGTCCGAAAGTAGACTGGTCGGGGAAATTCAGACGGTCAGCAATCTCCTTTATGCTCATATCCGAGCATTCTAAGTATTGCCGTGAGAAAGTCATAGTAACATTGCCTATCCACTGTAAGGCGCTTTGACCGCTTCTTTCCCGAATAATAGACGAGAAATAGTAAGGCGAGAGATGCTGCTCATCAGCATAATACTGCACAGTGCGTTGCCTATGGCAATTCTCATATAGCGAAACAAGAAAGCGATTAAGTATCACATCGTCCTTATTCTGCGGCATCGCTTCTATAGGAGTGTTGCTAAAGTAGGCTTCAAGCACTTTCATGCAAAGGGCATAACGTAAATAACGCATACAATCCGCACAAATCACTTCCGTAATATCCTTGTGCATGTTCTGCAAATTCTCTTTAGTGATTGCAGATTGTTCTTTTCCCCGCACTATATTATAAAATTGTATCATTTCGTCAGCCTGAATCTCTGATATTTTCACACAAGGTGCGTTGCGAACTTGCAACCGTTTTCGTATCTCTATCGAACTAAGAACAGGATAATATGCTTCCACATCATCTTCTTCCAAAATACCTTTCAAATCCGAACTTTTTTCAAGTATTTGAAAAAATGTGTTAGGAGCATAAATGCACAAGTAATTACGGGATATTTGATAGGTATTCGAACCTAATAGTATCCGCGCCGTTCCTTCTCTGCAAAGGAAGAAACCATATTTATGAACCGATACCATATAATGGTTGGCATTAAGCTCATCTATTTTTAACGGTCGTTTATATGAGAATATCATTTTGATTTTTGTATAATTTACAACAACAAAATTAGATAATATATTCAAAACCATTATCAAATAAAGTATAGTAAATTAATATCATTTTGAAAATTGCACAATATTCCATTAAAATTGAATATAGCAGCCACATAGAAACACTATACATTTGCAATGTTCTTAAAAAAATCAACAATGAAACATCTTTGCACATTTATCGTCTGTTACATATTGACTTCTGTGTGTCATGGGCAGGAAATGACATTACAGGAGTGTATCAAGGTGGGTATAGCCAACAATCTGTCATTGAGCAATGCCCGCATAGACATTAACAAAGGACAGACAGTCGTATCACAAAATCGTTCACGTCTCATGCCTGTAATTAATGGCATATTTCAGTTTACGGACTATTTGAAAAGCCCTGTCAATGTCACGACCGGAACATTGCTTGGCAGTGATTTCCCGGAAAATCCTACATGGCAGACCATCAAGAGTACGCAGTATAACGCTAACGCTGGCATCCAACTTTCCATGCCGCTCTACAACCAAACCATCCTCGCTGCTATCGATGTGGCACGGACAGTAGAAAAAATCAATTCTCTCTCCTATGAGAAAGCTGTAGAAGATCTGACGATGCAGATAAGTAAAGTATATTACATGGCACAGGCATCACTGGAACAGGAACGGCTGACAAACGAAAACATCCTCCGTATGGAAGAATTATGCGACATAACTGAAGCTCTCTATCAGCAAGGTGTGGTCATGGAAGTAGACTTGAATCGTGTACGTATCAATCTGAAAAACTTAAAAACGCAGCACGACCAAAGTCGTACACTTCACAGCCAACAACTGAATATGCTAAAGTTTCTCATGGACATGACTCCCGAAACATCTTTAGAAGTAACACACATAGCTGAAAATATAGAGCCGTTACATACCACAGGCGTAAACAAAAGATTGCCGGAACTGCTCTTGTCAGAACAACAAAAGGCACTAGCGGAAAAGCGTATAAAAACCGTCAAAGCCGGATACCTTCCGACATTTTCATTGACCGGTTACGCAGGGACATTGGGTTATCAAGAGAAGTTCCATCATTTCTTTCATACGAATGCAGCAACAGACAACTGGTTCGGCAACTGCTACATCGGTCTGTCTGTAAAAATACCTTTGTTCGAGTCCAATTCAAAAAAACTGCAAATCAAACAATATAGATATGATACCCAGAAAGCCACCAACCGAATAAAATTGCTACAAAAGCAACTGAATGAGAACTATGCAAACGCCATGCTTCAACTGAGTCACAACATGGAAATATTCCGTACACAATCTGAAAGCCGCCGTCAAGCAGAAGACGTATATAAGGTGACAGAAGAACAATACAAAGAAGGAATAGCATCTATGACGGCATTACTGCAAGACGAAATGCAACTACGTACAGCACAAACAGCTTGCGTGCAGGCTCTTTGCCAATGTCGGTTGGCTCAGCTTGACTTGCTCAAACTCTCAGGTAACCTATCACAACTTTATATAAAATAAGCTACACCTCAGCAATGCAAAATAAAATTCTTTCGGCTTTTATTTTACATAGCTTTCGGCTTGTACCATCTTTCAAGATAACTATAAAAGACAGCATAATGAAAAAGATTTTGATTGGCAAGTCTGTGGCAATTTGCCTACTGCTTGCCGGAATAATAATGATTATAACGATGTTTTGTGACAATCGTTATGAACGGACAGATGACGCACAGGTAGAACAATACATTTCTCCAGTCAATGTAAAAGTGGCAGGATATATTCGTGAAATCCGTTTTACAGAACATCAGCATGTCCATAAAGGAGACACGCTACTGATTATAGACGACCGTGAATATGTTATCGCGTTACAGCAGGCGAAAGCTTCGCTGATGGATGCGCATAGTGGACGTAAGGTGGTGGGCAACACTCTGAATACCGCCTCTAACAGTGCCACTGTCTATGACGCCTCCATTGAAGAAGCGGAATTGCGCGTAGCGAAATTGCAACGTGACCACGACCGTTATGCAAAATTGTTGGAAAAAAAAGCCTCCACGCCCGTCGTTGTGGAAAAATACAAGACCGAACTTGACATGGCAAAAGCTCGTGTCATTGCTCTGAAGCGACAACGTGAGGCGGCACGCTCATCGGTCAGTGAAGTAAGCCAACGACAAGAGAATGCCGAGGTCGCCATCTTACGTGCCGAAGCAGCGGTAAACATGGCGCGACTGAACCTTTCTTATACTATCGTTACGTCTCCGGCTGACGGTTATGTGGGACGTAGAACAATAGAAGAAGGACAGTTGATAACCCCTGGGCAGACCATCACTACACTTATCCCCGATACGCGGAAATGGGTGGTTGCCAACTTCAAGGAGACTCAGATGTCGCATATCCACATAGGACAAAAGGTAGAAATCAGCATCGATGCTTTACCCGACAAGCATTTCCACGGTACGGTAACAGCCATCAGTTCTGCCACGGGATCAAAATATTCAATGATTCCGACAGATAATTCTGCAGGCAATTTCGTAAAGATACAACAACGTATTCCCGTACGCATCGACTTCAGCGATGAACTGAGTAGCGAAGACAACCGCCGTATGGCTGCAGGGATGATGTGCGAAATCAAGGTAGACGTAACGGGAGGCAAGTAATGAAGAAGAGTAATCATCCTTTCCATGAGTGGGTTCCCCGCCCGGTAGGCATACTGGTGCTACTGTTGATGTTCGTACCGCCTACGTTTTCGGGTGGTGCTTACCTGTGTAACATCAGCGAGATGTCTGGTGGTTTGGGAATATGGACAGAAGACATACAGTTGGCAAGTTTCTTTACCAGTATCGGTATGTGTCTGTTCCCTCCGTTCATGGTACACTTCCTACAGACAAGACGTATCAAACAGACCTATCTGTGGTGTTTCCTACTGTTGATCCCACTCAACTACATTTGCGCCGTCACGACTTCCGTTCCAATACTGCTTACCACCTGCCTGCTGACAGGTTTCGTACGCATCATTGTCATGCTGAACTGCACGTTTACAATCGCCCCCTATCTGACAGGTATGGACACGCTCTCCATGTTTACGATGAAGGAAGAGCCTTCTGCCGATATGCAATATGTATTGGAAAGGAAACGAACCTTCCTCATGCCGGTTCTTTATTTCTTTATACTACTTATATCGCAGGCCAGCAATATACTGACGGCCTGGTTCGCTTACGAATACCAATTTCAGGATGTTTATTACGTAGTTATTGGAATGTTGTTTGTCGCTATGCTTTTGGTAGTATGCACAATGCCCGACGAAAAGAAAACCCAGACATACAAAGTAGAATGGAGAAAAGTTCCCGATATGTTGCTGATGGCTGTTGCCCTATGCAGCATGGCATATATCCTTGTTTACGGGAAGACACTCGACTGGTTTTACTCCAACAGCATATATTTGGCATCAGGACTATTGATGATTTCCTGCGGAACGTTTCTTCTCCTCTCATTACGGCACGGAAAAGAAGCATATCTTCCGTTAAAAGTCTTTTCCTACCGCAATGTATGGATGTCGATGCTGCTGTTTATTTTGACAATGGTTTTCAATTCAGCCAATATCTTCATTAGTACATTTTCCAAACTCACCACACCTATCAATAACCTGCAAAGCGCGTCGTTAAGCGGATGGGCGATTATCGGATGCCTGTTCGGGCTGTTACTATCGGTGTTGCTGATAAAGAGAAAAGTTCGTTTCCGTGCCATTTTCTGTACAGCTTTCCTGTTGATGGCCCTATCCAACGCTTATCTCTATTTCCAGTATCAGACAACGGGACTATTCGACAACATGGTGCTCCCCACAATATTGAACTACACAGGACTACTGATGCTTTACTCTGTTGTAGCTGCTTTCGGCATGAAAAGCCTGCCGTCGTACTATCTCGCCACTTTCGTGTTTCTGATGATATGGGTGCGCAATGCTATCGCCCCAATAGTCGGGTCGTCCCTCTATGCTAACTGGTTGAATCATAAGCAGCAATATTATATCACCCGTCTGGCACAAACCGTAGACGGTGAAAACACTCTTGCCGCCACCGCTTTTATACAAACCAAACATATGGGACAAGCAAGAGGCAAGGGAACAACAGAAGCAGAGCAACTTGCCACCATATCTCTAAAGGGACGCATCACCGTACAATCAACGATTGTGGCGATGAAAGACATTACCGGGCAAACGGTCCTATTGCTGGTGGGAACGGCA
>ULWS01044183.1_pt1 | contig 9864 bp, 5 predicted proteins | sample 1960591 | NCBI WGS metagenome assembly ULWS01 (sample SAMEA4835818, study PRJEB28245) | human gut metagenome | biome: gut microbiome; material: fecal sample | place: Denmark | collected 2008
GTTTGTACCACGCAAGCGTGGCACTGGGTAAACCCATTAAAGCAATAGCAGGCGACATAAAGCTGTCGCCTGCTACAGTAAGAAGGGCTATTAAAGATTTAAGAAAAGCTGGTCTTATAGAAACCAAGCAACGCTACCGTGAAAAAGGTGGTAAAAGCACATTGCTTTTTAGTGTCTATCATAGATAAGAAAAATAAAACCACCTACCGCCAAGGACAAAGTTTGTTATCTCGGTGGTAGGTGGCACCTGTCATAGTGGTAGGTGAAGTGAACTTACTTACTGTAAGATATATTACAGCAGAAAAAATAATAGTAAATTAAAATTTACATAAAAACCATATTTTTATTGTAGGACTAGAGATGGAGCTGTACTCTGTTGATGCATAGCTGTGTTTCAATACATTATTGCTGTATCGAAAATCCGACACTGTCAAAAATTATTTATCAGATTGCTTACGACACAACTCCGTCCCCAGTCCTGTTGTTTCGTCAGAGACGATACATTATTATTTTTAAACTAACCCTCCCTGTTCTATATTATTGTCATTTTTTAAATTTAATTTTGTACAAAAGATATATAAAACCCGAAACATAAGGGATGAGTTGATATAATGCTAAATTAAAATCACCTAATCTAATCCAAAAATACACACTAATAATCAAATTTAAAATGATGCACACTACGACCTTTTTAGGGGGGAATTTAAACATATAAACTTGTATGTATATGATTATCAGGGGTATACTCGATATAATAAAACTTATAGCATGATTAAGAACAAAAAAAAGTAAATCCATCAAATCACCATCTTAATAACGCTTTTTTAAATCAAATTTAGGTTTGATATGGCTTGTATTTAAATAACCATCCCATTTCCCATCTAAAATATCAATTAGATATTGTACAATTGAACCAGGGCTAGATATGATGCTTATGATTCCAGCTAATTTACCTATCGTTTTAACAATGCGATAGGTAGATTCTTTAGCAAAAGCACAATACAATCTGTTGTCTAATCTTTTAAATAAAGTTTTACCTACAGAAATCAGTTTTTTGCCAAAAGAAACCAGTTTACTTGCAGTCTTAGAAACGGATTTCCATATTTTAGAAACTGCGTATAAAGCAGGTATTAACCAAAGAATTGCATCAACTGCATAACTTAACCATTTGATATTAATTTTTACATAACCATAATTATCAATATGATTAACTGGATTGTTCTCACAATAAGCGAATAAATTACCACTAAGAACTGTTCCACTTACCCCAATAAACGCCGTATCATCTGCATTCAAGAATCTGCCTGTAAATGGATCGTAGTAGCGACTTTGGAGATAATAGAGTGAAGTTTCGGTATCATAAACATAGCCACGGTAGCGAATCGGGTTTATTTCTCGAATTGTCGGCTCGCCTTTGGTATCTTTTATGTTGCCCCAAGCGTCATAAACATAGCTTGCAACGTCTGTGCCTGCGAGGTCAATAATTCTGATTACATCACCCTGCAAGTTCTTCACATAAAAGTACATTGTACCGTTGTATGAGAATGAGGTTGCACTTCCGTCACTGTCATAGTAGAACAACAGAGTGTCATTACCCTTTACAAGAGCAATTAAATTTTTGTTGCTGTCGTAGTAATAGTTGGTCTTAACTCCGTCAACGGTTTTCTGTGTTCTCATACCGTTTGAATCATAACTCATCTGAATGGCTTTATCGGAAGTGTTTATATTCTTAAGGATTCTTCCGTTCTCCCATTCAAAGCTCATTCCGTCACGGTATGAAAGCGGATTGCCGTTTGCATCGTATGAAATATTACTGCCGTTAACCTTTGTCAGCTTATCCTTCCAGCTTGTATCGGTGTACTCATAAGTATTGCCGTTCTGCGTTCCTGTCGGATAACCGTAGGTGGGATCAAGAACCTGTTCATATTTATTTTGCAGATTTCCTGCTCTGTCATAGGAATAGTTAATGTAAAATTTATTTACATAGTCGTATTCTTCTTTAAGCTCGTTAAGGCTGTCATAAACATACTTGTTTGTAAGCTTACCGTTTTGCTTAATCTCGGTAATATTACCGTTTGCATCATAAGAATAATCGTAGGATAAAACGCTGTCACTGCCGTATGACTGACTGTACTTGCTGACAAGGTTAGTAGTTGAATTTTCAGCCTTGCCGTTTGCGTACTCATAGTCTGTATTAAATACGAGCTTGCCGTCACTGCGGACCGTTCTGACCTGTGTAATTCTGCCGAAATCATCTGTTGAGGTTTCGTTAGTTACACCGTCATTGCTTACAAATGACTTACCGTCTTTATCTGTGCCTGTTGTAATAGTCTTTGTCTGACCGTTTACAGATGTCTTTTCAACTGTATTACCGTTTGAATCGGTAACAATATAATGAGTAAGGCTGCCGTCTGATGATGTACGATATTCGCTTTCAAGTGAACCGTCAAATGTATAATAGTAATATGAGGTTTCGCCGCTTGAATAGTCAACCGCCTTTGTAACAAGACCTTGCTTGTTGTAAATCATCTCGGCAATTTTGCCTGTTTCGCCTGTGATTACAGAAATATTGCCATAGTTATCGTAAGCATATTCAAGATAATCACCGTTTGCGTAGGTTGTTTTTGCGAGATTACCGTTACTGTCATATGTATGACTTGCAACAGTTACATTGCCGATTTTAGTTGACACAAGATTGTAGAAAATATCGTAGTTAAAGGAATAATCAAAACCATTGTGTGTAATTTTTGATACAGAGCCTAAACCGCTGTATGTATATGAGTTTTCAGAATCACCGTTTTTAACAGATGTAAGATTGCCTGATGAATCATATGCGTAGCTTGTCACATTTTCATCAGCGTCAGTAATCGAAGTTACATCGCCGTTGACATCATAAACATAATGTGTTGTACTTCCCTGTTCATTGGTTTCAGCCGTTACATAATTGCCTGTGCTGTCATATTCAGAACTTGTCTGCATAAACGGTTTTGTTTTGTCAACAGATTCGGACAATACTTCATAATCAACATAATTGTCAACCTCTGTATCATCGTCTGAATCGTTACCTGCACTGACTGAAGAATCATCTTTTGAATCTTCTGATTGTTTAGTCACATACCCCGTTGCTAAAATATTCAGTTCAGCGTTGGTAACTGTCATTTCATTTTCATTATAACCATATACAAATGCAAATGCAACATAATCTATGGTTTCGTCACTATTTTCGGGACTTATTGACAAACTTACCTGCTGATTTTTGGAAGTATTGACATTAAATTCCTGATAGTGCATTTCAGGAGTGCTGTTGTTTTTGTAGTAAATATTGAGTGCAATGCCGAAAGTTCTGTTTTCGTTTGAAAGCGGAACAGACTCTGCTTTTGCAGTACCGTTGATTTTGAATGATACTCCTGCCTTATCTACCTTTACATTCTGATAGATATACTTGTTGCCGAGTGATGGACTTGATGATGTGCTGTCATCTGTATCATCGCCGTCCTCATCGGTTGAAGTATCGGAAGATTCAACTTCGTAAGTCTTCTTTACTTCTCTGACTACAAATCCCTGTTCAGACTTGATTGCGTTGCCGTAATCGTCATATGAAGTAATGCTATCCATTGGAGCAGTTTCCGTAACTGTTTTGGTGTAGGTAGATGGTTCGGTGTTGCTTTCTGTGGTAGTTTCTTCTGTTGCCGATTCTGTGTTGGAATCATCAAATGCACCTGCTGTACCGCCTATTGTTACAGTTCCTTTGTTGGCTGAAATGCTCTTGTTTTCTTCTGTGAGCCAGTTGTCATTTGAGCTGAAATCGCTGTTTTGAAGAGCGTTGAAGTTGTTGGCACAATTACCCTCTTCAAACTGGATACAGTCAAACCATGCTGTACCCGATGCATATCTTATCAATCCATAAACACGGATTGACGCTGTTGTACTCGGCACATTTGCTGTTACGCTGATTCTCTGCCAATCAAGTGTGCCTGTAAGTCCGATACTGTTGATTTCTTTTACAGTCTTGCCTGATGAATCAAGGCACTTAACTTTAAGGATTGCTCCGACTGAACCGCCACTATAAATTTGCTTTACATTCTTTGTTTTTACATATGCGGAGAAAGTTACATCTTTGCCGTTGAAAGTTGTTTCTTTGAACTGATGAGCAAAGCCTGTAAAGAATGCGGAGTTATTCTCACTTGTCGGATTTTCAACCTTGAGTGAAGTTGTTCCGAGATACTGATAGTAACCGTCCTCTTCTGTTGCGGCAGAATTATCGACTGTTACTTTACCACCTTTACTTGCGGTACTGCCCTTTGTGCCGTTTGAAACGGAATTTCACATTCTGCGACAACGCCTTGTTTTAAATAATTATCTTTACAAAAAATTCTTCACATAATGCATAAATAATCATACCAAACCGTTAAGCCATGCTTGATATAATTCTTCTACTTCAGGATAATTTTTAATATCCTCTTGCATCATCTGTTGACTATGAATATTTTCAAATTTATAAACATTTTCTCCACAACAGGGATAAAAAATGTTTTGTTTCTTATTACCGATTGTAACTTCCAAAATTTCGGAATTTGTACAATCAATGCCTACATATGTAATGTTTGAAACAATGCCTTCTTGTCCATCTGAAAAAACAATTTTTTCTCCATAAGGCCAATCAAGATACCAACCTTTATCATACGGAAGTGAGGTAATAACTTTTGGTCCTCCATTAAATGCACCTACCGCAATTCTTTTGACGGTATCAGGAATTTTCAATTCAAAAGAACCACCGCTATAAAAAGCGTGAACATCTATTTCCTCAAGTTCATGTGGCAGAACAACTTCTGCATCACAATTCAAGTGGCAGAAAGCAAACAAACCTGCACTTAAAACTTTCAAATGTTTTGGCATTACAACTCTATTCAAACCGGTGCAATCTCTAAATGCAGATACACCAATTTCTTTAATTGAATCAGGCAAATTCAACTTGCTTATTCCTTTGCAATAGGCAAAAGTAGCGTTACCGATAGATTGAATTGCAGAAGAAAAGTAAACACCTATAATTTCAGGATGGTTAAAAAAACAACAATCTCCAACAATAGTGACATTCTTATTATTGATTTTTGCAGGAATTTCTACCAAATCAATTTCATTTGATAAATATTGTTTCAACACTACATAGTTGTCATATTCCTCTACAATAAATTTTTGAATTTGATTTTTGCTGTTATTTACATTAATTTGATATTCTTTCACACTTGCCTCCTATTCAAATCAGCTAATAAATTGAGCTATATAAAATTATAGCAATGTATCATTTTGGATTGACAATAATCTCTGATAATACTCAAGTGCCTTTTTATGTTCTCCTAATTCGACATATGCACAACCTACATTATTATACGATGTTGCAATATCAGGGCGGTTTTCACGCAACGCTTTTTTAGTTTTTTATATAAAGACATACTATTGATTGTTATATTGCTGATACAGTTTTAAATATTTTTCTGAATTTTTTTCATCTCCTAAATTAGCATAGGCCTTTGAAATACGACTATATATCTTTGCAAGCTGTGCATTATTTTTAGGTACTGTCTGCTCAAAAATTGAAGCTGCCTTAAGCATATAAGGCAATGCCTTGTCATAGTTTCTTAGGCACATATAAGTGGCACTTATATTATTATATAATAACGCGATTTCTGGATGATTTTTTGATAACTTTTTTTCTTGGATTGTCAAAGCTTTATTAAAATATTCCAATTGTTTTCTATAACATTTTAATTCACCATATATAACACCGATATGATGGAATGGTGCTGCACATTCTGTATGATTTTTAAGCAATTCATTATTCCATATCACAAGTGCCCTTTTTTTATATTCAAATACTTTATCATGCTTACCTAATTTACCGTATGCAGAACCTACATTATTTAAGGATTCCGCAATGTCTGGATGGTTTTTAGGCAAAACTTTTTCTCGTATCGTCAAGGCTTTTAAAAGATATTTAAGTGCTTCTTTTGGGTCACCCAATTCACAGTATGCATAGCCTATATTATTTAATGATGTTGCAATATCTGGATGATTTTCTGGCAATACCTTTTCTCGTATTGCTAAAGCTTTCAAACAATATTCACATTCTATTTCATAGCCTTTATCGCCACCTAATTTGCCATATGCACAACCCACATTATTTAGTGATGATGCAATATCCGGATGATTTTCTGGCAATTTCTCTTCACGTATTACCAGAGTCTTTAACATATAAAACAATGCATCTACATAGTATGCTAAGTTAAATAATACATATGATACACTACTAAGATAATTTGCAGTTTTTTCATCTTCACTTTTCATTAATAAATTCGCACTCTTTATGAATAAATCTTTGTACGGCTCTACCGCTTTTAAGTCGTTTTCACAATTATCTGCTAACTCTTGCATTGAATCACAAAAGTTTTTACACTTATCCTCAGTTATCTCCGGCTTAAGTTCATTTACAGTAACTTCCGAAACAATCGGATGAAGAGTTATTTTTGACACTTCACCGTTTATTCTCTTTATCCAACCGCCTTTTATAAGATTAGAAATTGTGCTGTCCTCACCCCATCCGTCATTTGATTCGGAATTTGGATAATTTTCTAAATCTATAAAGCTTTCAAATTCTGCGACCGGCATGCCTGATAATGGCAAAAGGCAAGCATTTACCATTATATACTTTTCTTTTTCAGTTAATGCAGTAAGATTAAACAACGCTCTGATATGCTCAAAAATAATGTCACTCTTTCCATTATCGTCTTTATTGTTATAAACCACAACATTTATTCCGCTGTTTATTCCGCTTTCCTTTAAAACTTTTATGTAATTGGAAAGTGTTTTCTTACCATAATCTTCAATTTTCGCTGTTTGATGTGCGACAAGGTCAACTGTTAAAGTGTGTCTGTACGCTGTTTCTATAAGCTCATCTACCTGTGCAATTCGTTCCTCTTTGTCCTTATCTTTTGGATTTATGGCAAAGAACATATGTCTTAACTCTTCTTTTGAAAATTCTTCTACATCAATTTTAGTTTTATCGTCATTCGGTAATGTTCTCGTCGTGAAAAGAATATGAATATGCAGCTTTTTAAGGTCTTTCATCACTTCTACATTTCTCTTATATTCATCTGAATCAGGTTCAACATTGTAGTTGTCAATAATTAGTAAAGTACTTTCATTATTCATCGTTGTTTGTGACAAAATGGCTAACCTAGTTCCATATCTAATATTTATATCTTTTTCGAAAGAATTGTCAGTTTGATTACAGTCGTCTGAAATTTTTGATCTGGCAATTTTCAATCCGGCAATTAAGGATTTTAAATCACCCGAATATATAGACAGCTGTATTGTTGTATAAGAACTCCTGTATTCTTCTGCATACTCTCTTGCTGTTTCCGACTTACCGATACCGCCGATACCATAAAGATATGCAATATGATAGTTTTCTAAATGCTGACGGATTTCTGACAATTTGTCCTTTCTGCTGATATAATAGTTGTTTGATGTTGTAACAGTAATGTTATTATCAATCAAATAGCCTTTCTCTTCCTCAGTGGCAATTTCAAGTGCCTGATCCAATGCTTTTATAAGTTCGTCTGTATTTGAATATCTTTCAGATTTCATTCTTACAACTGTGTGTTGGAATATTTCCTGTATCTTTTCACGCAGCTGTGGGGATGAATTTTCTAAAAGCCTTGTTTTAGTTAAATTGAATTTTTTCCCAAGTATAGTGTCCGACTTGATTGCATTTCTTTCCATAACCTTTTCAAAAAGGATATGACCGATAGCATAAATATCCGCACGCTCATCAACTTCTTGCAAATACTTGCCAGTAAACTCGTCAATTTCTGCTTTTGTAATTTCAGGTGCAGAAATTTTATTTGTACTTGCTATATAGTTACCGTTTTCAAGATCAGACTTTGATTTTACCGTATCAAAATCGAAAAGATTTATAATTTGATTTGTTTCTTTTAAAACATAAATATTGTCAGGCTTAATATCAAGATGTAAATATCCTTTTTTGTGATAAAAGCCGATGACTGTTGCAACAGATTTGCAGACTTCAAGCACATCAGTGATATTTTCAGGAACTACCTTATCATATGATGAACCAACAACCTTATTCATAATGACATAGAGTGTTGAATATGCTTCAACCATTGTTTCCGCATCACTGGTATAGTTGCCTGTTTCATCACTATTATGAAATTCAAGCTGAAGTTTATATGCCTCACATAATTTATGCTTGTAAAATTTAAAATGTTCGCAAAAACTGTTTGGCACTATCAGATTATTTTCTTTATCTCTGAAAATTCCAAGATTAATTGGGTAGAGTTCTTTAATAAGTACAATACGCTTATTTGTACAATTTTCTGCAAGATATACAACACAACTTGCACCTTTGCCTTTTGTGTCGAGAATTTTATATTCGGTACCGTTTAAAGTTATTGTTGTATTATTAGGCAAAATCTGTCTTTCCGTGGGTAAAACATACATAATAAATCCCCCTTTGATAAAATTATATAATACATTCACTAATATTTCAATTTAAATTTTAATTATTTTGTTAAAATATAGAATAGTAGGCATATCACCCCCTCTCTAAATCAAAATTAAATAGTTTTTAGTTCAAGCCGAACATACTCATAAGTCGATCTACTTTGTCGCCACTTTCAGGAGATTTTATCTTAGCCTCACTTTCATGAATGTCTTGCATCTCACAGGCATCTTCCACAAGATTTCCGTTTTCATCATATTTGAATACAGTTATTTGATTACCCGGAAACGAAGAAATTTTGTTTTGCAATTCAATATCAGCGATAAACGCATCATTGTCAGAAATAAACGCCAAATCTTTTTTGTTTCTGTAAGTAACCATAAGTTCAATGTATTGCTGATTAGAAGAGCGAGGCTCAAGTGAATTTCCGATATAATTAACTACTCCTGCAGAATTGAGAGCATTAAGCTGAGCGATTCTTTCCTTTGCAATTGTACTGTCCCCAATGCTTCCATTTTCAGCAAGTTTTGTAAGTTCATTCAGTACGCTTCTGTGTACAGTAATCTGTTTTTGAGCATCGTGTAATGGGCGTGCCTGTTCAATCATCATATTCACAAAATGTGTATTAAAAACTGCACTATAATCAATAAAGATTTCCCTTTTGTTTGCAAGTTCGGATAAAGTAATTGTATTTTTCATAGTAAAAACTCCTTTTATTAGTTGTTATCGGTGTTGGTATTGTCAAGATTAAACATTTTCAAATAATCTACCTTACCATGTGATTCTGCTCTTCTGTTTTTTGGCATACTGTTGACTTCATTTAAAAATCCATCGTCAGTAATTTTCATTACCGTTATTGTATTGCCCGAGTATGATTCTAACTCATTTTCCATCAAAATATCGTTGATTAAATCATTATCAAGCGTAATCACAAGAATTTTATTTTGTGATCTGTTATTGATGACAAATTCAAGAAATTGCTGATCCGCCAATTTCAGATTTCTGTTATTGCCTATGTATTTGAAAATTTTTTTCATTTCAAGTGCCTTAAGAATGTAAAGGGTTTCCTTTGACAACTCGTACTTATCATTTTCGGGCGTTCTTGAAATTCTGATTAATTCATTGATTACTGCACTATGCAAAAGCAGATGCTTATGTATTTGTTCTACTTTTAAAGCGTTTCGTTTGAGTAAGGGAATAAATCCTGAACTCAATATAGCGCAGGTATCAAAAATGACATCATCATAGTTTTTCAATATTTCCTGCAATTCTAAATTGATATTAGATGTATTCATACTATTGCCTCCTTAAATTTTATTGGCAAGCATATTTTACCTTAAGTATCC
>ULWS01018667.1_pt1 | contig 9790 bp, 4 predicted proteins | sample 1960591 | NCBI WGS metagenome assembly ULWS01 (sample SAMEA4835818, study PRJEB28245) | human gut metagenome | biome: gut microbiome; material: fecal sample | place: Denmark | collected 2008
AGTAATCATGCAGTTCGCTTCAACAATGAGATTACCTTCTTTATCTTTGTAATCTTCTGCTGCATAACGTCCGCTGATACGATCCTCTAACGATTCGATTGTTTCTTTTCCATCCATGATAGCTTCTACATACATGCTTGGAATCTTGTTTGTTCCTTCGCAGCAATCCTGTTCACGAATAATCAGTTCCTGAGATACATCTACAAGACGTCTTGTCAGATAACCGGAATCGGCTGTACGAAGGGCTGTATCGGAAAGTCCCTTTCTGGCACCATGTGCAGAAATGAAATACTCCAGTACGTCAAGACCTTCACGGAAGTTGGACTTGATAGGAAGTTCGATAGTACGTCCGGATGTATCGGCCATCAGTCCACGCATACCGGCAAGCTGTTTAATCTGCTGGTTAGAACCACGGGCACCGGAGTCAGCCATCATGAAGATGTTGTTGTACTTATCAAGACCACTGATCAGTTTATCTGTAAGTTCGTTATCGGCAGCGAACCATGTCTGTACTACTGCTTTATAACGTTCTTCTTCTGTCATGAAACCACGGCGGTACTGTTTTGTAATGTACTCAACCTGTTTCTGAGCTGCTGCAAGGATTTCTGGTTTTTCTTTTGGTACGGTCATATCGGAAATAGATACACTTAACGCACCAATTGTAGAATACTTATATCCAAGAGCTTTGATATTATCAAGAACCTCGGCAGTCTTAGTTGTACCATGTACGCTGATACAACGGTCAAGGATCTGTTTTAACTGTTTCTTACCACACTGAAAATCAACTTCTAACTTTAAGAAGTTATCTGGATCAGAACGGTCAACAAAACCTAAATCCTGAAGGATGATTTCGTTGAAAAGAAGACGTCCCATTGTACAATCTATAATACGGCTTCCCATTGTTCCGTCTGGTCTCATACCTCTTCTCTTTACTTTGATTCTGGAATGAAGTGTGATTACCTTGTTCTCGTAAGCAAGATATGCTTCATTTTCAGACTTAAAACATTTACCTTCACCCTTAGCTCCTTCTTTTTCCATAGTCAGGTAGTAAATACCAAGGACCATATCCTGAGAAGGAACGGCTACTGGAGCACCATCAGATGGTTTCAGTAAGTTGTTTGGAGAAAGTAAGAGGAAACGGCACTCAGCCTGTGCTTCCTGGGAAAGTGGCAGATGGACAGCCATCTGGTCACCATCAAAGTCGGCATTAAACGCTGTACATACTAATGGATGTAACTTAATCGCTTTACCTTCTACTAATGTTGGCTCGAATGCCTGAATACCAAGACGATGCAAGGTAGGAGCACGGTTTAACATAACCGGATGTTCTTTGATAACATCTTCGAGTACATCCCAAACTTCTGGCTGTAACTTTTCTACCATCTTCTTGGCAGACTTAATATTATGAGCAAGACCGTTTGCTACAAGTTCTTTCATAACAAATGGTTTGAAAAGCTCGATAGCCATCTCTTTTGGAAGACCACACTGATAAATCTTTAATTCTGGTCCTACTACGATTACGGAACGTCCTGAGTAGTCAACACGCTTACCAAGAAGGTTCTGACGGAAACGTCCCTGTTTACCCTTTAACATATCGGAAAGGGATTTTAATGCTCTGTTTCCAGGACCAGTTACTGGACGTCCACGACGGCCATTATCGATTAACGCATCAACAGCTTCCTGAAGCATACGCTTTTCGTTACGGATAATAATGTCTGGCGCACCAAGCTCTAACAGTCTCTTAAGACGGTTATTACGGTTGATGATTCTTCTATATAAATCATTTAAATCGGAGGTTGCAAAACGTCCACCATCTAACTGAACCATTGGACGGATATCCGGAGGGATAACCGGAACAGCGTCAAGAACCATCCATTCTGGACGGTTTCCTGACAGACGGAAAGCTTCTACAACTTCTAATCGTTTAATATTTCTTGCTTTCTTCTGACCGCTGGCATTCTTAAGACTCTTCTTAAGTTCTTCTGCTTCAGCCTCTAAGTCGATCTCTGCAAGAAGTTCTTTGATTGCCTCAGCACCCATTCCTACACGGAAGTTTCCAAGACCTTCATCAGAATTCCTATATTCTTCTGTTACACGACGGTACTCAGCATCAGAGATAACGTCCTTCTTGCTTAAGTTTGTTGTTCCTGGGTCAAGAACTACAAAGGAAGCAAAGTATAATACTTTTTCCAGTGCTTTTGGAGACATATCAAGGATTAATCCCATACGGCTAGGGATTCCCTTGAAGTACCAGATATGGGATACTGGAGCTGCGAGTTCGATGTGTCCCATTCTTTCTCTTCTTACACTTGCCTTTGTAACTTCAACACCACATTTATCACAGACAACGCCTTTATAGCGAATCTTTTTATATTTACCACAGTGACATTCCCAGTCCTTGCTTGGTCCGAAAATTCTTTCACAGAACAGACCATCTTTTTCCGGCTTTAAAGTACGGTAGTTAATGGTTTCCGGCTTTTTTACCTCACCATGAGACCACTGACGAATCAGTTCCGGAGACGCAAGTCCGATTTTAATGGCGTCAAAATTAACCGGCTGTTCAACTGTTTGGTTATTCATATCAGACATAGGTTACTCCTTCCAAACTATCTTACAAATCAGAATCGCCAAAAGGCATTTCTGTAAACTCTGGCTGTGCATCAGCCTGTCCAGCTTCTTCTTCCAGAGTACTTTCTTTGTAGCCATACTCTCCAAGATTGCTCTCGTCCTTATAATTGTTATCATCCGGACTGCTCTCAATCACTGAAGTAAGGGATTCATTAATTGTTTCGCTGCCTTCCTGAAGCTCAATTTCTGTCATATCTTCTTTTAAGACACGAACATCAAGAGCGAGGGACTGGAATTCCTTAAGAAGTACCTTGAAGGATTCCGGAATACCTGGTTCAGGAATATTCTCTCCTTTGATGATTGCTTCGTATGTCTTCACACGACCAACTACATCATCAGACTTCACAGTTAAGATTTCCTGAAGAGTATAGGAAGCACCATAAGCCTCAAGAGCCCAAACCTCCATCTCTCCGAAACGCTGTCCACCGAACTGAGCTTTACCACCCAGAGGCTGCTGTGTTACTAATGAGTAAGGACCTGTAGAACGTGCATGAATCTTATCATCTACTAAGTGATGCAGCTTCAGATAATGCATGAATCCGATGGAAACTGGTGAATCGAATTCCTGTCCTGTACGTCCATCACGAAGCTGAACCTTACCTGTACGGTCGATTGGAACACCCTTCCATTCTTCTCTGTGGTCACGGTTATCCCAAAGATACTTCATAATATCATCGTTAACCTTGTCACCCCAGCGTTCTTCGAATTCTTCCCATGTCTTGTTCGCATAGTCATTCGCCATCTCAAGAGTATCCATGATATCGTTCTCATCTGCACCGTTAAATACTGGTGTTGCTACATTAAATCCAAGCACCTTAGATGCGAGACTTAAATGAAGCTCTAAGACCTGTCCGATATTCATTCGGGAAGGTACACCTAATGGGTTCAGTACGATATCGAGTGGACGGCCATTAGGAAGGAATGGCATATCCTCTACTGGAAGTACACGGGAAACTACACCCTTGTTACCATGACGGCCAGCCATCTTATCACCAACAGAAATCTTACGTTTCTGTGCAATGTAAACACGAACAGACTTGTTAACTGTTGGAGGCAGCTCATCACCATTCTCCCTTGTAAATACCTTTGTATCCATAACAACACCGTAAGCGCCGTGTGGAACACGAAGGGAAGTATCACGAACTTCTCTTGCCTTTTCACCGAAAATAGCACGAAGAAGTCTTTCTTCAGCAGTAAGTTCTGTCTCTCCCTTAGGAGTCACTTTACCTACCAGAATATCTCCGGCATGAACTTCTGCACCGATACGGATGATACCATTCTCATCCAGATCTTTTAATACATCTTCACTAAGACCAGCAAGATCTCTTGTAATCTCTTCCTGTCCAAGCTTTGTATCTCTTGCCTCTGCTTCATATTCTTCAATATGAACAGATGTATATACGTCATTCTGTACAAGACGCTCACTTAAAAGTACGGCATCCTCATAGTTATAACCTTCCCAGGTCATAAATCCGATTAATGGGTTCTTACCAAGAGCCATCTCGCCGCCGCATGTGGAAGCACCATCTGCAAGAATATCTCCTGCTTCAACATGGTCACCCTTATTTACGATAGGTCTCTGGTTCATACAGTTACCCTGGTTGCTTCGGGAGAACTTAATTACGTGGTAAGTATCACGGATTCCGTCTTCTCGTTTTACGATAATCTCTTTACTTGTTGAGTACTCAACTGTACCTGCATGATGTGCAATAATACATACACCTGAGTCGCGGGCAGCCTTAGCTTCCATACCAGTACCAACAACTGGAACTTCTGTCTTTAACAGTGGTACAGCCTGACGCTGCATGTTGGATCCCATCAGAGCACGGTTCGCATCATCGTTCTCAAGGAAAGGAATCATAGATGTAGCTACGGAGAATACCATCTTAGGAGATACGTCCATTAAGTCAATTCTTGACTTTCTAAATTCGGATGTTTCCTCTCTGTAACGACCGGAAACATTAGTGTGAATGAAGTGACCTTCTTCATCTAATGGTTCGTTCGCCTGCGCTACTGTGTAGTTATCTTCTTCATCAGCAGTAAGGTATACAACATCATCTGTTACAACTGGGTTCTGTGGGTCACTCTTATCTACCTTACGGTATGGAGCCTCAACAAAACCATATTCATTAATTCTTGCGTAAGTTGCAAGAGAGTTAATCAGACCGATGTTAGGACCCTCGGGAGTCTCTACAGGACACATTCTTCCGTAGTGGGAATAGTGTACATCTCGAACCTCGAATCCGGCACGATCTCTGGAAAGACCTCCAGGACCTAATGCGGAAAGACGTCTCTTATGAGTAAGCTCAGATAATGGGTTATGCTGATCCATGAACTGAGATAACTGAGAACTTCCAAAGAATTCCTTAACAGCAGCAGTAACTGGTTTAATGTTAATTAATGTCTGTGGGGAAATGGACTCAATGTCCTGTGTTGTCATACGTTCTCTGACAACTCTCTCCAGACGGGATAAACCAATTCTGTACTGGTTCTGTAATAACTCACCAACGGCACGGATACGACGGTTACCTAAGTGGTCGATATCATCATCGTTACCAACACCATACTCAAGATGGATATTGTAGTTAATAGAAGCTAAAATATCTTCTCTTGTAATGTGCTTTGGAATCAGCTCAGTGATATTCTTGCGAATCTGTGCTTTAATTTCATCTATATCATCATATTCTTCTAAGATTTTTTCAAGGGCTGGATAGTATACTAATTCAGTAACGCCAACTTCCTCTGGGTCAACATCAACAAAGCTTGTGATATCTACCATCATACTGGAAAGGACTTTTACTTCTTTCTCTTCTGTCTCAACGTAAACATAAGGAACTGCTGCGTTCTGAATAGCGTCAGCCTGTTCTTTTGTAAGTCTTACACCTGCTTCAAAAAGGATTTCTCCTGTGGAAGGATCAAGTACATCCTGTGCCAGTCTGTGTCCTGCAATACGATTGCGGAACATTAACTTCTTATTAAATTTATAACGTCCTACTTTTGCAAGGTCATAACGTCTTGCATCGAAGAACATACTGTTAATCAGGCTCTCTGCACTGTCAACTGATAAAGGTTCACCTGGGCGGATCTTCTCGTATAACTTCTTAAGACCTTCCTGGTAGTTTGTTGCTGTATCCTTTTCGAGAGTTTTTAAAATCTTAGGCTCTTCTCCGAATAATTCCTTAATTTCAGCATTGGTTCCAATGCCAAGAGCTCTGATAAGTACAGTAACAGGAACCTTTCTTGTACGGTCAACACGAACATAGAATACATCGTTGGAGTCTGTCTCGTATTCCAGCCATGCACCACGGTTAGGAATTACTGTACAAGAATATAACTTCTTACCAATCTTGTCGTGGCTGATCGCATAGTAAATACCTGGAGAACGAACTAACTGACTGACGATAACACGTTCCGCACCATTAATTACGAAAGTACCTGTTTCCGTCATCAATGGCAGGTCGCCCATAAAAATGTCGTGTTGTTTAAAATCATCTGTTTCCTTATTATGGAGACGAACTTTCACTTTTAAAGGAGCTGCATATGTTGCATCACGTTCTTTACACTCCTCGATTGAATACTTTCTATCCTCTCTGCAAAGCTGAAAGTCCACAAACTCCAGGCTGAGCTGTCCACTGTAATCCGTGATAGGCGAAATGTCCTCAAAAACCTCTTTTAATCCATCTGTAAGGAACCATTTGTAGGAATCTTTCTGGACTTCTATAAGATTCGGCATATCGAGAACATCTTTTTGTCTGGCATAGCTCATTCTGATGTTTTTGCTTCCCGGAATTCGCGTTGGACGCAGTCTATTCTTTTCCATCGATGTTTTCACCCCTTGAATAATCATAATGTTAAATCTTCTGGTTACTTTCCAATAGGCATACAGACCCATTGTGAATCAGTTTATTATCATAGCACATCTGTCAAGCCATGTCAACTAATTTTTTTCTCTTATTCTTGATTTTTTCCAGTTTTTTCACTTGTTAAACATGGGAGTAAAATTTCTTCCATATAATATGTATAAAATAGCGGCGAAAAAAGGGAGAAATTCGGCAACTTTTTTGATTTGACAAAATGGATAAGTGATTACTATTTGATTCATTAGGGGGAAACAAACGAAAATAAAAAGAATAGACCATCGCAACTGTAATGTGAGAGCAAGTAAAAATGCCGAACAGGCATTTTCTACGCAGTGATATCTTTACAGTTGCGATGGTCTATTCTTTTTATTTTCGTCTGTTTCCTCTCAAAGAATCAAATAGTTATTTAACAAATTCCTTTACAGAAGCATATACGCCCTTGCCATCTAAGCCATATTTCTCAATAAGCTTAACTGCTGGGCCAGATTCTCCGTAAACATCGTTCACACCAATTCTCTTAACTGGTACTGGATATTTCTCGGAAAGTACTTCACATACTGCTCCGCCAAGTCCACCAATTACGGAATGTTCTTCTACTGTAACAACCTTACCTGTCTCTTTCGCTGCTTCTACAAGAAGATCTGAATCGATAGGTTTGATTGTGTGGATATTGATTACTTTAGCTTCGATTCCATCTTCAGCGAGCATATCTGCTGCTTCTAATGCGGAGCTTACGCAAAGACCAGTTGCTACGATTGTAACATCTTTTCCTTCTCTTAATACAACACCTTTGCCGATTTCAAATTTATAATCATCATTATCGTTAATTACAGGTACTGCAAGACGTCCAAATCTTAAGTATACAGGTCCGTCTAATTCATAAGCGGCACGTACTGCTGCTTTTGCTTCTACATCATCAGAAGGGTTGATGATTGTCATACCTGGGATAGTACGCATTAATGCGATATCTTCGTTACACTGATGTGTTGCTCCGTCTTCACCAACGGAAATACCTGCATGAGTAGCACCGATTTTTACATTAAGATGTGGATATCCAACAGAGTTACGAATCTGCTCAAATGCACGTCCTGCTGCGAACATTGCAAATGTACTTGCGAAAGGAACCATTCCTGTTGTTGCGATTCCGGCTACGATTCCAATCATATCGCATTCAGCGATACCACAGTCGATGTGACGTTCTGGGAAAACTTTTTTAAACATTCCAGTCTTAGTAGCTGCTGCAAGGTCAGCATCTAAAACTACAAGATTCTCATGTTCTTTTCCTAATTCAATTAACGCATTTCCATAGCTTTCTCTGGTAGCGATTTTCTTTACTTCTGACATAATGCTTCCTCCACTTTCTTTAAGTCTTCCATAGCTACAGCATACTGTTCATCATTAGGTGCAGTACCATGCCAGGATGCCTGATTCTCCATGAAGGAAACACCTTTACCTTTTACAGTCTTCATAACGATTGCTACTGGCATTCCTTTTACTTCTCTTGCTTCTTTAAATGCTGCATCTAACTGGTCGAAATCGTTACCATCTGCTACATTAATTACATGGAAGTTAAATGCTTCAAACTTCTTGTCGATTGGGTATGGAGAACATACATCTTCAATCTTACCATCAATCTGTAATCCGTTGTTATCTACGATTACTACTAAGTTGTCAAGCTTTCTTGCTCCTGCGAACATTGCAGCTTCCCAAACCTGTCCTTCCTGAATCTCACCATCTCCAAGAAGTGTGTAAACACGATAGGATTTATTTCTTAACTTAGCAGAAAGAGCCATACCTACTGCAGCGGAGATTCCCTGTCCAAGAGAACCTGATGACATATCAAGTCCTGGAGTGTGCTGCATACATGGATGTCCCTGAAGGTGGGAACCGATATGTCTTAATGTAACTAAGTCTTCTACTGGGAAATATCCCTTGTGAGCTAATGTTGCATATAATCCAGGTGCTGTGTGACCTTTGGATAATACGAAACGGTCTCTGTCCGGATCCTGAGGATTCTTAGGATCTACATTCATTTCCTCAAAATATAAATATGTAAAAAGATCTGCTGCGGATAAAGAACCGCCTGGATGTCCAGCTTTTGCTGCATGAACGCCTGTGACAATTCCTTTTCTCACTTCATTTGCCATCTTCTGAAGTTCTAATTTGTTCATGGTTTCCTCCTTATTGCCCAATATAATCCCAGAATCTGTTGTACTTCACTTTGCAATGAAGATTCTGAAATCACATCTATATCCTATTCACCAAATACTGCGATATAATCTTTTTTAAACTTCTCAATTCCAGCATCAGTTAAAGGATGTTTGGTCATCTGTTCAATTACTTTATATGGAACTGTTGCAATATCAGCTCCTGCCAAAGCACAGTCTGTTACATGAATTGGATTACGGACACTCGCTGCGATAATCTCTGTATCCAGACCTGCGACAGCAAAAATCTCTGCGATATCACGAATAAGATCAACACCTCTTACACTGATATCATCTAGTCTGCCTAAGAAAGGAGATACATATGTTGCTCCCGCTCTTGCGGCAAGTAATGCCTGATTTGCAGTAAAGATTAATGTAAGATTGGTCTTAATTCCTTCCTGGGAAAGAACTTTACAAGCCTTTAATCCTTCTACGGTCATAGGAATCTTTACAACCATGTTTGGATGGATTGCTGCGATTTCACGGCCTTCCTTAATCATTCCTTCTGCGTCTGTTGTTGTCGCTTTTACTTCACCACTGATCGGGCCATCTACGATAGAAGCGATTTCTTTGATGACTTCATTAAAATCTCTTCCCTCCTTGGCAATCAGAGATGGATTTGTTGTAACCCCGCAAATAACCCCCATGTCATTCGCTTTCTTGATATCCTCTACATTCGCAGTATCAATAAAAAACTTCATTATCTTCTCCTCCGTTTTTCACTCTAAGAATAAAGTAGGTTAACACACTGCTATTATACAAAGACTTCTGCAATCTGTCAATTGGTTTTGTGGGAGAATTCCCTTGCTTGTGGGATTTATTTCGTTTTTGGTTGGAGGAGACAAAAACCAGGAGCTGGATAGTTCAAATATATGACTTTCGTCGCGGCGCTTTGAATGCTCGCTCCCAAATCTCCCTCCTTGATTTGGTTTTCCAGTGATTTTAACTGCTTCTTACAAAAGTAGGTTAGGAACGTACTTATCGGAACCATCCACAGTCAGAAAATAAAAAAGACTTATCATCATATTTGTGGCCTCGGAGCAAGGTTTGGATACGAGCGCATAAGCGAGCATTCAAACCGCCGCGACTAAAGTC
>ULWS01004738.1_pt1 | contig 9778 bp, 18 predicted proteins | sample 1960591 | NCBI WGS metagenome assembly ULWS01 (sample SAMEA4835818, study PRJEB28245) | human gut metagenome | biome: gut microbiome; material: fecal sample | place: Denmark | collected 2008
TCTTCTCACTACTCGAGCAGGAAGAGAAGGAGAATGGTTATGTCGATTTCATAACCTTGTCGTCATCATTGATGTTCTCGATGAAGTACAAGCTGTCAATCGACGAGATGCGCAAGGAGACACTCTACAACAATGTGCGCAAGGCCGGATATGCCGAATGCCAGGATTATCTCGCCGGCCTGGAGATTGTCTCGTGTGACTACCGCGAACTTTTCGAGCGTTTCAAGGATACTCCCGGGGTCGTGTTCCTGGTGGACCCGCCGTATCTCTCCACGGAGGTCGGTACTTACCACATGCATTGGCGGCTTGCGGATTATCTTGATGTGCTTTCCGTGCTTCCAGGCCAGGATTTTGTTTACTTCACCTCGGAGAAGTCAAGCCTCGTGGAGCTGTGCGAATGGATGGGACGCAATCCTTCACTCGGCAATCCTTTCGTCCGTTGCCGGCGAAAGGAATTCAACGCGACGATGAATCACAACGCCCACTACACAGACATAATGCTGTACACTCCTCCTGCCAATTCTCCGGACAACGCCGCCTGAGGCCGTTTTAAGCCCCCCAGGACGCAACTGGAGCCGTCAACCAATCAGATTGACGGCTCCAGTTGTTTATGCGCCACAAAGCGCGTTTATCGTCATTGCCCCAGCCTCCGGAAACCGACGCAGGTGTAGGTCTCGATGTTCTCCACGATTTCCTCGTGGTTGTGGTTGGTGGTGGAACTGTCGATGTCAAGCTCCAAGAAGGTCTTCCCGGACATCCCGGCAAGCAGCTCGTGTATCTTGTCGAGCAGCCGGAAATGGCCGATGTCGGATTCCTGGTCCACCCAGTCTGTGACCACATGTAGGTTTATCAGCGGTTCGGCGCGGTATTCCACGCCGGGCACTATGGCGTTCCATTTGAACGGCACGAACTCGATGAACACCGCCGGACGTTCCCAGGGTGTCTCCTGCTCGATGAACTCGACATTGTGGTTCCACAGGTCGATGTGCCTTATGGCCCGGTCTTTCTCTATGCAATCGGCATCTATCATATCTTCTGTCATTGCATCGAAATAAACACCATCGACATCTATGCACAGTGCCTCGAGTCGGGATTTAAGTTTACGGTATAATTCCTCTCTCATTTCAATTTATTTTTAGCTTCAAAGTATAACTTGGTAAGTTTGGAATTGCCGCCCAAACGGAATATATCCTTTTTCATTATTTCTGACACGTCATTTTTCCAATAATTTGAGAAAGCTTCTTCTGAGATCGCCTGCGCAAAGTCCCACAGAACATCTTCATTGTGGCGTCTGCGACTTTTCGCTCGTTCAGTGACCCAGTTTTTCCATTCCTTGAATGAGGTCGGAATTTTTATTGTCAGGGTTTTCATTTGATGTTGAAGTCTATATTGTTGACGTATTCGGTGAGGTTGTCCTCGATTATCCGGCGGACAGCGGCCTCCACCTCCGGGGCGTTCCCCAGGAACCGGCGCTGCGGTATCCTGATTTTGCTCCCGGGCTTCTTGAGCGCCATCGCTTTCCAGAACAGGGCCTCGTCCGTGAGTTGACGGTTGCGCTTGTCATTCCGCAGGGAACCGTCCTTCTTGCGGCCGAATGCCCCGGTGGCCAGGCGGTATTTCCACCAGAAGAACCTCTTCATCCTCTGGGTCACCACTATCTCGCCCCCCTCGTTGTGGATGGCTGCCGCTGGATGGTCGGAGACGAACACCACACTGTTCTCGCGGACCTCGCTGCGGATGCTTTTTTTCAGGTCTCCGGTGTCGACGAGGATGTGGCCGCCGGGACGCGTGGGGCTTGTGCGCCTCTGCCACGCCTGTGAGAAGAAGGCCTGCCGCTCGAAGTTCCGGTCGAACTCATCCTTGACATCGACCGCTATGTCCTTGAGTATGCGGCGGAACACTTCACGAATCTGCATGCTTATGTCTGTCATGTCGTTTCTGTTTTGTCTGATTCGTCATCGAGTATGTCGAACAGGCTTGGCGCGTCAGACGCCACGACCGGGCCCTCAGGCCCCGCCGTGGCGTTCATGATGTTGTAGAAGGTGCGTTCGCTGATCCAGTAGGCCGGATATATGTACCTGCGCCAAATCTCGCGGTTGCTCAGCCCGCTGCGGGCGTAGCGGTCATATATCCGGTTTATCTCCTCGACGCGCTTCCTGTATGACATTCCGCGCTTTTCCGCCATCGTGCGTCAGATGATTCTTGGTGGATCCTTGTGTCTTGGTTTGTACGGCCTGATGTCGAGGGTCATCTCGCAGCTCACGGTCACACGGCCGCTACCCTCGCACTGGAGGCACACATGGGTCTCCCCGGGCTCGTCCCCGGGCACCGCGCCGGTGCCGTGGCAATGGCGGCACAGCGCGATTTTCGGTGGTCTTGTTATCTCTCTGATCATGGTGTCGTGTTTTTTTCAGTTTACGTCTGTCATTCCCAGCGGTATCGGCCGCCAGGCGCCTTCGTCGTCCTTGTACTGGGCGCGGATGAACTTCTTGCTGACGGTGGGCTGGTAGGAGGCCTCTATGATGCGGACTCCCTCAAGGAACCGCTCGTCGCCGCTCTCCTCCGCCATCTTGCGCAGCTGCAGCACCCGGCTGGCCTTGATGTTGCCCTGGCTGTCGCGGCTGAGTAGGCGCAGCACGGCGTTGACCAGGGCCTTGGTGGCGTCATCCCTGGCCTGGCTCTCGATGTAGCCCTTGACCATCGCTATGCCGTCCTCTACGGTGTCGCGGTAACCGTCCAGCGTGTTCACCCCCAGGATGAGCCTGAATGTGCCGTCGGAGTTGGTGAACGTGTGGCTGAACTGGCTGTCGGTCCTCACGCCTGTTATCTCCGCCTTCATGGCCAGGATGGTCTTGAAGTTGCCGAACACGGTCTCCTTGACCTGCCTCAGCATGTCGCTCACCTCGCGGAGCTGGGGGATGGTGGTCGCCACCTCCTCGTCGACCATCTCCGCGTACTGGCGCAGCTGCTCCTTGCGTTGCTGCTCCCGGCGCTTCTTCTCACGCTCGGCCTTGAAGGCCTCGTACTCTTCCCGCTCCAAGGCGGTCATTTCTACCTGTTCCATATCGTCTCTTTGTTTTTATGGTTTGTGTCGTATGTCGTTTGTGTCATTGGCGCTCATGCCTGTCCGACCGGACTGACCCTGACGGTCATTGTCCCGGCTGGTTGTTGCGGGGCCTCCTGCCGTCCGGGCTGTCCCCGGAACCCTCCCTTTCGCCCTATCGCGCGGAGTCTGGCCCGGAGCCCGGGATGTTCGTTGTCGGTGATGCGGCGGAACTCTTTGCCCGCGATTCTCGGGTCGCGGCACAGGGCGTTGACGCGTTCCCAGTCCGAGGTGTCGACCCCCATGCGCTGCATCAGGTGGAGTGTCGCGCTGCGCTCCTTGCGGAGCTTCTCCCGGCCTCCGGTTCCGCGCTCCAGGTCGGCGCAGCATCGGTCGTATTCCGCCCGGGTCATCTCCCTCAGGCTCTCGGTGCGGCCATCCGTGTACTGAAGCACGAGGCTGCGCTTGACCTCGTCACGGTCTCCGATGGGGTTCATCTCCCGTATCGCGGTGTAGAACCGACCGAAGTTACTCACCTGCTGCTTCATTGTCTTTGGTCTGTTCCTGTTTGTATTGAAGCATTGCCATCAGAGTCTCCTCAGGGAGGTGCTTTGCCACTCCTAAGAAATATGTGCCCACATAATCTGCGATTGCCCGTTCAGAGGCAAGCTCAAGATGAGCCTCGATGAATTGGGCTTTTTCGGTTCGTCCTAACTGACGAAAGACCTGATTGATGTTTTGTGCCATTTTATTTATTGTTTATTCGGGTTGTTTTTGAATAAGCTTGATCCACTCTCTCTTTACCGGGAGTTTCAGGAGTTGTCCCGTCTCAATGAAGTACACCATATGGGTGCCATAGTCCCTGATGGCCGCCACATAGCCCCTGTCTCCGCCTGTCACTTCGACAATGTCGCCGATTTCAATCTTGTCTTCCATATCAGTTGGTGTTATTCGGTTTCCAATCTATCGTCACCAAGGCTATGACTTCGCCGGACCCCTCACAGTCGGGACACATCGTCTCCCAAGGCTGATGCTTTGTGGGTGGGAAGTATCCTCTGCCGTGGCAATAAGGACAGGTCATTGGCCGGGAGCTGAATCCCTCCTTGCGAATGCGTCCCTCCGGCTCAAGCATTATTATTTCACTTTTCTTACTCATTATCCGAGATTGTTTGAGGTCCTTAAAATGCCTTCTTCCCACACCACATAATAGCTGCCGGGGTCTTCGGTGAATCGTCCTTGGCAAAATGCCTTATAACCTACCACCCGGACTTTGATTCCGGCTATGTAGCGGAGGCGCACGGCGGCTTTGCCCATTGGCTGACCTTTGTGTTCCTGCGAGATGAAGATGAAACTCTTTGCCGGGAAACGGTCTATCAGCTGCTTTGCTTGGTCGTATGTCCACCCTGCCACCTGAAAGCTGTCCACAATCACAAAATGAGGACTCTTGGGTTTGGCAAGTCGCTCTATAAGCTCATCATAGGTATCGCTCGTTGCAACCCGGAACCGACCTTGCACATCGCCCATCTTGAATCGCTCGACACGCTCCTTGAAAGATTGGCTCACACCTTCCTCGAAGGAACAGTAGAGTGTCATTCCGTAGTTGCAGAGTTCCTTGGCGAGCTGCATCACAAAGCTACTCTTGCCGGATGCGGACGCGCCGCTGATGAACCATGCCTCGTTGGTGGTCGGGAAACCAAATGGTCGGCTCCACCTCTCACCCCACGGCAAGGTTTTATAGGTCTTGGCAAGAACCTCTTTCGGACTATATGCTCGCTTGGCCATCGTTACTTCTTCTCTTGAGTCTTTTTCAGTTCCGCAATAAGCAAATCTGCCTCTGCTACAGCGTCCTTAACATCATCCTCTCTTGATGTCAAGAGTTTTCTGCGTTCCATATAGACAGCAAACGCTATCTCATATCGACGCTGTTCCCAATCGGGTTCAGCATCCTGCGCCTTGCGCATCATTCGATTGATACTGATCACCGAATTCATATATTGTTGTTCAAGCACTGTCATATTTTTTTACGTTTTGAGGTTTTATGGGGGAACTTATAGCACCATCCCATGATTTTTCCTAACTTGATACCTTCAGGCAAAAGTCCGAAGGTGTTGACCTTTACGATGCCCAACTTGGGGCATACGCGACCTAAATGAAGGTCGATGTATTTGCCGTCCTGAAAGACCACGCGAATCTCTCTCCGCTTGTTCGCTTTTGTCAACTCTGACGGATCTTTAAGTATTCTCCGGCTACCGTCCGCAAACGTGACTTTTATTTTGAAATCCATTATTGCCTTTTGAGTTTTTCGATTTCGGTATATACTCGGCGCAGACCTCCGCCGCTTCTCCGGGCAATTTCCCCGGCATCGGCACCTTCCGGCGCATTGAGCTTGGCAACGATCCGCGCCTGTTCGATGAGGAACTTGGTGCGCTCTTTGTTGTCGTCCGGCGTAACCTTGCTGTAGCGATCACCATAGCGACTGAGCATCTCGGTGTAGCCGACCTTCTTGCACTCGATGGAGCGGTTGATTTTCTCCTTGAGACCGTCTGCTCCCATCATGTACCATGCGCAGCATCTCTCGGTGGCGTTCCACAATGCCTTGAGTTCGAGAAAGGCTTCATACTGAAGGTCTCCGGCCTCGTCAAGAATGATGAGGGGACAGTCGATGGAGCCAAGGTAGTAAACGAGGTCTTCATACACATCCGAGTACCGGCCTTTGCTATCGACACCGAACTCGGCGGCAATTTTGCGCACGAGCTTGAGCTTGGTCTTCACCTGTGAGCAGTCGATGTATATGGCGTTGGGGTGGGTCTTGACATAGTGCCGGGCCGTGAAGGTCTTGCCGATATTGGGCAGGTCACAGAGGATTGCGCTGATGCCGCTCGACTGACAGGCCTCCAACTGCGCCGTGATGAACATGAAGGTCGGAGTCTTGGCGACCTTCCATTCGATTTCACCCCGGAGGCTTACTCCGAGCTTACGGGCGATACTTATCCAGTTGGCATCACTCAGAACACGGTCGGTCTGCCCGTTTTTGACCGCGCTGTAAACCGAGGTAGTGATGCCGAGGGAAGCGGCGTGTTTCGCGTCACTCGGATAGTTGGCGCGGTTCGCCTTGATTGCGGCGAGGATTTTGTTTTTGACGTCTGTTGTAATCATATTCTAACAGTGTTATAATTTCGTTCTATAAGTCTTGCAAGGCTCGTGCGGCGTAGTCTTCACTGAGGCCGTATTCTTGCGTTTCTCGCGTTTCCGCCTCCGGGACGACAACTTCTTCCACCTCGATTGTCTGAGGCCGTGTCTCGCGCTCTATTACGCCCACACGCCCGATGGCGTTGTCTTCGACATATTTGTTGAAGTGGCTGATCTTTTTTCGCTGCTCTGTGAAGATTCTCTCGTCCTCCTCGGTCTGCTCGGCACGGGCGGTGTTGTAAGTACCGAGGTTCTCAAGACGGTCGATATACATATCGCCTTGGTAGATGAACATATCGGTGATCTTGCCCTCCTCGTCAGTGAGGTAGTAGGCCTCGACCTTGTAGTCATTGGGGGCGAGCAGCTCGATGACCTCGGTCTTGCTCAGCCACCAATCTGCTCCGGCCACCCGGCAGTATGAGTTTCGCCGGATTGTGGTGCCGACTCTTTCGCCGACATATCGGGCTATGGTCGCTTTGTCGAGGGGTTGGAGTGTCGGGTTGATGTTGGCTACAAGTACGTCCCACCTTGTCATGCCCTTGTACTTTTTCTGATTGGGATGCAGGGCATGGTTGTATTCGTAGATGTCGTGCATATCGTCAGCGATCAACTCATCCCAAGTGTAGTATTCCTTCTCGACGTAGGTGTTGTTGAACTCATCGAATACCTTGTTGCTTTCGGTTCGGTACTGTCTGCTCTTGGCGAAGAACCTGCCGATTCCTACATGGTTGCGATGCTCTATGCTGCGCTTTTTCGCACCGTTGAACTGTTCGGCGTGTTTCTCCTGCGAGTTCATCGGGGCGCAGAACCTTACGAATGGGAACATGACACCTGCCCGGAGGAAGGAGTCTCGCCATTGGCTCATGAGGTGGTTCTCGACCTCGACCTCGGCAGGGCAACCCCAGCCTTGACGGTCGAGCAGTCGGAACATATTGCGAAACATATCCACCACGAGATCGACGTTCTTAGCGCGGTTGTAGGCGTAGCCGATACAGCTGCCGCTTGTAACATCGTAGGCGTAATATGCTTTCGGGCGAATCCGGGTGTCCTTGAGCTTGCGCGGAAGGTCGCGGTCATCGAATGACACCTTCGACAGAGAAAACTCGCCGTGATGACGGTGCATATGCGGTGCCAGCTCATGTGAAAATGCCGTGTAACTCAATAATTGCTTGTCTATAAGAATCTTGTTTTTGGGCTTGTTGAGGTAGTTGGTGATGGTCGCCTCGCTCAGCACCATAGGCTCACCGTTCTTGTCAGTAAAGTCCTCCGGGTTGAACAGTTCCCCGGACTCCGGATCATACACGTCAAGTTCGCCGGTAACGAAAGAATTGTAAAGTTCGAGGACATTGGTGTTCCAAGGCTTATTAGGGAGAACTGCAATACCAATGATGAGACGCTCGGTCTTATGGTCGACCTTCCGGGCGCACTGGTTGCCGAACTTGCCGCTGATGAGACAGGCATATCCGCTGGTCTTGTAATCGTTGACCTTTTTGCGGAACCGCAGGGCCGATGCCGGAAGAGTGTGGCCGAAGTGCTTGCGCAGAACCTCGATGGTAGCTGCCATCATGCTCCAATCATACTTACCCCCGAACAATTTCTGAGCGGTGGACGCTCTCTCATAGAGCTTGATGCAGGTGTTGAGCACGGAGGCGTTGGTGATATATTCCTGGGACTTCTCGCGCGGGAGTGCCACTCCGCACTTCTCTTTGGAGAAAAAGAAGGCCACGGCCTGTTGGTCGACCTCGTAGTTGCTCTTGATCCATCCCTCAAGACGAGCCTGTGCGCCACCGGGGTAAACTTCCTCGACCTTGTCTTTATAGCGTTGGGGTAAACCGTCAACGGCAACCAATGCATAACACCCGGCTGCGCCGCCGCCCCTGCGGACCACGTCAAAGCGGCCTCGAAAAGCGAGCTGCTTGTAGTTCGGTTCGGTCATAATGCCGCCGTCCACAAGGTCACGCATCGAGATGCAAAGTCTATTACCGTAATATTCCATCTCCCTTACACTTATCTCATTGAAGCTGCCCGAAGCTGTATCGCCGGAATGTCGGCGACCTTGACATCATCATACTCAGCGACCACATTGTCGTCGAGGATGACATACCCCTTGCCGGTGGCCTTGTCAAGCTTGATGGAGGCACCGTTGATGAACGACTGCATCATATTGCCCTCGCTGTCATAAAAGCACTCCGACTCCGCTACAATGAGCTGGGCTTTGCAGCCCATCTTGCGGGCCGCCATCCTTATCTTGCGGGCGAGCAGAGAGTCCGAATTGAAGGTCAACGCCTTGCGCACCATTCTGTCGGTGCAATCAAATATCTTCTCCAGCTTACGGCTCTGTTCGGCCGTGACGGTGATGGATCTTTTCATTTTGATTTCAGTTGTATGGTTATAGTTTCTTGTTTAACTGGCGGTTAATCTTCTCCATAGCTTTGCCAAGATGGAAATGTCCGGCGACGAGGGCTTGGTAATTTCTATTGAAATGGCACTCCTCGTCATCGTGAGTCTCCTCGAAGCGACCCAGAACGTTGTCTGCATCTTCGAAATTACGTTGCAAGGTCTTAAGGAGAACCTTCACCGCATTCTCGACCATTGTCTCTGACTGTTGTTTCATCGCATTCAATTTTTGATTTTATGGAAGAAGTCGAACTCGACCGATAACTCCTTAAATTTTGTCTGTCTCGCGGCTTTTTCGTATCTTTGACCGCCATTCCATCTGGAACTCGACGCAAAGATAGATATAATATCTAATTTATCCAAGTCAAAGTCTAAATTTTTTAGATAAAAAATCACCGCAATGTCTCTAAAAGACCGTGTCTTAGATTTTATAAAAATAAAACGCCTAACTATCAGTGGGTTCGAAAATTTCGTCGGCCTCAGTAACGGTGCTGTTTCAAAAATGGGGGAGAATACCCGTCGGGCCACTTTAGACAAAATATCTAAGGCATATCCAGAAATTAATCTGATATGGTTACAAACCGGCGAAGGGAAGATGCTCAAGGATGAGTGTGATTTTCCAAAGACTAATGCCGAACTATTGGGTATGGCAGTCCATGCACCTCGTGAGGTGACCGTACCCGTGCGCTTCTATGAACCGGAGCCTTCTGCCACCTTTAAAGAGTTTTGTGTGGGTGTCAACGAGACCCCCGACACTATAAATATTCTCCCAGAACAATCCGACGTTATAGATGACCTCAGTTGCGTGTTCCGTGTATCTGGCAACTCTATGGCACCACAAATTCAAGATAAGGCAAAGGTTCTGTGCCGTGAGGTCATACCATCCCGCTGGCATCACTTGCGTCACGGTGTTATAGCTATCGTATATGATGACAGGTTTGTTATAAAGCGTGTTAAAAAAAATTGTCTCGACGATGGTAACTATATACTCCTATCTTCTGACAATCCTGATTATCCCAGCTCCGAGAAAGCATACCTCGGAAGTATCCGTTGTATCTTCGAGGTAATCCGTGTTATCTCCCAGAGAGTACAATAAGATTGTTCAAGCAATATTGATTAGAGGATACTTATCGAACCTTCCAATACACC
>ULWS01043232.1_pt1 | contig 9777 bp, 7 predicted proteins | sample 1960591 | NCBI WGS metagenome assembly ULWS01 (sample SAMEA4835818, study PRJEB28245) | human gut metagenome | biome: gut microbiome; material: fecal sample | place: Denmark | collected 2008
AAAGTTCAGAAAAATCGTCTTTCCTCTGTAATCCTCCAGTCTGTGAATATTTCCGTACTGATCCTCCAGTTCAAAATCAACTGCCGGAATCACGGGACGCGCATCGGCTGCCGTTTCTGCAGGCGCTGTTTCACCGGAAGCCTCCTCTGAAGCAGCTGTGCTTTCAGGCCCGCCTGTCCCGGACTCTGTACTTTCTCCTTCGTTATCTGCTTCTGCTTTCTCCGCCACAGTGCCTTCTTCCATACGCTCCGTCCGGGGAACCTGTGTGCCGGAAATGCGTGATAAATATCCGGTCACATCATTCATTTTCCCGGTAAACATCAGAATACCCATAAGCACCATAAGGATACCGCCGATCTTTACCGTATACCGTACCACTCCCCTGTATTTCCTAAACAGTTCCAGAAGCCGGGTGGTAAAAAGCCCCACAAACAGAAACGGCAGCACAAAGCCCAGCGTATAAACGCCAATCAGGCCAAAGCCCTGTGATCTGGTCGCCGCGGAAGCGGCCATCAGAAGGACGCTTGTAAGAGCCGGTCCCACACAGGGCGTCCAGGCAAAGCTGAAGGTAAAGCCCATGAGCAGGGCAGTAACCGGAGACATGGCAAGGCGGTCCAGCTGAAACGGAAGACGGTGCTCCCTTCCCAGAACCGAGGATGTTCCAAATATCCCCAGCTGATACAGGCCAAACAGCATCACGAGAATACCGCCCACCCGTGCAAACATAGCCTGGTGGCTGTGAAAAAATCCTCCTACAGCCGATACGCCAAGCCCCAGAAGAAAAAAGGCAAAGCTGACTCCTGCCACAAAGAAAAGGGTATGAACCAACACTTTGCTTTGTTTATAATGAATCTTTCCGTCTTCGCCCTTTACGGCTGTTCCGCCGGAAAGATAGCCGATATAAAGGGGCAGCAAAGGCAGCACACAAGGGGAGAAGAAGCTTAGAAGACCCTGTAAAAATACGGTTACTGCAGATATACTTACATCCAATGTAAATCCCATAAATAACCTCCAATTCTAAAATGTACTCTTTTTATACCCTGATATCTGCCCTTTTGTCAAGTGAGCTTGTCACAGACAAATATTATTTCAAAAGTTCATAAAAAGTTCATCTGCGCCAATATTGGCATATATTTTAAAAATATGATATAATACAGCCTCAGGAAAGGAGTTTTCAGATATGAACCATTTTATGGCAGCAGCCCTTTCAGCGGCGCTTTCCATTTCTATGACAGCATCATCTTCCCCGCTTACGGCTTTAGGCGCAAAGAACGGCAGCCGGGATTTTTCACTTTTTTTCAGCGGACCCGGAGTAGAAGCTGTTTCTTCCGGCGACGAATATTCCGAATATCAATGGGCCCTGCGCAATATGGGTAACCTGCAGAGAACGGAACGAAAGCTGAATATCCGCACATTAGACAGTATCTATGTTCACTATGGAGAAAGCGGCATTGACGGCATTTCCCTGCCGCCTCTCGGTCCCAGCAATTACGACGCCATTCAGACGGACGCCGTATTGGGTATTGATATCAATATTAAGGAAGCCTGGCAGCTCTATGGGCAGCAGCCCGATAAACGCCCTGTCACTGTGGCTGTGATCGACACAGGAATCGACACCTCCCATAAGGATTTAAAGGACGCCATCTGGATCAATGAGGATGAAATCCCCGGAGATTCCATTGACAATGACGGAAACGGCTATGTTGATGATGTAAACGGCTGGAATTTCATTTCAAATACCAATCAGCTCTTTGCAGGCGATGAAGATACCCACGGCACCCACGGAGCAGGAACCATCGCAGCTGTAAAGGGAAACGGCGGCATAGCCGGCATCGGAGACAGCCATTATATAAAAATCATGGTATTAAAAGCCCTGGGAGGAGAAGAAGGAAAGGGATCTCCTGAAAGCGTAATCGAGGCAATCCGCTACGCAGAAGCCAATGGAGCGCAAATCTGCAATTTAAGCTTTGGCTCCGGACAAACCTCCCCTGAATTTGAGGCCGCCATCCGGGATTCCCATATGCTCTTTGTGGCTGCTGCCGGAAACGGCAACCAGTATGAAATCGGCTATGACATTGACAGACATCCGGTTTATCCTGCCAGCTTCCCCTATGATAATATTATTACCACGGGAAATCTTCTGTTTAACGGTCATCTGGATGAAAGCTCCAACTACGGACAGATAAACGTAGATCTGGCTGCTCCCGGAACCTATATCCTGAGCACCGTACCAGCCGATACCTACGCCTATATGACCGGTACCTCCATGGCTGCTCCCATGGTCACAGGCGCAGCGGCTCTTCTCTACTCCGGTCGTCCGGATCTCAGCCTTTCAGATGTAAAAACTGCCCTTCTTTCCACAGTTCATAAGCTGGCCCCCTTAAAGGGAAAAACCGCTTCCAGCGGTATGCTGGATGTGGCGGCGGCTATGAAGTGGGAAAAATAATCATTTATTTCCAAAAAAACAGCCTCCCGGCTCCCGGCGCATCAATGCACCGGAAGCTGGAAGGCTGTTTTATTTTACATATGCAGTTTTATCCCGTCATTTACACAGGGTAAGCCTTATTTTCCTTATCAGCTACAGTCACATCTACCTTTTTCTGCTGTGCTTCTCTGTACTGGAAGAACTCCTTGGCTACAGCCGGGAACAGAGCGTAGCTTAATACGTCCTCATCCTGCTGCTTCCACTGAGCGCATTCCTTCTCAAACTGAGGAAGCTGAGGCTGGATCAGATCTGCCGGACGGCAGGTGATCGGCGTCTCGTCACCGATAATCTTCTTCTGTACTTCCGGATTAAATGGCTTTACAGTCTGTCCGAACTCACCAAGCATGATCTTCTTGGACTCCTTCGGAACCATCTTATAGCGCTCACCCATAAGCACGTTGAGAACTGCCTGTGTACCAACGATCTGAGAAGAAGGAGTTACCAGAGGTGGCTCTCCGAAGTCTTTTCTTACTCTTGGAATCTCCTCTAATACCTGCTGATACTTGTCTTCCTGTCCTGCTTCCTTTAACTGGCTTACAAGGTTGGAAAGCATGCCGCCAGGTACCTGATACTGCAAGGTCTTGATATTTACACCCAGAACCTTCGGATTTAAGAGGCCGCTCTTTAAAGCTTCCTCACGAATCGGCTGGAAGTATGCCGCAATTTCCGCCAGAAGATTCTGATCATAGCCTGTATCATATGGAGTGCCTCTGAAGGTCTCAACCATAACCTCAGTTGCCGGCTGACTGGTTCCCAGAGCCAGTGGTGACATGGCGCAGTCGATAATCTCACAGCCTGCCTCTACGGCCTTCATATAGGTCATGGAAGCAACGCCGGATGTATAATGGGTATGAAGGTCGATCGGAAGCTTTGTACCTTCCTTTAATGCCTGTACCAGCTCTGCCGCCTGATATGGAGTCAGAAGACCTGCCATATCCTTGATACACAGAGAGTCTGCACCCATATCCTCGATCTTTCTTGCAATGTCTCTCCAGTAATCCAGAGTATAAGCATCACCCAGGGTATAGCACAGAGCAATCTGAGCATGTCCCTTTTCCTTCTTGGTAGCCTTTACGGCTGTCTCCAGATTGCGGATATCATTTAAACAGTCAAAAATACGGATAATATCAATACCATTTGCAATGGACTTCTGTACGAAATACTCTACTACATCATCTGCATAATGGTTGTAGCCCAGGATATTCTGTCCGCGGAACAGCATCTGCAGCTTTGTATTCTTAAAGCCGTCTCTTAATTTTCTTAAACGCTCCCATGGATCTTCCTTTAAGAAACGCAGGCAGGCATCAAAGGTAGCGCCTCCCCAGCACTCTACTGCATGGTAGCCTACTTTGTCCATCTTATCGATGATGGGAAGCATCTGCTCTGTTGACATTCTGGTCGCAAGCAAAGACTGATGGGCGTCACGCAGGACGGTTTCCACGATCTTTACCGGCTTCTTCTCTATCTCTGCCATAGTTAAAAATCCTCCTTAAATACTGTGATAAAATTCCCTTTTATACGCCAAAGATTGCCATAAAAGTACCGGCTGCTACAGCCGTGCCGATCACGCCTGCAACGTTTGGTCCCATTGCGTGCATCAGCAGGAAGTTGGTAGGATCATACTCGGAACCAACCTTCTGGGATACGCGGGCTGCCATAGGTACGGCAGACACGCCTGCGGAACCGATAAGAGGATTGATCTTTCCTCCGGTCAGCTTGCACAGAAGCTTTCCTAACAGGATACCGCCTACGGTACCGAAAATAAATGCAACCAGACCTAAAAGAACGATCTTGATGGTAGTTACATTTAAGAATGCCTCTGCACTGGTAGTAGCACCTACGGATGTACCCAGCAGGATAACGACAATGTACATCAGGGCATTGGATGCTGTCTCTGCCAGCTGTTTTACAACACCGCTCTCACGGAACAGGTTTCCTAACATCAGCATACCTACTAATGGAGCAGTAGACGGCAGAATCAGGCAGACTACAATTGTTACAATGATCGGGAATAAAATCTTTTCCAGCTTGGATACGGAACGGAGCTGTTCCATCTTGATCTTGCGCTCCTTATCCGTAGTGAGCAGCTTCATAAACGGCGGCTGGATAATAGGAACCAGAGCCATATAGGAATAAGCTGCAACTGCGATTGGACCCATGATCTGGGTCTGTCCCAGCTTACTGCAAAGGAACAGAGAGGTAGGGCCGTCAGCACCGCCGATGATGGAAATAGCAGCCGCTTCCTTTCCTGAGAATCCCAGGAAAATTGCCAGGAAATATGCGGCATAGATACCCAGCTGAGCAGCAGCACCCATAAGGAAGCTGATGGGGTTTGCGATCAGCGGACCGAAGTCTGTCATGGCTCCTACGCCAAGGAAGATCAGGGACGGAAGGATACTCCACTCATCCAGAGTAAAGAAATACCACAAAAGACCGCCGATGCCGTTGGACGTTTCTTCCGGAGAATACATGATTTCCGGATAGATATTTACAAGCAGCATGCCAAATGCGATGGGGATCAGCAGCAGAGGCTCAAATCCCCGGCGGATTGCCAGGTATAAGAAGACCAGCGCCACACCGATCATCACATAGTTCCCAATGGTCAGATGGAAAAACGCCATCTGTCCCAAAAGGTTTGTTACTAAATTGCCAAAATCCATAATGTTACCTCCATAATGGAATCCAACTTACTGCGGATCCGTGTTTCTGCTTAGTTCAGAGTGGCTAAAACTGCGCCGGACTCAACGGAATCGCCTGTGGATACATTTATGCTGGCAACGGTACCGTCCTGAGGAGCAACGATGTCATTTTCCATCTTCATAGCCTCAAGAACAAGAACAGTTTCGCCTTTCTTTACTGCCTGGCCTGCTGCAACCTTTACAGCTACGATTTTTCCAGGCATAGGAGCCGTTACCTTAACGGAGCCTGCTGCGCCTGCAGGTGCAGCAGGAGCTGGTGCCGGTGCGGCAGCGGGAGCTGGTGCCGGTGCAGGTACGGGGGCTGCGGGAGCCGGTGCGGCTGCAAAAGCGGCTGGTGCGGCTGCGCCTTCTTCAACGGTTACTGCATATGCTTTTCCATTTACTGTAATGGTATATGTCTTCATGATCTGTTTCCTCCTTGATTTGAAATGAGTCTTTATCTTCTTCTGGAACTGCTTACGCGGCGGATGGAGCGTACCACCAGACCGTTGGGTGAAGTTCCCTCATAGGCCGCAATCGCTGCTGCCATCACTGCTACAAGCTCTGCATCATCTGCCAGCTCCGGTCCTGTTGTCTGTAAAGCAGAAACTGCCGGTGCAGCAGAAACAGCCGGTACAGGAGCTTTCGCAGGTTCTGCCTTCTTATCAGACGCTTTATTCTTCTGTCCTTCTTCCCATGCATGGATGAACTTAAAGCAGGAAATCAGAAGGCTGATAAATACCAGTACACAGAATACGGTTCCAAGACCGATGAGCGTATATACGCTGGCCGTCCTTAACAGGCCTCCGATGGAGCTGTCCTCCTCAACGCCTGCAGACATATCGGTAAACTGAGCCTGGATCTGCTGTGTTGCCATATTCAAGTTCATAACATACTTTTTGGTTCCCTCTGCAAACTCTACAGGAAGGATCACCGTATAGCTTCCGTCCTCCAGAAGCACCACAGAGCCATCCTCAATATCAACACTGCGGAGAGCGCCCATCTCTTCCCGCACATCAAGCTGGGCCTGATAAAGCTCTGCAGAAACGGTATCTCCCTGAGACTGGGCCAGCTTGCCCTGGACTACCAGCTGTTCATCGGAAGCGCCCAGAGTCTGAGCTGCGGATAAAAGAAGGGACTGTCCCATGGCGTCTTCCACAGGCGTACCGTCCATGCTGATGGATAAGCTTTCTGTTTCCTCCTCTGTTTTAGAGCAGGCAGACAGACTTACCAGGCAGGCAGATACTAAAACTGCTGCTGCCATCCTTTTAAATAATCGTCTCATATACATGTCACCCCTCTTTAAACCGTGCCATGCTTCTTTGAAGGACGGTCCTCACTTTTTGTATAAAGCATATCAAATGCAGCTGCCAGCCTCTGGCGGGTTTCCTCTGCCTTGATGATATCGTCTGCATAGCCTCTTCTTGCGGCAGCCACTGCTCCGGACTGAGTCTTTGTATACTCGGCAGTCTTTTCGCTGATCAGAGCCACTGCATCATCAGAAGCCTCGATTTCCTTTGCATACATGATCTTAACCGCAGCCTCAGGCTCCATAGTGCCGATCACTGCATTTGGCCATGCATATACCAGGTCGGTTCCCAGGCTCTTGCTTCCCATGGTAAGGCCTGCGCTTCCCAGTGCCTTTCCGGTTACTACAGTCACCTTTGGAACAGTAGCGTCTGCATAAGCGTAGGTTAAGCGGGCTGCTGCTCTGGCGATCCGTCTTTCGCTGCACATCTTTGCCTTATAGCCGTTTACATTTGTGAGGGTCAGCAGAGGAATACTGAATGCGTCGCAGAAGCTGATCAGCTCCACTGCCTTGTCACAGCCCTTGCCGGATAAAGCAGCCTCAAACTCATCTGCCTTCTTTCCATCCTCATAACGCTCTGTGCGGTTTGCCACACAGCCCACAGTCACGCCATTTAAACGGATGAATGCAGTTACCATAGAAGGTTCATAATCCTTCTTTACTTCCATTACAAAATGATTATCAGAAATCATGGATAATACCTGGATAGGATCTCCCGCCAGACCTTCAATGCCGCTGCACATACGGTTTAAATCATCCTGGCAGTCCTCCTCGGAAAGATCCTCTTCGTTATTAGCAGGAAGAATGGATACCAGAGTACGGATCTGAGACAGAATGGATGCTTCATCACCGGTAAAATCAACAACGCCGGACTCCTTGCTCTGGAATGCAGCTGCCGCTGTATCACATTTTGCCTTATAATTGCCCTCTAATGCATTGGGAGCATTTACAAAGAGCTGCGCGGACTTCTCTTCCATAAAGGTAAAATCTGCCATTCCGGCTGCCACAGCCATTCCGCCGCCGCAGGTACCGAATACTGCCATGATCTGAGGGATCACACCAGATGCCATTGCCTGGCTTAAATACAGCTTTCCAAAGCCATCCAGCGCATCTGTTGCCTCCTGCAGACGCAGTCCGGCACAGTCTACCAGACCGATCACAGGTGCTCCCATCTTCATAGCCATGGAATAAATGCTGCAGATCTTCTTTGCATGCATCTCACCCATGGAGCCTCCCAGTACGGATGCATCCTGGCTGTATACATAAACCAGGCATCCTCCGATGGTGCCGTAGCCTGTAATCACACCGTCAGCCGGTGTTTCCTGCTCAGCCATGTTAAAGTCCGTGTTTCTGGCGGTGATATACGCGCCGACTTCAACAAAACTGTTCTCATCAAGCAGGGATGCAATACGGCTGCTTGCTGAAGTTTGTGCTGAATTACTCATTTTCCAGTCCTCCATCATTCTAAAGTTTAAAATACTGGCTGGAACTGCAAAAAAATCCCCTTACAGTTCCGCATAAAAACAAAAATATTGCCATATATGATTATAATAAGATTTTTGTCAAATGACAAGACCCCAGAACCATGAAATTGCCTGTTTTCGATAAATTATTAACAAATTTTTTCAAAAAAACGGGCGCAGTCCCCATGCCTGCATCCAGAGAGTTCCTCTCGCTTTATGCAGGTACATGAAACAGCGCCCATTTTTTATCTTTCATACTGTATATTTTGACATTTTTCAGCAAAACACATCTGCATTTTCCATAAAAATACAATTACACCGTGAAAAACCGGTCATGAATGGCCTGTACCGCCTGATCTGCATCCCTACGGTCTACCAGCACAGAAATTTTGATCTCGCTGGTGGAAATCATATTGATATTGATCCCCGCATCATACAGCGCCTCAAAGAGCTTTGCAGCTACTCCCGGATTATTGATCATGCCTGCTCCTACAACAGAAACCTTAGCCACATCGCAGTTCGTCTCCAGACGGCTGTAGCGCAGCTCCTCTTTATGCTCCGTCAAAAGCTCTGCCGTTTTATTCAGATCCTTTTCTGCCACTGTAAAGCAGATATCCTTCCCTTCCTCATGGCCAATGCCCTGGAGAATAATATCCACATTTACATGATTTCTTGCCAACAGAGAGAACACCTTAAATGAGGTTCCGATCTCATTTGGCACGCCAATAAGGGCAATCCTCGCAATATCCTTATCCTTTGCCACGCTGCTGATATATGAACGCTCCATACGCTTTGCAACTCCCTTCACTTTTGTTCCCGGATGGCCTGTAAAGCTTGACAGGACCTCCATTTTTACATTGTACTTTCTTGCCAGCTCCACCGAACGGTTATGGAGCACCTGCGCTCCCAGCGTCGCCAGCTCCAGCATCTCATTATACGTCACCTCATCCAGCTTTCTGGCTCCTGCAACCTTTCTGGGATCTGCCGTGTAAACACCGTCCACATCCGTATAAATCTGGCACAGGTCGGCCCCCAGAACCGCAGCCAGAGCTACCGCAGAGGTATCCGAACCGCCCCGTCCCAAAGTAGTAATATTCTTGTTCCGGTCGATTCCCTGAAATCCTGTAACAATCACAATTTTCTTCTGATTCAGCTCCGCCTCAATGCGCTCCGTATCCACCTTCCGGATCCGCGCATCTCCCGAAACCGTATTCGTGCTGATGCCGGACTGCCAGCCGGTAAGAGAAATCACCGGATATCCCAAAGCCTCAATCGCCATCGCACAGAGCGATACCGAAATCTGCTCTCCTGTAGACAAAAGCATATCCATCTCTCTGGCCGAAGCCTTTGGGTTAATCTCCTCTGCCTTCTGAATCAGATCATCTGTCGTATCCCCCTGGGCAGACAATACTGCCACCACCTGATTTCCCGCCTTATATGTCTCTGTAATGATCCTTGCAACATTGCGCAGCCGCTCCGTGTCAGCCACAGAGGTCCCGCCGAATTTCTGTACGATCAAACTCATATCTGTTTTCCTTCCTTAACCCCAAACCAGGGTAAATATAAAGAGCCATGGCCAAACGGCCACCGCCCTAACCTATACCATATTTTACTCATATGAACCCTTTTGTCAACTTGTTTCCTCTTTGAGTTTCCGCACTTTACACTGTGTTCTGGTGTCTGCAAAATACAGAAACTCAAGTTTTCCTCCCCTGAACACCTCCGCCGGAGATTGCGCCCCCTGTGCCAGCCTTCCCATGCCGGTCTGCCAGGGCGACTTTGGAGGCCATTTAGAAAGACATAGAGGCTGGAATTTTTCGTTAAGCTCCATATCAAACCTGT